>VOFG01004532.1_pt1 | contig 15492 bp, 25 predicted proteins | sample 5384171 | NCBI WGS metagenome assembly VOFG01 (sample SAMN12384726, study PRJNA508395) | human gut metagenome | isolation source: healthy gut F | host: Homo sapiens
GGATTTCCTTCCTATCCGTCGAAATCGAAATAACCTCGAACCCTCTTATCATGCAATAAATCATAAGCCTTATGCACGTTGGGCATCTCCCCGATGCAAAGGACCACACCATGAAGCCCAAAAATCCAACAACGCATTTCCCCGGAAAGAACGAATGCGACCTCTTCCCCGTTCATCGAAGGCAACGAAAATCAGGTGACTACCTGCCCCACGGACGTCTTCATCACCGCCTCCCGGTAAGCCACCAACTCCTTGTACAAGGGATGTCCGATCGGTTCCGGACTATCAAACAAACTTTAATCCCCCAACCGATCCATCGAAAAACGCTTCCTCTCGTTATTCAAAATCATCAGCATCGCTCTCGAATTCGGGAACTTGACCAGCATATCCATCATCACGCCCTCCTTAAGCGCGTCTCCGCTCTTCAACTGATCCGGAAGCAACGTCAACCGTTCCATTCCCTGATAGTAATCAGTATGGCAGAACTCACGTCCTCCCTCCACGATCATATATTTCTTCGTAAGCTTATACCGGAAGGATTAAAGAAATTAGGTTCCTCATGTAATAAAACATTATAAGCAAATACTTCCGTGGGTCCAGCATAAAGAACTTGAAGTAGCCTTTTCCTTACTCCCACACACGAACTCCGGCCCCGTGTATTTCCCGGTAAAAACAAACCTGTTGCCGATCATCCAACATGGCCGAATCCCCTTTCTCAAATTGTAACGTCTCCTCGTTAAAACGATACAGGTAAACCGTATCTCCCGGTAAACTTCCGTTCCCATAGATAGAAACAGTCAAACGATAGGAAGGCTCGGAGCATCCCGCAAACAGACATCCCAAACATCCCAATAACAATATAATATGTTTCATGAAAAATCAATTAAAATACATGTACATCTTATCTCATCGGAACCTCTTTCAGTATCCGGTAAATCAGCCTGTAAGAAACACCGGGCAAACCGTTCCACACCAGTTTTCCCGCAGGGTCAATAATAAGCAAAATGCGGTATCCACTGATACATAACATCTCGTTCAACTCGCTTTTCTTACCCGTCAGTCGCAACTGTACCCCCTTCATCTCTTTTTCCCGCACCATTTTTATCCATTTCTCCCGGTCGGCGGCCTTGTCCACGGACAACGACACGAATTCTATATTCCGTCTCTGCAAACGTTCTTCCATCTTTGCCAGAAACGGAATTTCATTACAACACGGACCGCACCACGTAGCCCACGTCCAGCAAAATCCACGATCCCTTGAAAGAAGACAAATCCACCCTCTCCCCGTTCATGGTCTCCCCCCGATAACACGGGATACAAGTTTTCCGGCACCAACTTCGCGCCTTCCGATCAGCGTCCTGTTTATTCAACTTCCCCCGTAACACGTCAGCATAACGGGGAGCCAATCGTTTCACGCATTTATCAAATCTCCTCGACGATCCGGCCGCACCCAGTGCAAAAGGATATTATCCAAATTCGTGTAAGCTATTTTATCCCTCACCGCACCTTTCGGGAAATACGTTGCCAACTTCACCTCATTCTCGTATATCCGGTCCCCCGTCCTTTTGCAACTTACGGGGATCCTCGATCAGCAAATAATCCACGTACACCTCCACAGCACGCCAGTAAGAAGGAGAATAAACCACCCGATCATCTTCTGCATCCGGGATCACTTCAGATAAGCGAGCCAACATCTCCCCGGAAAATTCCTGAAAAGTTGCCCTTGAAGACTTGATGCCATTCGCTTCCAACAGACGGTAGTACTTAAACTCTGTCCGCATCACCTTCTCGAAATTTTTCCGATCGGCAGGATACTTTTCCAGATAAGTCGCCAACCAAACATTCAAAGAGTCGCACACCCTCTCCAGATTCAACCCCTCGTATTCCTTGGGCAACAATTGCGGCATAACGCGTGCAAACTGCAACCTCTGTTTCAACAAATCTACTTTCCGCAACCAATTATTCCGATCCGCGCATAAACTCCCGTCATCCTTCAACTCCACCCCCGGTTTTCATGCAAAACGACTTCCAAGAAATCCCCGGCCTCTAAAACAAAAAACACTCCTCGTTTGCCAACAACCTTTTCCCGTACATATCCTCTCCCTCCAACGTAATCCAACGGGTTTCTCCCTTTTCAAATCATAACGCTCGTTCCCGAACACGACAAAAGCCTCCCGCTCCGCCACCAGTTTTATTTTCACCGGTTGCCCGAAACACAGCAAGGCCATGTTCAAACATACAATACAAAACAATACTTTCTTCATAAAAAAATCAATTTGGTTTTTAAGGTTGATTTATTCAATCATATCGTAAAACAACTCACCCGGTGCAAGTGTCACAAAACGATCAAAAAATAATAAATGCACCTTCCATCACATTTTTTTAATGACAATCTATACAAGATCGTCCAAAAATCTATAAGTTTGCAGTGGTATGAAATCATCCGAAACAGACATAACATTTTTGAACAGACTAAATTCCCGCGATCACGAGGCATTCAAACAACTGTTCCGAGAATATTTTCAAGATATTGCTTACTATTCCAGCAAAATCCTGAAAGACACGGATGTTGCCGAAGATGTCGCTCAAGACGTGTTCATCCGGCTATGGGAAAAGGAGAATCATTTCGAAAATTATCTTGCGCTGAAATCCTACCTCTACCTCTCGGCCCGTAACAGTTGCCTGAACTACATCAAACACCATAACATCGTTCTGGAATATGCCCAGAACCTTGTCCAGAAGAAACCGACGAACAAACGTGGGACACGATTGTCGAAACGGAAATTATCAGTTTATTATCCGACTACATCCGCCACCTTCCGGGCGAATGTGCCAAAATCATGGAACTCGTGATGCAAGGGTACAACAGCACCGAGATTTCCACCTTGACCGGGGCCTCATCCAGCACGGTCAGGTCACAAAAACAGCAGGGGTATATCGCTATTGAAAAAATGGTTTCCCCGGAACTATACGCGCTACTCGTGCTTTTCCTGCAACAAAATAATTAACCCCACCTCCACTAACATCCCTTTACCGGGGTTAAAATCAGGATAAACCGGCACGGGAAATCCCGGTTGCACAACAGTAGAGTTATAATTGCCTAAAATAACGTGCCAGCCCCCCGTCTGTTATATTTACTTAAACTCTCTTAAAATGGCGGCGATAATCGGGCGATAATCGGGCGACAATCGGGCGATGGCGCCTAACAGTCACCTAACAGCCGCCCAACAAGCACCCTACGGGTCAGTATATCCCAATTACATCCCCTTCTTTTTTACCCCTCGTTATCCCCATCCCCCGGAATATGTTCGGAAACAACAAAAACACGAAAAGATAAAAAAAATATCATTTTTCTTTAGACACTTTCTCGACATGAGTTGTTTTAATAGCAAAACGAACAGAAATGGAAGAAGTCGAAAATAAAATAAACGAAGCCCGAAGGATCGCCCGACAGATAGAACAGGCACTATCGAACGGTGATTGGGAACAAGTGGCACCTGATTCCCCCCGACTCCGCGAGGAGGTGGGAATCCCCCACACGGCTGCATGAAAATATAAAACGACACGACAGTTTCGACACGGAAAAAGCGTTAAACAAATTCATCGCCGCCACACGTCCCGTGCGACGGTTGTCCGTGTTCTACAAATACGCGGCTGCCGTGGCCTGCCTCGTGATGTTGGGAGTAGGATACTACTTTTACCGGACTACGCGGGAACAGACCCGCAATCCCGTTTGCTGGCACAAAGTGCCTATCTCGTGCTGGATGACGGGAAACAGATCGAACTAAACCGGCAAATGCAAATGGACTACAACGGGTTGAGGATCATCAACACGAACGAAGGAAAGGTCTCTTTCCAACACGAGAAGGAGTCAGCCCACGTCTCTCCCAACAAACTGGTCGTTCCGGAAGGCACGGAGTACTCTCTCCAGTTAAGTGATGGGACAAACGTCCATCTGAACGCAGGTAGCACGCTTGTTTTCCCGTCCGTGTTCGGGAAAGATGCCCGTGTCGTTGAACTTTCCGGGGAAGGCTATTTCGACGTGACGCATTCCGGTGTTCCCTTTATCGTGAAAAGCAAGTCAATGGATGTCAGGGGTACTCGGAACCACATTCAACATGACAGCTTATCCCGAGGATCCGGTAGTAACCACCACCCTGTTAACCGGAAGAAAGTTGCCGTTACCTGCCATTCCCAGACGGACACGACAACACGAACGACCGTGCTGACCCCGGATTTACAAGCCCGATTCCAACCGCGGGAAGGCGTGTTGCAAGTGGATTCCGTGGACGTGGAAGAGCAAACAGCTTGGCGCAGAGGCGAATTTACATTCGAAGATGTCGATCTGGGTAGCATCATGACCATCATCGGGAGAAGTTTCGCCTTGAACGTCACGTTTGACGACCCGGAACTACAAGATATAAAATGCTTTATCTCCATTCAACGAGACAAAAGGATATGAAGACATTTTGAAAATTATTCACATGGCCACGGGCGTCAAGTTCAAAAAGGACGGGAACGAAATCCGGGTATATAAATAAATCGAGGGATGTTGACACCATCCCTCAATTATAACAGATTAAAATATTGACCAATAAATTAACCTTAAAACCATTACAAAGCTATGAAATAATTTAGTGTTTTCCTAATAAACGATGGTGATGGGTGCTAGAAAATTCATTCTCTTGACAATTTTGTGGTCCTGTTGGGGACTTCAGGGAAGTATGGGCTCAAAAAATCAGCATTCACATGAATAACGCCACGCTGGAAGAGGTGTTGAAAAAGATTAAGAAAAAGACAAAATATGACATGATGTACCAGATGAAAGATGTAAAAGAAATCGACAGCCGCCGATCCGTTCATTTTGACGAAACGGAGCTACAGGAAGTCCTGACCTTCTGCCTGCAAGGACTCCCGCTGGATTTTCGCATCTATAATCAAACCATCATTATCACGAAAAAGAACACGGTTCCCATCCCCGCAATGCGTACCATAAAGGGAGTCATCCGGGACGAGGACGGGATCACGCTCCCCTCGGCCACCATTTTGGTGAAAGGAAGTAACCGGGGAACTATTTCAGACAAAACGGACAATTCTCTATCCGGATTCCGGAAGGAGAAAACACGATACTCATCACGAGTTACGTGGGTAAAAAGACCTGTTACACCCCGATCACGCGAGATGATTCATACACGATTGTCTTAGAGACAGATGTTTCGGAAGTGGAAGACGTGATCGTGAACGGCTACCAAGTCATCGCCAAAAACGAAATGACCGGAGCGACCTCCACGGTCAACGCCAAAGAGATACGCACCCCGGGAGCGACCTCCCTAGAGGCCGCCTTCCAAGGCGCACTGAACGGGTTGGAAATCATGATTCCTTCCGGAAATATCGGCTCCACGGGACGCATGAAAGTGCGAGGAACCTCAACGATTATCGGTAACCCGGAACCACTGATCGTGGTGGACGGAATCATCCGGGAAAACATCTGGCCTTTTGACCGGAATACGCTTTACGACCTGTTGAACGAGAACGATCTCAGCAACTCGGCACGTTCCAGCATCATGGGCAACAACTTGTCGGGAATAAACGTGGACGACATTGCCAGCATCACGCTGTTAAAGGATGTTTCCGCCACGGCCATTTACGGGATCAGGGCCTCCAACGGGGTAATTGTTATCACGACGAAACAAGGGCGTTCCGATCAGCCAAGCGTGAGATTCCGAAGTGACATCACGTTCAGCCCTATACCCACCTATCGCAACGCCAAGGTGATGAACTCGGCACAACGGGTCAAATTATCGAAAGAAATGATTGAAGCGGGAATCCCGTTACCCAGCTTTCCGGATGGAATCGGGTACGAGGCCGCTTACATGAAAATGATCAACAAAGAGATTTCCCACGCTGAATTTAACGAGGAAGTTACCCGGCTGGAGAAAACAAATACCGACTGGTTCAAGGCACTGGGTAGAACCGCCATCAGCCAGAATTACCACGTCAGTTTCAACTCGGGAAAGGACGGGATGGCTTACTATTCCTCTTTCGGGTATAGGAAGGAAAACAGCGCGTACATCGGGAATGACCGGGAGACTATTACCGGAATGCTGAATTTCAATTACAACTCGTCACCGAAATTCAAAATCGCAGTGAACCTTTCCGGGTATCACATCGCGACTTCCGGTTATTACACGGGAATTAACCCGGAGCAATATGCCCTGACGACCAGTCGCACGGTTACCAGCGATCAGTTTTACACGAAGGGTAAAGGCAACTTCACTGTCATACCGAAAAAACGGGATATATCAATTCGTCAGAAACAGTGTCCATTTCAATATGCTGCACGAATTACAACACACAGGTAACGATAACAAAACTTCGGAAGTCAACGTGAACGCGCAATTCACTTGGAATCTCCTCCCCTACCTGAATATAACGGTTACACCCGCGTACTCGCAAGGAACGAACGACAGCCAGTTGTGGGCAGACGCATAATCATGGAACGTCGCCTTACTCCCGGGGATGCGACTATAATGCCACGCTTCCGAAGAGGTTCAGAATCTCATGGAATACATCAGCCCGCTCCCGACAGGAGGTATCCTTGACTATACACGACACTCCCGTCGTTCCCTCACGGTGAAGGGACAAATCAACTTCCGGAAAACGTGGGAGAAGGGACTCCATTCGATAACGCGACACTCGGTATCGAAACCCGGAAAAATAAATATGACGGGAAACAAAGGAATTGAATGGGGATACGTGAGAGGAAAAGGAGTACACTATTACAAGATTACCGTTCCCCGGCAGACAAGTTTCAACAGGTGAAGGAACAATTCCCGGAATTGAACTTGTCGAATCCTCCGACACGCCCGAAACGGAACATGACATGACACTCGTTGACCGGGTGGAAAACACGTTCTCCGAGTACGGGCACAATCGGTTACACGTACGACAGCCGCTACACGGTGTGCATCAACGTCAGAAACGACGCGTCCAACCGTTTCGGCAAACACACGAACAATCGTTTCTACCCCGTCTGGTCCACCGGCGCGCTGGGATATGCACCAAGAGAAGTGGTTCCCCACCAAACCGTGGTTGAACGCAAGCACGTTGCGGGTTTCTTACGGGAAGCAGGGAAATGTAGTTTCCAACGTGTCACCGAAAGCACTTGTCAGCCACGTGCCGAGTGATCCGATCACGGACGAGTTACCTGCAACTGGAACAACTTCCCAATCCCGATTTGAAATGGGAGAAGACATTATCTTGGAATGTCGGGATTGACCTATCGCTATTCCAAAATAGCATGGAAGTTTCATTCGATTATTACAAGAAAGAGAGCTCGGACATCGTGGTGGAAAAAGATCCCGTTGAAAACGGGTTCCGCAAAATGTACATCAACAGCGGTGCCATTGATAGCGAGGGATATGAATTACAGGTCAAGTTATCGCCACTCTCCACGTGACTGGAGCTGGACGGTTAATTTCACGGCAGCCTATATGAATATATTTAAAAAGGAGTTACACGGATGGGCACGCCCTAGAGCGCTTCACGAACGGGAACGCCCGCGCTGGACGGGTTTCCGGTATCGGGATTTTGGTCGATTCCTTCATCGGGCTATCGCCTAAAAAGCGGGGCCCCGCTATTTGCCGTCATGGATCAAGTCGGGAGAAATGCAAAGGTGTCCGGTTCTTTGCTCGATTACCTCGTGTACAGCGGGGACAGTGAACCCCGTGTTTCGGGCAGGGATCAGCACTACCGTACGTTATAAACGATTCACGCTGAACGCCGTGTTCAATTACCAACTGGGACACTACAAGCGTCTTAACCCGTTTATCACAAGTTCCACCAATGGAATGTTGTCCATCCCGGGAGCTGACGTGAACGCATCCACAGAATTACTGAATCGTTGGCAACAACCGGGAGACGAGACACGCACCCGTATTCCCGCCCTATCCACACGAGATGAAGACGTGTCCCGGTATTTACCGGATAACTCGCTGAGCTTGGGAAATTATAACACCGTGTACCGCTATTCATTATATAACCGGGTACAGGCAGGTAGTATCCGCCAGTCATTGCGATGTAACCGGATCTCGTTAAATTACCAAACGAAGATCCCCGCATCGCTTGAAATAAACAGGGATAACGGTGACGAACCCATTTATTATCAAGAATCACCGTCTGGGAGATCAAGATCCCGAAGTGAGGAGTATGAATGCCGATTCGTACACCCCGACAATGAAACGACAACAAAATTATTCGATCAGTGCAGAATTTATTTTTTTAAACAATAATATAAACTAAAATCAATTTAATGACAGAGAAATTATCAGACCAATCATTAAACCTTAAAACCAATTTTATGAGAACAAGAAACTATCTGTTAATCATTTGCCTCTTCCTGACATTCTGTCAAGGATGCGTCAAAAGAACTCCACGAGTTGCCTCCTCGCCCGAGTCTCGTCGTGAAATTAAACAGGGTGGAAAAAGATTCAATCGTTGTCTCCCCCGGAGAAGAGGTCAAAAATTGACATCGATTTTATCGCGAACAAAGGATTCATCCAAGAGTTGTACGTCAAGGATAATGCCGGAACATACCTGAAAGGTTTCCCGCTGACGATGGATTCGACCGAGTTACACAACAAGAGCCAGTATTCCTACTCGTTCCGGGCAAATGATTATCTGCCGGAAGAAGGATCACATTACCAGACGTATAATTTTCAAGTGGTATGTAAGGATAATAACCAGCCAAAACAGTTGATTAATAAAACGATTACCATTTTGGTCGCTGATGAGTTAAAATCCTATACGGTAACCCTAGGAGCGCAAGGAAACACGGAACATGGCCATTTTCTTAAACTTAGCACGGGAGAAGTTTTCACATTGGCACAAGTTCAACAAATGAGCATGGAAGAACTCATGGAAATCGAATTGTGTTATTTCTATGGCGAAGAGGATGAAGTGGAAACATATTACCGTGAGAGCAAACATATCCCTTACTCGGAACGCATAATACGTCTGCCAGTTGGGGTTTTATCATGAATCAATATGATATCATGGCTCCTTACAGAATCCCAACTTTAAATGCAGCCATTACAGAAGGAAGTTACGCACAAAATAAACTTGGATTTATTCAAGCTAGTATCTCGGCATCTCAAACTTACATCGATGTATACAAATACACGACAGACATTACATATGGAGTGAGTATAACAGAAAGTACACATCCGACATGGGAAGGTATTTATGTTATTAACTTGCAAAGATTTAGCCAATGGCCTGACAAAAACCTCTACGACACGAACAAAGCCGTATTCCGTGTCAAAGAATTGGTACCCGGTAAAGACGGATACATTACTCTGGAAGTTAAGGCTTCACCTAAATACCTTTATTAATTTAAACGAAAGTTCAAATGAAACTTACATATATAAAACTATCCGTAACTTGAATATTATTTATCTTGTTGCTCGCCTTATCGAACAACGTGTTCGCACAGAATAAAGAAATAAAAGTAACAGGAACAATATATGACGAAACCGGTATCACGCTCCCTTCTGTTACCGTTACCGTGAAAGAACAAAAAAGGCGTGGGAGTACTTTTTCCGACAATGACGGAAAATTTATGATCACGGTACCGGAAGGTAGCACGCTCATCTTTTCATTCGTGGGAATGAAATCACAGGAAGTAGTCGTAAATGCCAAACAGGTTCCTTACAAAATTACCTTGAAAGAAGATACCAAGGCTTTGGAAGAAGTAGTCGTTACCGGGTACCAGACGCTGAAAAAACATGAAGTTGTCGGTTCGACTTTCACGGTGAAAGGCGATGATATACGTGTTGCCGGGTGACCAGTATTGATGCTGCCCTTCAAGGAGTTGTCCCCGGGTAAGTATCACGATTCCTCGGGAATGATCGGAACATCCCTCAAGTGAGAGTCGCGGAACTTCCACGGTGATCGGGAATGCCTCCCCGGTAGGGGTTATTGACGGTATCATTCAAGAAGACCCTCTCCCCTTTGCCGGAGCACAGTTAAATGACATTCTTAGTTCCGGAGACCTCAGTAGCTCAATGGCAAGTATTTCCGGGAGTAGTATTTCCGGCCTTAACCGGACGACATTGAAAAGTATCACGTTCTTGAAGGACGCGTCGGCCACAGCTATTTACGGGGTAAAGGCCGCCAACGGGGTTATCGTAATCACCACGAAAAAGAGGTTCCAACACGAACGGAAGAATCAATGTCAATTTCAGAACGGATATTTCCCTGACTCCTAGAAGAACGTATGGACAAACGGACCGGATGAATTCTGCCGATCGTATTGCTTTATCTAAAGAAATCGTGGGTCCGGGTACCCTTTAATTCCCTCAAAATGTAGGTTACGAAGGAGCTTATCTCAACTGATGAATAAGGAGATTTCCATGGACGAGTTCAATGAAAAAAGTAACCCGCATGGAAAAACAAAACACGGACTGGTTCAAAATCCTCGCCCGTAACGCTGTCAGTCAGAATTATTCATTAAGCCTAAGCGGTGGAAATGACAAGCTCAATTTTACGGTTCCGTGGGTTTCAACAAATCATTGAGTAGCTACAAGGGGAAATGACCAAAGCAATAAAACGGTCAACTTCAGTGTGGATGCAAAACTACGGGATAATTTACGTACTAAATTTCAATTCTCTGCCAGTCAATCCGGACGAACGCTTACTACACGGAGTCAACCCGGAAGATTATGCTCTGAATACCAGCCGGATATTAGCCCCGGACGAATGGTATACCATCAATGAATCAAAAGCCTACTTCGAATTGGATAATGGCACTGCAATTAAAAGAGATATTCGCTACAATTTCTTGAATGAATTAGAACACACCGAAACGAGAATAAGAATACGAAATTCCAAATTACAGGTAACTTGATCTGGAATATTACACCGGAAATCAAGTATGAATTAACAACTGCATTTACCAGAAACAGTTCAGAGGCTAACGTTTGGGCGGATGACCATTCTTATGCAGTTTCAAAAATCCGGGGGAGCCAATTATGGAGAACTTGTAACCGGAGAATCCGACTCATGGTTAACCTTGGCCTGCCGTGTTACCTTATGGTGGTATTTTGAATTACAATTCAACAAACCAACAAAGCTACACGGTGCGTAACCAACTGAATTACGGAAAAATACTTGATGAAGAAGGGAACCATGCCCTCAATGTTGCCTTGGGACATGAAGTTCGAGGAAACAGTTACATCGGACAGAGTGGCGTTGAATACGGCTACATGCCTAACAGAGGTAAAAGCGTGGACTACAATTACAGTCAACAAGCCAACAGAGATTACATTTTAAGCATTTATCCTGATTGTCAATATAGAGAAACAGCGAATGTACCTGCATATCAAGACCGCCACTCAATCACTCTCACGGATCAGATTGAAAACTACATGTCTTTCTATGCAACACTGGATACTCTTATGCTAGCAAGTACACGCTATCTTTCAGTTTCAGACAAGACGCATCCAACAAATTCGGGCAGAACACGAACAATCGCTTTAACCCCGTTCTATCAGCCGGAATCAGATGGAATGTAAGTGAAGAGAACTTCATGCGCCAGTTTGGATGGTTATCAACTTGACGTTGAAAGCATCCTACGGATCTCAAGGAAAGGCCCCGGATATCAGTCCCTATCTGATCGCCAATTTCAACATTGCACCGGACGTATTGACGGGCGATCAATTCCTGTCGATCAAGAACCTCCCGAACAAAGACCTGAAATGGGAAACGACCAACAGTTTCAATGGCGGTATCGAACTCTCCATTCTAAACAACCGGATATACGGAAGCATTGACTACTACTACAAAAAACGGTTGACGCTATCACCTACGTGAATATACCCGTGGAGAACGGAACTTCAAACATGGCAATTAATAACGGTTCCATCATCAATAAAGGTTACGACGTATCGTTGACCGTTATCCCCGTGCAGACAAAAAACATCAGATGGAGTATCAGCGCAACTTCCGGCTTTTTAACCGTAACGAGGTAAAAAGATAACGAGGACAACGCCACGCTTGAAAAAATTACCGATGGTAGTGTCATTATCGAAGGCTTTGCTTTAAACAGTTTCTGGTCATTCCCGTATATCGGTTTATCGGACAAAGGAGTCCCTCAATTTGCAATCATCGACCAAACACCCGGAACTAAAACAAGGGTTGAATCAAAACCCTACTTGATTACATGGTTTACAGCGGGGTAAAAGATCCTGTGTTCAGCGGTGGATTATCCACGAACTTCCGGTACCAGCAATTCACGTTATCTGCCACGTTTAACTTCCAGCTAGGACATCATAAACGTCTGAATCCTTTCATGAGAAGTCAGGCTACCAGCGGAGGCATCGGACAGCTACGTATCCCCGATCCGGAAAAAATGCAAGCACAGAACTCAATAAACGTTGGAGACAACCGGGTGATGAGAAATACACGAATATACCGGCCATATTATCTTCGGATGAGAATTTAGCAGACTATCTCCCGGATAACTCACTCAGTTTAAGCGACAAAGGTGAAATTTATCGTTATCAGATGTATAACCTATCTGATTTACGGGTGGTAAAGGCCAATCATCTGAGATGTAATAATATTTCCCTGACGTATGCTTTACCGAAAGATATACTGGATCAATTAAGACTTACAAACTTAACGTTCGCACTAACCGTTACCGATCCGTTTATTATCAAAAGTAAAGGACTGGGTAAACAAGATCCGGAAACTTTAAGTACCAGTGCGACCACGGTTCTTCCGGTTATTGATCGTCAGCGCAAATTCTCGCTAAGTATAAGTTTGGGTTTCTAATCTGAAAAATTCAATTACCATGAAAAATATAATACAAAAAAGCATTCTACTTTTAGCCATTATTGGACTATGGTCTTGTAGTGACTTTCTCGAAGAATCTTCTCAAGACGAAGTCATTCCTTCCACGATCGAAGACTTGGATCAGCTACTGGCATACGAAGGCTATCCCAGACGGGACTTTACGCTAATGCCCTACTTGAATTTACTGGATGACGACGTAACCCAATACATCACATCCAATAACGCCAAACCGGTCGTGACGAAATACAGTCCCCCTGTATTTATGGGGCGGACGTTCCGTGGAGAACAATGAAAATATGTTCGACGACTTCAATAACCTACCTAACCCGACTACCGGCATTACAAGTATCGAAGTGGATTCCTACGCGACTCTTTACAAAATGATCGCAGGATGCAATGTTGTTTTAGACATGATCAACGAGGTAAGCGGAGAAAGCGAAACGAAAAAAGAGTAGAGGGAGAAGCTCGCATATTACGTTCGTTCCATTATTTCAACCTTATCAACCTCTATGCTTATCCTTACAACGCACCCAATGCCCCCACAAGGAAAAGCAGCGGGAATCCCATTGAAATTAAGTAGTACCATTGACCAGAATTCCGTTCCTCGTAGCACGGTAGCCGAAGTTTATGCAGCAATAATCTCCGACGTGGAAAAGGGATCAGCCTATTGACCGAAATCAACGCCACGGGTTCTAAATTCCGTATCGGGATGAATGCCGCACATTTATTGGCAAGCCGCTACTATCTTTTCATGGAAAACTGGGAAAAAGCAGCAGAACACGCAACCAGCGTATTCTCTACACCCGGAAGTAACCTTGCCTTATATGACATTACTCCCATAGATTATCCGGCAGCTATTAGCCTTGGGGATTTCCGTACCCATTCACGTTAAATAACTCCGAGATCATATTCTATTATGCAAGCGAGAATGAATATCAAATCGTGAAAGCAGAATACACCACCGAATGCTTTATGGCATCTGATGCGTTACGAAATTGCTTTGCAGATGACGACCAACGTTGGAATGGTTATCTATGCCCATACAATGAAGAAAGAGATCAAAAAAGCTATCCAAATTTTCTAATCAACTTGAATTTGGAGCATGCTTTACGTCTGAGTGAAGTTTACCTGAACCGGGCAGAGGCTTATGCACAGATGGCGAAGGCCGGACAAAATGAATACTTTGCAAAAGCAGTATCCGATTTAAAACTCGATAAGAGAGAAACGCATTAAAAATTACAGCACTCAAGCTTGGACCAGCAGCACGTTCAACAATAATGCCGAGAATTTAATCGAAACGTGTAGAGAAGAACGTCGCCGGGAATTTTGTTTCGAAGGAATGCGCTGGTTTGATTTGCGACGCTACGGGATGAAATCCTTCTCTCACAGTGTTGACGAATCAACCTCTCCCGGAGATGAATATTCCGTTGAAATTGGAACGGCAAGTTCTAAATGGGTGTTACCCATCATGAAATCTCACAAAAGAAAGTAATCCGGCATTGAATTAATAAAAACGAAAAACAATGAAAATAAACTTACATATATTACTGTTAGGAATATTACTCGTTTCCGCACTATATTCCTGCAACAACGAGGATGACTTGGATATCTCCGAGAAAAAGACAATCGTTTCGATCTTCCACAAGGGGATCACGATTTCGACGACCAGATCGTGGAATGGAATAATAATTACGGAACTTCCGTTCTCTACAGGTTCTCCAACGCAGACCTCATTACCATTTCACCTCCAGTAGTAATGATGTCGTCTATGACGTGAAAATGGAAGCTGAAGAGGAAGGTATTCGTGCAGCCGTACAATTTTTTTGAAGGAAGACTTTTTGACTTATACTCGGACGAAGTAAAGAAAGAACTATTCCCCGCAAAGATTCTTATGGCCGGAATGCTATACAAAACGACAATTATGTGCCGTTATGGGACACAATCAGTCAAGGCGGCATGGACTTTAAGAGAGGATATATATGGTGAGAGGAATCGACCATATTACGTTACCCCACGTGGATAAGGATTTCGCACAACGTATACAAAAACCGGAATACCGGGAAAGATTAAAAGTTGCCATGAATCGCACGTTTATTCAATTCTTGATGAATCCATACAATGATATTATCGCCAAAATAGAGTATAACAATATTTTTAAACATTTGCACATTCCGAAGATCTCATCCAAATGGTAACAACAAATCCCTACTCTTCCGGAAATCAATGGTATGATGAAGAGGTCATGTATCAATTAGGATTTTTAGAATACGGCACATACTGGAATTTTTGGGAACCTTATTATTGGACAGCACCAGATAAAGACAACGATTTTTATTCTTTCTTGGAATTCATTTTTACCCAAACAAAAGTGAATTACAAGCAAATCCCCTTTATACCAATTACCCTCAAATTCAAAAGAAATGCGACTACTTGATAGAAGCATTTGCAGAATACGGCATAGATCTACATTGTGTCGGGGGGAATAGAACGAAAAGAGGGGTGTCAAAAGTCATTTTCAAACTCCCTCCCCTTCGGGGTACTCCCTCTATAAACAGAGGGAGAGTTGAAATACTCCCTGTCTTCGGGGAAGAGTCTACCAGCTCCTCCTCTGTTTATAGAGGAGGTGGCACGAAAGTG
>VOFG01003613.1_pt1 | contig 15480 bp, 31 predicted proteins | sample 5384171 | NCBI WGS metagenome assembly VOFG01 (sample SAMN12384726, study PRJNA508395) | human gut metagenome | isolation source: healthy gut F | host: Homo sapiens
TTTAATTGTAACTCATGCGAATCATCTTTCGACAAGTTATCAATTCTGATTCCGTTCTGTGTATCGTGTCATCCCTATAATTTATTACCTTTGTCTTATCTGTTAACTCCGAATAATAGGTGTATCCCGGTTGATAATTCACGTTATACACCAATTTCCCAATTTTGAAGTTACCCTAAATTCGGTTTAATGAAGTCTTTACCGAAATCAATCATAATATTCCCGACAATACCATCCGGCAAACTCCCTTTGTCACGATATTAATCACGGCAGTCTTATCACTGTATTGTCCTTGTGGCGAGGTGATTAATTCAACTTGTTTCATCTTATCTCCTTGTAACAGTCGAGCCACATATTGATTTGCCTCCGAAAGAAAAAGATTCTTTTTCCCGTTAATCGTAATCACGAAATTCGTCCCTCCCATCACTTGTAATTATTTCGTTTTTCAAGTCAATATCAACAAACGGAAGTTTCTCTAGTATCTGCATCGCCACAGAATTTTTGGCCATTGAATCTTGCTCCATATCATATATGATCCGATCTACTTTCGTTGTTAAAAATTTCTTGTGCTTTATCACTATTACTTTATCCAAGGTAATCCCTTTTTTCATTCTAAACACACCTAAATCCCCTTGATTTTCCTCTATCAAAATATCCTGTTGTAAAACCTCGAATCCAACACAGGATATGTTCAATTTATATACCCCTTTTTTCACGGACGTGATTAAAAAGAAACCATCATCACCACTTACAGCATGGGCAGCAACCTTTAAATCTGAATTTAGTAAAATAACATGGGCTTGAGAAACAGGTTTCTCCTCCAAGGTTTTGACATAACCTTGTAAAAAGATTTGTCCAGTTCCTTTACAAACGACCAAGAAAAATAATATCAAAATAATATTCCTTTTTCATTAGATTTCCTATAACTTTTTATTCAAATTAGATTTCTTCACGCAAGAACTTAAATTCTGAATTTATTATCGTCTCTATATTAGTGTTTTCGCCTTCTCGATTATTACTACATTCATGACTTCTTTACCCACTTCACCGCATCCACAAAAACCAATTGTTCCGGGAAAGCCCCTTATCATGTAAAATTAGTTTTACTTTACCCTTGGCTAGCGGGAGAACACCTACTTGGATCCAACCACATTGAGGCATTTGTTGCTGGTAAGAATATTCTTCCTTTCGTCCGAGATTGTCTGACAGATAAATGTTTTGCAGTCCATTTCGGAGAAACGACATCACAATATCCGCACGATAATCTCCTTGCTCCAACGTGTAATAATAGGCCACTGAATCAGCTTGCCTTTGGTACCTGAAATCCAGGTCTAACTTGTATATAGACACCCCATACTCTCCTTGTTCCGGAATTTCCGTTTTCCATTCCGCACGGGCCTGGCTGTTTTTCGTCTTTTACCTAAAAAACTCCGTACGGGAAAAACCGTAAGCATCTATATAAACGGAACTAACCCATCCCCGGGGGCATTGTCGGTCAGAAAATCGACCCCACTATCTTCCACGATCATCTTATCCTGCAATAATTTCCCTAACAAGGATTCTTTCGTCTCCGAAGCGAAAACATGAAATCCTTGATCCTCATTGTCCACGACAATCTCTCCTGAAGACGGTAAAAAGCAAGAGGGTTCCAACTTTTTCCGTCCCGCATGAACAAGCGCTTCCTGGGGAAATTCCATGAAATTGTAAATATAATTACCCGGGATATTCTGCGCCAAATTAGATTGCAAGATCACACCTCCTACACTATGGGATAACGGGGAAACAAATCCGGGAACATTCACCGGCCCGGATCATAAAATCCCCTACATTCAACAAATCTCTTGAACCATCGCCTTTATCCGTGTACGCGAAATAATTCCGTTCACGTCTGAAGAATTCCATACACTGAAAGCAAGCATCGGCCCTTCGTTTCCCTTCCCGTGTATTGTTCAATATCTTGTACACGAAGTGCGGCAAGTCCATGTTGGTCATACAATTCGCATGTTGCCTCAACAAGATCGAAATTAAATTCACGTTCAAATTCTTCCGCCAGACATTCGAAAGTAACGCGAGAAAAAGAATTCCTAGATCGGAAATTGTTCATGAAAACAGCAAAACTATCCTGATTCACTTTTATATTAATCTGTTTTTCTCAAATAAGCGGCTTTTAGCTTGTAAATAGCATCTAAATCACAAGACTTTCCCGTTCCTTTCAATACATCTCGTAAACTTTGCGAAGAAAGAGTCCGTATCGCTTTATGTTCACCGGTTTCTCCGACCTTGTATAATTCCCATTGTATATCAACTTGATTATTTGCTCGCATTCCTGTCATAATTCGATTAATGCCCGGAAAATTTTCAGAATAAATGTAATCGCTAAAATCAGTAAACATGGGAAGAATTGAAGCCGGATTCTTTATTATTTCCGGTGTAATTTGCTGCCCGGCAATAAAATCCGGCAACGCCATTTTCTCAACACGCTAATTTCTTCCCTACATTCGCCGTACAAAAATTACGAATCGCCTCACTTTCGATCTCTGTTCTAGAACTTCCGATAACGGCTTTTTCTCTTTTATCCGCATACTCCTTTACGGGAAGATAATCTGATTGATCGCAACAATTTTCCGGTTTAAAGATTAATTCCGGTTGAATCCGTTCACTCCTTTTCCTATTTTCGCCACGATAAGCACAAAAAACTAACCGGGGGTTTCAATGAAAGCCAATTTATGAAAAGGATAAACTTCTCCGGTTAGTTTTTCAAAATATGCTTTAGCCTCACCAATTCCTTGCACAAGCCCTTCTCTAGTCGCCTCAAGCGAAGAGAACAAGGCTCCTTTTTCATCAAAATAATACAATTCAAAACGAGTATCGTCAATCGTAATCTCTCGTTTATTATACCTGCCCATGCACAATGTTAATCCCGGCAATGCGTGAGCATGATCAAAACGGGTTCCATCCCCGTTTGTGAAGCCTCCCCTTGAGATATAACGGTATAACTTGAATCATGGATAACGGTTAACACGTAATCCGTAAAATACCTGTCGGCAAATTGTAATGCCACGGGAGATGTCTGAAACTCCACAGTCGGATACCATAAACATTCGGGAGTTAACAACGTGTATTTATCATCAACCAAAGCTGTATGTTTCCCGTATCTCAAAATATTAATACTCCATTGTGTCGCATAATAATCCTGATCCGGAATATCTAAATAACAAACACTCTCGTCAATTTCTCCGGCATAACGAATCACGAACTCTTTCGCCTCTCCCGGCTCCAAAGAATGGTGTAATGATATGGCAAAATCTTTTCGATCGAAATTCACGCTAGTCTCTCCAGTCGTTATGCCATCAACATATAATCCGGGATTCAGGAAAAGGAAAAATCCATCTATTTTTTCCCGGTAGGGATTACGAATAGTCAGCGTGTCATTCACGATCATCCGAGTTCGATGTTGGCTATACTCGATATGTTGACGGATAATTTCCACACGTTTCCGTGTTGCATACTCCATGTACAATTTCACAAACTCCTGTCTTTTCTGTCGGTCTTTTCAAAATGGAAATAATAAGTTCCTCCTACCCAGATTCCTGTAATCAGCACAATAACCCCCATCCATTGTATCCATCGTCTATTTCCGGGATTATTCGGTAAACGTTTCAATCTAACTACAGATAGCAACATGAAGGCAATACCTAACATGGCAAATGCGATTCGTTGAGTCACATACGGGAAAAGTCCACGTGTTTTCCGTGGCATCCGAGAACACATTAGGTATCAGAAATCGCCAGATAGTCCAAACTGCCATATAAATAATCCGTCAAACAAAAACATTAAAAAAAGATATATCCTATCAAGCACAATAACGCCACGGGCCATATTTTTTTATCGTGACGGTTATCCACAAAGTTATCCCGACCAAAAAACAATAAAGAAGGGAGAGTTAATGTCATGAAATAAAATACATACGGGAAAAAAACAGGAGATGATTGCATTGAAAATTGATGGAACCCCCATGTAATCACAATGACCAGCACGTTCAACACCACGAAACTCCCCACAACAGCCAGTAATTTCCCCATTGCGTAATCGCCATTCCCATGAGAACGTGTGCTTAGCGATTCAAAAAGAGTCCTAAAGAACGATCTCTCCGGATAAATCACCCGCTATAAAGAGGATAAAAATTCCCTGAATAAAATTGAAAAAAAAGCACTCACGAAAGGAATCGAACAAGATAGTGCATTCAGAAAATGAATAGGAAAGTCCACTTGTATAAACCATTGAGCCGCCAGACTCCCACCTACCAATAAAAACACGAGAAAATGAATAACCAATTTCTCCTTAGTAGCTTTGCCTCATAGTGACTGATTAATAGTATTTGATTGATATTCATAATTCTCGTTTTAAGTTATTAAAATATTTAAGCCATTTCTACATAAATCTTTTTAGGTAATATAAAATATGATTCCACACCTCTTCTATTTCCTCTCTCTGATTTTGAGAAAACGATAATCACCCAATATTGTAACTGTTATAAACAAAAATTGATTACTAGGCATCATTAAATCAACAATTGGTTTTGTATACCAAAGTGTCGGATTTTCCACATATACATTAAAATGATGAAAAACACTAATCTTAAACGAAACCCTTCCATCAACATCAGTTATTCCATGATGATTTTTCCCGCCAGCTTCATGGACTGAAATACCCATTCCTTTTATAGGATTACTGAAATTATTACCAACTAAAGTTATATACAAATTATCTTGTCCAAATGAAGCCAAACCACAAAGAACGAATAAAATCATTAAATACTTTTTCATAACATCATAAATTTTTATTATTATATTTCTTTCTAAAAATTTTATACCCTTTGTAATGCCATAAGTAGCATAACTGCACCTATCCCCCACCACATCCACGAAAGACTTTTACTAGCATTTAAAAAGTTTCATCTTTACAATTGGAGATCTATTCACCATATCATTTTCCAAGTGACACGAACTTCCTCGATTGGTTCATACCCTTCTTTACTAAATTGGAGATAATACGTTCCAAAGTTTTGTATTTCTATTTTCTTAATCTGCCCTTTTAAAATCAGTTTTATTAACAACTTCCTCTTTACAAACCGATGAAGACTATCATATACAATTACTTTAGGTTTATCAATAGGATTCCCTTCTGAATCAAACACGCCAATCTTTATTGCAGGTTCAACATACTGTGGTTGAGCTTGTGTCAGCAAACTGGTTCCAGATAAAAGTCCTAACAAACACACGAATTTTATTGCTAGATGTATCATTTCTTCATTTATTATTTTTACAACATGCTCAATTTCCTCCATTCCCGGATTGGTATCCAAAACCATCCCATCCGGAGAAATCAAGTATAGAGTAGGCAAAAAATTCTACCTTATAATCATCGGCTGTATCACTTCCGTTTATCTCCTGATCAACACGTAATTGTTTTCCATATAGGTTGATCCTCTTCCACGGCTTTTAACCAATCCTCCTTTTTCTTGTCACAGGAAATAGCAATCACTTCAATCCCTAATTCTTGCAGACGACCATATTCTTTTTCAACTCTTTAATCTTCATGCGACATGGTTTACACCAAGAAGCCCAAAGTCAATCAATAAATATTTCCCCTTGTAATCCGACAATTTTACGTTTTCCCCCTTTAGATCCGGCAAAGTAAAATCCGGGGCTTTACCCGTTAATTGTTTTTGTTTTGCCGCCTCATATTTTCCATGATCTCCTTTCTTATTTCCGAATCAGGTCCATCCCCATCGCTTTCACAGTTCGTGTGAATAATTTAAAATCATAACTGATTATCCACATATTATCCTGTACCAACATGGCCGCCACGGAACTACCACTGAAATCAGTCACCATATCCAATAGCAGATCGTTCCCTTGTTTCCATAATCGTTCATTTTCTCGTCCCAATGACTCTAAATCCCCTTCATCACTTGTTTCTGCCATTCGTTTTGCAAATCGAACCTTTCCGTCGAGTTCTTCTCGATCTTTTCGAGATGAGCGTTTAACCGGGATTGCATTCCTTCCTGCCCGGTCTCGACTAAATAATTATTACCTATCTTTTTCAACTGGTACTCTCCGGGTTCTGAATAAAAATAAACTCTTCCACCATAGTTTCCCATATTTAAATAAAGCAAACGATTCTCCGCCTTACCTTTTAATGTAAAAGTACGATCCCCACGTACCGTACTTTTTTGCAAGAGTATCAGTACCTTTCCCTTCCCCGTGAGTAAATAAACTTCAGTGGCTTTACTATTTTCGGGCAGGGTACCCTGAAGGTATAATAATCCGAAGGTGTACATGCTAGGCACGCCACACCCAATACAATACAATCTATGATTTTCATGTTGTAAGAGGTATATATTTCAAAGGAGACGCTTTAAGCATCTCCTTTGAAAAAGATTCATTAAAAGATTCATTAAAAAGAATTAGGAAAATAACTATAACTAACCATGGACATAGACGGATCGACATAATGCATCTTCACCACTTTCCCCTCTCCTTCCAGCACGCGCACCGGCTTACCATAAGGCTTACCTCCAAGAATCTCGTATAAATACACTTTATACTTCCCATCCTTATGAGTAGCAAATACCAAATAATCAAAGTTTTTATCTGCATTATCAGAACCTGACCAGTAACGATTACTAAGATAAGTAATCTCTTCTCCCGTAGTCATATCCGTCGGACGAAGTAACTCTTCCGTATTCTGTACCAGATCATACATATACAATTGATTATCGTTTACAAAATACATCACTTTAGCTGTCAACTCATTCACGGCAAACAGATTCGCCCCATTCAATTTAGACGAAGTTGCAACTTCCGTAACCTTTTCAATCGGGTTAGAAGGATCCATTCCCAACACTAACTGGTAAATATAATGTTTTTCCTGCAGTATTCTCATCTTCAAACAAAGCATACCCTGTACTCGTTTCATCCATGTAATTTTTTCCAAAGAATTTCAGATGGTGAGTTATACCGTTAGGCTTATTCGGTTTTTTCTTCACCATTCTCGTCCAAATCACTATAAGTATGTAAGCTACCATTAAAATCCAAAAACAAAAAGCGTCCTTTCAATTCGTCTAAATAATAAAAACAAACACTGCGAACACACCGTTCCGGATGGGCTTTGTTTCCTCGTCATCATTTACCATAGCAGGGGAATCGAACTTTCCCGTTCTAACAAATCCCAAAGGGATGCCTGCGTGGAAAAGTATGCTCCTTTATCAGAAATATATCCGACCCCGTAGGCATTTTCGCCACACATAATACGGCTTTTCTTCGGGAGCCTCACCACCAAGGAACATGTTACTATGAGTGTAAATCGTACTCATATCCTCGATATTAGAAATCCGGACATCCTTCTCCGTGCAAACAGTTAAAGCCTTCGTGATCACGTATTCTGCCGTGGTTTCATCAACAAAACAATATCCGGGATCTAACCCTAAAGCTAACCGGTGCATCAGGCATATGTTCCCCATCCATTTTCAAGAAAATATTATCCACTAAACTGTTATCAGAAGCGTGCAAATCCACATCTGTTGAATTTCCCATATCTTTCAACAGGTAGAAACCTTCTGAAAATTTAGTCACCACGCTCAAAGACATCACCTGATACGTTTCCAGTTTATTGCTCTTATTCGTTACCCGAAATGTCAAATCATAAAACCCTTGTTTAATATTTACCGGAAAATCCAACACCCGATCAGTTCCAATCGTGTCAGTATTATCTCTATTTTATTGGAAGTCGTACCCGACCCTTTCGTCAGGTTCAACGTCCATAAATATTCAAAATCACTCTCCCCACCCGTTGCCGTAACGGTTGGTTCCAGATGAAGAACATCCTGGTAGGACGTTTTCGTGTAACTCTTTTCCAATCCTTCAGTATTAATCGTACTGATTTCATGATAGTCATAGTTTCCCTCGTCGTCATAACATGCCGAAACAAGTAGCATGAATAAACAGACTGATAATATATTGTATATTTTCTTTTTCATAACTTGTCATTATTATCTTTCATACCGGGTAAATCTAACTAACGCACCTTCCGTTTTCACCGGGCTCCGGTGCCTCTCGAAGGGGTTCTTCACCTCTGGCAGCGCTCGCCTCATTTTCAGGAGCCAATTTCCGAGTGAAGAAATAGAACCAATAATCCGTCATGCCCATATCAACGCTACTCGGATCACCAACTAACGAATAGAAAAAGTCATCGTTCATCTTGATTCCTAAATCTGCCGTGGCATCAATCATAAACTGATGCTTCACTTTTACCATATTTTCCAGCGAAATAATACGATGCATAAAAAATCCCAGTATTTCGGTTGCATCAATATATCTGCCACCCGAATGATCTTCTTCTGATATTTTTCGTCGCCGGGAATAAAGTTTTCATTGTGACCGATCTGAACACATAATGTCACCTCCTGTTGTTTTAATGAAGGATCACGTTTTAATATTATCGGAAAACGTACGGTATTTTTCCCGCTGGAATCTTGTAATAGTCGGCAACAAGCGGATCATCAAAAAGCAATATACTGCTTTCCTGCCACGGCTTGTTCTCCCTCTCCTTTCTTCACTTGTTCCAGTACAAACGAACGTTCATGATCTTCTACATACCCCATCGTTTCAACTTCCAACCAAACGGTATCGAATACCCGGGTTTCAACATCGTAAACAAATGTACGAGGAATCACGGTATCGGCCATCGTGAATGGTTCATATATAAAATTCAAACGATTCTCCGGTGAATTATACACCCCATCTCATCTTCACATGCGAATAATCCGAAAATCGGTAATAACCATAGTATATATTTATTTATCTTTTCATAGCTTTCTACTTTTTAATTTGCGTTCAGTTCTGTACTTGGTAATGGCACAATATAATCCTGTTCGCCAACCTCCCGATCCGTCTTCCATAACATATTTTTTATTCCCAAACGTTTGTAAGTATAGAACATTTGTCCTTCTCCAAAGAATTCTCTACGATATTCCCGGATTATCTCGGTCATCAACTGTTCTTGTTGTAAAGGAGACGCATCCACGTTTCTCGCTTTCATATAAGGAATATAAAGAGCATTAGCCTCATTCAGCGTGGGAGCAGATTCGATAGCAATCAAAGTACATCTCGGACAAACGAATCAATGGAACCACCTGTTTCTGCGTGGCCAACACCTCCATATCCGTGTTCGTGGTTGAGGACGGTTGATTGTACTTTTTTAGCAAAAGGTTTTATAGCCCCTTGATTATCAGGTGTACGATACCACACTTGCACTCGGTTATTCACGGCCGTAGATTGTCCGGCAAACAAATCATTATTAAACTGTTTTTCTGTAAGGTATATTCTTTCAGTTTTATCGGTTTAAACAATTTCTCTGTATTACTTTCAATCTCGTAATTACTTAAAGCCAAAATACACTCTGAAGGCAAAGCAAAATTACTACTACTAATATCTCCCGCTCCCGCCAATTCCAAAACTTTCTTACCATTCTTATCGACGGCATCAATAATTTCTTTTGCTGCAGTATATGCTTCTGTTTTCTTCCCCATATACATATACAACCTTGCCCGAATCGCTTTTTACAGCATAATAATTAAAACGGAAACGTCTGAATCCATAAACTCGTCCGCCAACTCTACATTATAATTCTTTGTATCGAAGAAATTATCAATTCTTGGAAAGAATAAGTAAATAACGGATCATGATCTTTAAACAGAGCTTCAGCCGCATCTAAATCAGCAAGAATCAAATTCGTGAAATCATTATACGAATAGTGCGGAATCATCACCGTGGACACGGTTTTTAGCATACGCCAGAGACACCTGTTTATCAGCATTTTGCGGCATTTGTCCAAACAAACGTAATATTTCCATGTGACAAAATGCCCGAATCGTTAATGCCTCTGCCTCTACAATTGCCCGCATATCCTCATTCGTGATCACCTCCTTGTGATCGGGCATATTCTGTAGTATAATATTGGCTTGGGCAATTGTATTATACATCTCCCCGTAAATTGCGGATATTAATGTCTTCGGATAATCGTTTTCATATTTGAAAGCCTTGAGATCCTCTGCCCCCGATAGTTACTCTTCCTGGTAATTCCAATGTTGGGCCATAAATTCAATATCCGTAATTGTCAAACTTAGCCCATATAAATTTTTGGAATTCAATTTAATATAGCAGGCTGTCAAGGCATTTTTAAACCCGGAAACCGACTCGAACATATCTTTTTCATCGGTTTGAGTCTCCGGCTTTACATCCAGCCAATCATTACAAGAGGCTAGCGATAAAGTTGCGAATAACGTGATATATAGTAAAACTTTTTTCATAATACCATTGATTAAAACATTAATGAAAGGGTTAAAGCCAGTCTGCGAGCAAACGGATAAGAAGTTCCTCTCTCACGCTTGATGGAAGAAATATAGAATATATCCGACATATTAGCCCCGATACTGATTGTCTCAACTTTCCACTTGTCACGCAAGAAATCTGAATGTAACCGATACCTCCACACTGGCGCTTTGGAATTGGAACACGTTATCATCCATCACGAAACGGGAAGTCGCTTTTGTCTCCACGGAACCATATCCCTTGTAAGGTTTCACGTCTCCAATATGCTGCCATCTCTTTTTCAACACTCGACTATCAACATTATTCTTATCAATTTCACCATTGGTCACTTCCACCTTGTTAAGCAAGGTTTCGTTATATTGTTGGCCCCCCCATTGATAAGCAAATGACAGATTCACGGAAAGATCCTTCCAAGCAAAGTAAGTACTGATATTACCTCTGTATTTAGGTTCATCGACTCCAAAATAACGCTTGTCGGATGGATTCCATTTATCCGTGATATTCCCATTCTTATCCAAGAAAATTTCATATCCAGTACTCGGATCAATTCCCATGGAAGGAACAGCCCAAATTGAATTCTGTGCATACCCTTCATACAATAACTGATTAATCTCTACATCTTTTGATTTGTAAAGCTCATTCTGCCGTTTGATCGCTTCAGAGAGCTTGGTAATTTCATTCTTCGTGTAAGCTAATTTTGCTGTCATAGACCAGATGATATTCCGGTGCGTATCACGCATTAAATATCCACTAATCATGGCCTCGTAGCCCGTATTTTCACCTCTCCCACGTTATCCACGTAAGAACTGAATCCGTTCGCCCAAGGCAAATCCATTTGAGACAACAAATTAGAAGTCTTTTTACTATAAATATCGAAAGATGCCGACAAGCGTCCGTCGAAAAGTCCAACTTCAACACCACCGTTTAATTGCTTGGTAACCTGCCATTTCAACTTTTCATTTCCTAATCCCATCAACTCAGACCCGTTCCAAATAATGTAACGTTTTCCCGTATAACTCTGGAAAGTTGACAAAGCCTGATAGGAAGAAAACTGTTGAGATCCGGTTTCTCCGTACGATCCTCTAATCCGAAGATTATTCACGATATTCTGATTCTGCATGAACTTCTCGTTATGCACGTTCCACCCGATACCGGCACTCCAGAACGGGGCAAATTTATTTTTGTCCCGAACAACGATGAACCATCCACACGGAAAGATAAATCCATGAAATAACGATTGTTATAAATGTAGTTGACATTCCCGGTAAAACCAACCCGACGAGACAATTCTTCCGTACCTTTCGGTACCCCATTTTTCTCATACTGCAAAGCATTACCGATGAAATCAATTTACCATCAGGAAATCCTTCCACGATAAACGTGTAGAAATGATTTTTCTTCTGGGCTATAGAATAATCGAATCCGGCATATAGCTGGTGTTTTTCATGAAATATCTTTGAATAACTCAACGTCACGTTTGCATCAATATTAATATCCTCACCCGTTCCGTAAGTATACTTTCCTTTGCGAAAATAACTATCACTATCTGTAGCAGTCGCAAAAGTCGTGTGATCGGCAGGTAAATAATTATCAGAAGTACTATTTTTCTTTTGTAAGCCTAATTGAGCTCGTAAACGCAAATCATGATTAATGCTCCATTCAATAGAAAAATTATTCGTGATCAAGGTATATTTATCCTCGTCGATTACCCCCAACTGGGCGTTATAAAGCGGGTTATACTGTTTTGTCCCTTTTATCGTGTACACCTTGATATATTCTCCATTCTCATCTTTTATCCGGTAATACGGATTCATTTTGGCATAATCAGAGAATGTTCCATATTTACTTTCTTTTCCTTTATTTATATCAATACTAGTCTGATTCTTAAAGAGCACATTCTTCACGGAATATGACAAAGTTACCGTACCACTGAAAGTATTTCTCTCGGATCCTTCATCGCTCCTATAACAGAATTATAAAAATATTTGTTCCCCAACGAAAAGACTCATTTCCCACCCTCTAGACGCAAATTATATTTCTGACCAATACCGGTCTGTACTGGTTGGCTCAACCAATGCGTGTTCACACCTTTCAACACCTCCGAATATAATTGACCATATTTCTCCTTTAACGCCCGATCGTTAACGACATCATCTTCATCATCATAGAGTCCGACAATCCGCTCCAATTCCAATTTGTCACGGGCATTCAATAAATCGTATGAAGAAAGGTCTGGCATTTCAATATTCATTCCTCCTTGCACGTAAATTTTCAATTTACCGGCTTGAGGCCTTCGTGGTAACAACAATAACACCATTTGCAATCTCGAGAACCATAAATTGCCGTGGCAGAAGCATCTTTCAGTATGTTGATACTTTCAATCTCCTCGTCATTAAAATCCATTAACTTCTGCAAAGTAATCTCGAATCCATCCATGATTACTAACGGAGCATTCAATTGTTTGGATGCTTGTTGATTTAATTCATTCACGCTCATGGGTAAAGAGGAATTACCCCGGATATTAATCTCTGGTATCACGTTCGGGTTACTTCCCAAAGCATTGTCCATCACGACATTGATTGAAGGGTCGATGTTACGCAACGTGGCTAACAGATTTTGACCTTTGTACATCTTCAACTCTTTGGCAGAAACGGCCGTAACAGCCCCCGTGTAACTTTCCTTGGATTTCGTGAAAATACCAGTTACAACCACGTCGTCCAATGTTTCCGAATCTTCGACTAACTTCACGTCTAGTTGCGTCTTCGAACCGACGGCAATTTCTTGAGTCTTCATCCCGACGAAGAGAAGATCAAGACTTGCTCACTATCACCGGGTATTTCCAATTTATACTCTCCGTCAGCACCAGTTGCCGTTCCCAAGGTCGTACCTTTAATGATAACCGTAACTCCCGGCAACACGTTTCCTTGCTCATCCGAAACCTTACCTGTAATTGTTTTCGATTTTTTTTTCTTCTTGGCTTACAGCCTTTTTACGAATAATGATCGTCTGACCATTTATCTCGTAACCGAGATTAGTCCCTTTAAGACAATCCGTTAAAATTTGCCCAACCGTTGCATCGAAAGCGACATCCTGCCGGGCAAATGATTCCAGATTCACGTCACGATAAACGAAATCATAATCAGAATTCTTACGGATCTCACTGATAATCTCTTTCAAAAGAGGCATTTTTCAGCGAAAACGTAATTTTTCTTTCCTGCGAATACGCATTCAGACTAATTTGGGTGGTGAAAATTAAGAAAAGGAGGAATAAAAAAAACCGCCTCTTCCCGACGACATTAGAATTTTTCTTCATAACTTTGTTTTTGAATTCAACAATTCCACGCCCTGAGTCAACAGGGTGTGAAATGTAAAAAGTAGTGTTAGCAGCGCTATTTTTATCTTTACAATAACCGTATTATCTTTTTACTTCAAATTGTACTTCCCCAGTTTTACCAATCAATTCTAATACTTGGATAAACTCTTCGTGTTTTTTCATATTCAAAAAGAAAATTGGTATGAACGCAATTCATCCCGACTGTAAAATACATCAATGTTATACCACCGCCCCAAGTCGGTCAGAATTTTCTCCAATGGGCAATTATCATACACCAAACGTCCGTCTGCCCATGCCAAAATAAATCAACATCCACGTCCCGAACTTCCATCCCCATCGTTAATTTATTAAACAACACTTGTTTATTCGGAACAAGTTTCACACTTTTACCTTCCACCCTTACCGTTACTTGCCCACTTTCCAATGTGGTTTGTATATCCTTTTCGTCTTTATATGCCCGAACGCCGAAAGTAGTTCCGGTAACCAGCACTTCAATTCTCCGGCGGTCACGACAAAGGATGTTCCGTATTTTTCGCCACTTTGAAATAGGCTTCACCGGTTAAATACACCTTACGCTCCTTACCCTGAAATTTCACGGGAAAGCTTAACGTTGATTCCGAATTTAAATAGATCATCGTACCATCTGATAGCGTAAGTAAATATTCTCCACCCGTGGAATCTCCAGCGTGTGAAAAACTTCCGTACTGTCATGAGAATCAATATCTCTTTATTTTTAAAAGATCTGGTGCTAATCAATAATAAACTGTCACTCTGGGCCAGATCAGAACGTAACACCTCGTTTTTTCCAGATCAACTTTACGCCCATCGGGTAAAATCAAAACAGCCCGGGAACCGGGAAGTTGCACCTCATGCTTGGCTACCGGAAGTATTTCGGCTTTTTTTATCCCCGAAAAAATAAAAAAACACCTCCACGCTTAATATTAACACAATAGCAGCTGCATGGGAACCATTTTATCTTCCGAACAGATCGACCGGATCGTGCTTTCTGTTGGTTGCCGCCATCCTCTCCTTCTCTTCTTCCCGTTTTCACGAAACGGAAATACTTTTCCACGTATTCGCTTGACAACATTCGTTGAAAAAAGTTCTTCATGCCTCGGGGAAACCGATCTCCATTCGTTCAGTTCTTTCTCCTGCGCATTGTCCGTCATTCCCCTGTATATGCAGGAAAATCAACCGGGCTATATGTTCTTCTTTGCTTAACATCTTTTTTGGCTTTTATACTAAAGCGATTTGGGGTGCGTTTGGTGTAATAAAAAAATCACTTTTTCTCACTTTTTTATTATCATCTCTGTATTTGCAAGTTAGCGTCTTCGTTTTCTGGCAATAGATGTCGAACAGATACAAAGAGCATCTATTTAGAAATCATTGATTTATAATAAAGATATTTATAACGGTCCAAAAGATACAATCAACGGGGTTACAAGTTAAAATATAATCCATATTTTGAAGAGAATTCAAATGATCAAAACACAATAAAATGAGAAAAACTATTATTTTTTATTCATGCTAGTCTGCCCATGCAGTTACACGGGCAGACAGTAGGAATGGATGGGATTACCTCCCGTCCCGGTAGAGTTTCCGGCTTTGGGGACATGAAAAACGTGGAAAAACAAAAGCATTTTCCCAAGCAGATTTATTAACTCTTCCACGTTTAATATCGAAAACTCCAACCCTGCCGTGGGCGAACAAGAACTACAATATCACTCTCTCTACTTGGGAAACTGCAACCGT
>VOFG01002350.1_pt1 | contig 15436 bp, 18 predicted proteins | sample 5384171 | NCBI WGS metagenome assembly VOFG01 (sample SAMN12384726, study PRJNA508395) | human gut metagenome | isolation source: healthy gut F | host: Homo sapiens
TTTTAATCAGCCAGAATATCTGGCTTTTCTAAATCAGAAACAAGTTCCTACCGGAATCTTGATTCAGGTTTTACTGTTTTTTAAGGTTTGCTTTATTAAAAGCTTTGGTTCGTTCATCTTTTCGATGACTTGAATTATTACTCGCGAACTAATTCTTTTTCGTAACCGGAAGAAATCGGAGATTTCTTCTGAGCGAACTTGTTCGCTTTAGAATCTTCAAAGGTTATTCACTGTTCAGTTATCAATGTTCTTTGTTGTTTTTCAGCAACTCTGATATATTATCATAATCATCTGCGCCTGTCAACAACTTTTTTTTTTTGTTTTGCTTCGTTTTGAAGTGGTTTGTTATCACTACTTGCGACAGCTCGTTAATAATAACAAACCACAATTCTTTTGTCAACATCTTTTTGACAAAAAAATTACATTTCTTTTTTTTGTCTGTTTTCAGATTGAAAAATCAGATCATACCTTCTTTGATCACATTATGATCGCGCAGTACTCTCCGGCACACCACGGTCTACACCGAGAAGTCCATAGACTGCTTCCATTGCGGTTCTGACCGAATACTCTGTTGTAAAGATCGTATCTCTTGGTGTCTCAGCAAACTGACCTAAAAATGCAAAATTAACACATCCATCCGGGATGACATCCGGGCGGTCGCCCTTGGTCCTTGGCATAAAGAATGCTGTAATGTATGGCATCATGGTCGGTACGGAAACGGCACTGTTTTCTGCAAGATCATCGATCTGGTCTGTCGGAACTCCGATATGATACAGCCACTCCTGTGTAATCTCTTTACCGGTACAGTCTTTCATCGGTTTCTTAATATAATCTCCCGGAACATCCGTAAAGAGTCCGTATACCCAGACGCATACTTTGTCTTTGTCCTGATCTTTGAACTGTCCCTGACGATTGATCGTCCAGCTTAACAGCCAGCTGGAATCCTGACAGCTTACAATACCACCGGTGACTACTTTTCCGCTTCTCGGATCACGTTTGCAGATGTTCGTAATATAAGGAATGATCTTATCATCCAATGTGGTGATCGTTGCAGACTCCCAGTTTGTCTTTGCGACATCTGAGCAGAATTTTTCCGGATGACCGAATGCCGGATCCTGTTTTGCGATGTTTTTCCAGAGGTTCCAGCAGCCGCTTGTTCTGACTTCTGCATCTCCGTTCGGTGCATGGTTCTGGTCACCGTAAATCGTACCCTCTGTACAGCTTCCGTTGGTTACAACGACTAAATCGTTTTCTGTCAGCATAATGCCGTTTTCTACGCCTTTGACTTTACACTCAATCGTTTTGCAATTTTCTTATTGCCTTCAAATTCAAAGACAACGTTGGTAACTTCCGTATTGAACTGGAAGTGAACGCCTGCAGCCTCAAGGTAGCGCTGCATCGGAAGGATCAGGGAATCATATTGGTTATACTTTGTAAATTTTAATGCACTGAAATCCGGAAGTCCTGCAATATGATGGATAAATCTCTGGAAGTAGAGCTTCATCTCTAAGGCACTGTGCCAGTTTTCAAACGCAAACATGGTTCTCCAATAGAGCCAGAACGTGGAGTCAAATACTTCCTCGTCAAATACATCTTCGATCGTTTTATCATACAGGTCTTCATCCTTTGTCATGAACAGCTTCATGATCTCCATGCAGCCCTTCTGGCTTAAGTTAAATTTACCGTCTGTGTGCGCATCTTCGCCACGGTTTACGGTTGCACGGCACAGGGAGTAATTCGGGTCTTCTTTATTTAACCAGTAATATTCATCTAACACGGATATGCCCGGTGTCTCAATGGAAGGAATACTGCGGAACAAATCCCACAGACATTCAAAATGATTTTCCATCTCACGTCCGCCACGCATCACATAACCTCTGGTCGGGTCAAAAATACCGTCACAGGCACCGCCTGCAATATCCATTGCCTCTAAAAATGGATATGGGAACCCGGCATCTGTCCGTCTCTTACCAAGAAACATGCCGTTGCCAATGCTGCCAATCCGCTTCCTACGATGTAGGCATTTTTTCATCGACACCTTCCGGCTTTTCGGACGGGCAAATGCCTCGTAGTTACCATTGGTATAATAAATTCCCTTGCTGTTCTTTTCATGTTTTCCAAGTTCTGTATTACGATACTCTTCTTTTCCGGATTACTTTTGTTTTTTTTCTTTGTCGTTTTATTCTCCGGCTTCTTATGATTTTTTGCTGCTACGGCTGCAACACTTGCACCTGCTGCAAGTGCTGCCACACCAATTCAATACCTGTTTTTTACTCATAAAAAATTCCACCTTTCTTCTGTCGGCTTCTGATTTTTCTTTTCAACTTCATCCTATTCCTCTCCGCCTTTTTTTTCCAACTTACAAAAAAGGCAGAATGATAAATTTTTATCATTCTACCCTTTTTGATAAGATTCATCCTTTTTATTCTGCTCAAAATTCTGAATTGAATTCGTTGATATTGCCATGTAACATCACACTCATTCTTTCCACAATCTCATGATAGTCTTCTTTCATCCCCTGCTTGATCCAGTCCAGCATCAGACCGACAAAGCCGTATTTGTGAAAATCTGCAATAAAAGATGATCTCTGGAGCATTTTTTCCTCGACAACATCCGCAATCAACTGGTATGTCAGTTTGTATAGAAAACTCTCGATCTTTTCACGTCTTACCGAATGATAGACGTTCATAATAAACGGCTTGTTTTCCAATACTGCCTCAAAGATCTGGGCAAAAGCCTTCTTGCCAGGTATCGTAAGTTTTCTTATCCCGAAGGGCTTTTTTGCCGTCTTCCACACATGCCCACTCCACCAGATCATAGATATCCTTGAAATGATAGTAAAATGCCATACGGCTGATCCACAGTCCTCTGTCAGATCTGCGATGGTGATCTTATCAAAAGGTTTCTTTTTCAAAAGTTCTTTCAATGACGCTTCCAATGCGATTTTGGTTGTATTCAATATCTGCTTCTCCTGTTTTTCGCTTGCTTTATGAGTTCCATTTTATCTGCGTTCTTCGGTTTTGGTAAAGCCTTTTCCGTGATTCTTTCATAAAAATTTCAGAGACATTTTATAATTTTTTATTCTTGACAGAAAATGTTAGCAGGCTTACAATTTTTCTGGTTTCAAATGATTAACAATTTTTGATGTACAATTTGATATTATAAATGAAAATACAGACATTTTGACACCTGAATTTTATAAAAAAGGAGTTTATCAACATGACACAGGAAAAACAAATGACAAATCCACTTGGTACCGATAGAATTTCCACGCTGGTGGCACGTTTTGCTGTTCCAAGCATTATCGCAATGCTTGTCAGCGCCGTTTACAATATCGCTGACCAGCTTTTTATCGGAAATGCAGTCGGCACGCTCGGAAATGCTGCAACCAATATCGCCTTTCCGCTCTCTATGCTCTGCACTTCGCTGGCATTGCTTTTTTTGGGATCGGCGGAGCAGCAAGCTTTAACCTTCATATGGGAGCTGGGCGAAAAGAGGAAGCTCCTTATTATATCGGCAACTCCATCACTATGCTGCTCTCACTGGATTTCTTTTTTACTGCTTATCACCGAACTGTTTTTAAATCCGCTGTTAGTGCTCTTTGGTTCCCCGGCAGATGTACTCCCACTGGCAGAGCAATATGTCCGCGTCACAGCGGTCGGTTTTCCATTTCTGATCTTAACCATCGGAAGCGGTCACCTGATCCGTGCGGACGGCAACCCGAAAATGGCAATGTTTGTCACGGTTTCAGGTGCTGTCATTTAATATCGTCTTAGACGCACTGTTCGTATTGGTTTTCAATGGGGAATGTACGGCGCTGCGTGGGCGACTGTCATCGGACAGATCATCTCCGCTGCGATCGCGATCCGTTACCTCATGCATTACCGCACTGTGACATTAGAAAAACAGCATTTTATCCCTTCCGGGAAAGTTCTCACACAGATCTGTTCCCTCGGCATGTCCTCAGGCATTAACCAGATCGCCATGATGATCGTGCAGATCGTCATGAACAACCTGCTAAAGCATTACGGTGCACAGTCCGTTTTACGGAGAGTCAATTCCGATTGCCTGTTCCGGAATTGTCATGAAGGTAAACCAGCTTTATTTTTCTATTATTATCGGACTGTCCCAGGGAAGCCAGCCAATTGAAAGTTTTAATTACGGTGCAAAGCAATACAAACGGGTGAAGGACGCTTTCCTTCTCGCAGCGTCAGTCGGTGCGGTTGTATCCATATTTATTTTTACTGTTCCAGCTTTTCCCGAGACAGATCCTCGGTCTGTTCGGAAGCGGAAGCGAAGAATATTTTGAGTTCGGTGTCAACTATTTCCGAGCCTTCCTGTTCTTCACCTGGTTAAACTTTTTTGCAGCCGATTTCCTCGACGTTTTTCAGTTCGATCGGAAAAGCATATAAGGGAACTTTCCTCTCCCCTGACCAGACAGATCCTGTTCCTGCTTCCGCTTATCGTTGCACTGCCGCATTTTTTCGGCATTATGGGCGTACTTTTATGCAGGACCGATTGCCGACCTTCTGTCCTTTGCAGTCGGTCTTAGCATGGTGATCGTTGAATTTAAACATATTAATAAGCTGGAAGCTGAACTGGCTTAATATTATCCTTACCCCAACACCTTCTCCAGCTCCTCCACAACGATCTTAAGAGCTTTTGATCCGGGCATATTTTTGTCGACAGACTTAAAATATGCCACGGAGCATAGGAGGTGCTGGTCTTTTGGATCATCTCATTGACCGCTGTCTCATACGCATCCCATTTGTCACGGTTACGCCAGTCCTCATCTGTGATCTTCCACTGTTTTTCCGGTGTATTCTGTCTCTCATTAAACCGCTCAAGCTGCGTATCCTTATCAATCTGCACCCAGAATTTAATCAGCACAGCACCCCAATCCTGCAATTCCTTTTCGAATTCGTTGATCTCGTTGTACGCACGCATCCAGTCATTTTCACTGCAGAATCCTCCAGCCGTTCCACCATCACCCTGCCGTACCAGGTGCGGTCAAAAATAGCGATATGTCCTGTTTTCGGCAGTCTCGTCCAGAAACGCCACAGGTAATGTCTTGCTTTCTGAGATGAAGTTTGCAGGAAAACGGCAGCGATTTTACTTTATCAAAGCCTACCGAAGGAGTAAAACTCTCAGGTGCCGCAGCAGGCGGTGCAACTGTAAATGGATCGACTCTCTGGAGACACCCGCTTGGCGGGCCGAAGGTGCAACGTACGAATAGGAAGCAGTAGGAGTGCAGTGACTATGAATATATCATGGCACAGGCTGCTTCTCGTACGAATCTCTCAGGCAACAGGACGGAGAAGATATTGGACAGATATTCTTAAGATAATCTTCTTAATCCCATGTATCAGACTGTATATGCAGCGTATATGGGGTTTTTTTATTTCAATTCACGTAAGTGCTGCTAAGCCTGCTTTTTCAATTGTTTCCGGATGAAATTATTTATATCAATAGTATTTGCTCAAAACACAAAGACTTTGTGTTTAGATAAAAAAAGAGAGGCAGGAGTATTTCAATGTGGAACACAATCAACATTTTTCTTAAAGCAGTGGACGATTTCGTCTGGGGAGTGCCGCTCATGGTGCTCATCATGGCAGGAGGTATAATGCTCACAGTTCGTCTGGGGCTTCTTCAGATGAGAAAGCTTCCTCTGGCACTAAAGTGGATGGTCAAAAATGAAGAGGGCGGCGATGGCGAGATTACGAGCTTTGGCGCACTCTGTACCGCGCTTAGCGCAACAATTGGAACCGGCAACATAGTCGGTGTAGCAACTGCAGTCGGTGCAGGAGGACCGGGAGCACTTTTCTGGATGGTGCTTGCAGCCTTCTTTGGCATGGCAACAAAGTATTCAGAGGGACTTTTGGCTGTAAAATATCGTGTCATCGGCAAGGACGGACATAGTCTCGGCGGACCATTCTACTACATAGAGCAGGGAATGGGTGCAAAATGGAAATGGCTTGCAAAGATATTTGCATTTTTCGGCGTATGCGTTGGACTATTCGGAATAGGAACATTCAGCCAGGTAAACGGAATATCAAGTGCTGTAAACAACTTTTTTGACCCTAAAAACCAGCATACAGTAAAGGTTTTACCGTTCCTTGGTGAGTATTCATGGTCAGTTGTCATTGCTTCGCTTGTACTGGCATTCTGTGTGGCAGCAGTGCTTATCGGCGGAGTAAAGCGTATTGCAAGTGTCAGCCAGATAATAGTTCCTTTCATGGCTGTTATATATATTGTATTTGTGCTCGTGCTTGTGGTATGCAATATCACAGCGGTTCCGGCAGCGTTTGCTACAATAGTAAAGGCAGCGTTTTCACCGAAGGCCATAACAGGCGGTGCCGTGGGAAGCTTTCTTGTTGCAATGCAAAAGGGTGTTGCCAGAGGAATCTTTTCAAACGAGGCAGGACTTGGTAGTGCCCCGATTGCAGCGGCAGCAGCCCAGACAAAGGAGCCTGTGCGTCAGGGCCTTGTCAGCATGACAGGAACCTTCATTGATACAATAGTTATATGTACACTTACAGGACTTTCCATCGTGCTCACAGGCGCATGGCAGGTTGACGGACTCGAGGGTGTGCAGGTTACTACATACGCATTCCAGAATGGTCTTCCTTTACCGAAAGAGCTATCAGCATTTGTACTTATGCTGTGTCTTGTATTTTTGCCTTTACAACTATACTCGGTTGGGATTATTATAGTGAGCGGTGCTTAGAGTATTTGAGTGGCGGAAGGATGAAATATGTAAAGGTTTATCGCTGGATATATATACTTGCAGTTTTCATCGGACCTTATATGACTGTAAGTGCGGTGTGGACTATCGCTGATATCTTCAACGAAAGGGCTCTTTTTTTGTTTATAAAAGGGTAAGAAAGTAAACACAGCATTTTCACAATTGTCCTGTATACTGACATCATAAACAAAAGAAATACTCATATTAATCTTTTTCATATTTTTAGCCGGTGCACTCCACATGTACCGGCTTCCTCTTTATAGTTGGAAGGCTAAAAGTGTCTATATAAGTAATGAAAAATCAGTTGATTTCGTAAAAGTCCCTCGCTTATAATGATATTGAGGCAGAGAGCCTTTTGCGGAATCTTAGAAGTGTTATGCACAATACAAAAGGAGGGATGCCGACTTGAATACAGAAATAGCAAATGCTGTGAATGCAGCAGGAGATAAGGCACAATATGATACTCGTGTTAAAAGGTTACTGGCACAGAAGAGTATATTAGCACATATTCTGGTGAAAACAGTCGATGAATTTAAAGGAATGAAGCCGGAAGATGTTGTGAAATACATCGAAGGCGAACCGAGTATTAGCGTTGTTCCGGTTGAGCCGGGATTAGCAAATATGGAAAAAACAGATGCTGCAGGACAGCGTATTGTAGGTCTTAATACGGAAAATGCTGAAATTAATGAAGGATTAGTCAGATTTGATATTATTTTTTATGTCCGTATGAAAAATGGACTTTCGCAGATTATTGTGAATATTGAGGCTCAGAAGGATGAGCCGACGGAATATAAAATTTTAAATCGGGCAATCTTTTTTATGTGAGCAGGCTGATTTCGTCACAAAAGGAAAGAGATTTTGTAAATACTAACTACGATGACATTAAGCAGGTATTCAGCATATGGATATGTATGAACATGGATGATAACAGCCTAAGCCATATCCATTTGACAAAAGATGAGATGTTAAAACCATGTAACTGGAAAGGTAATCTAGATCTGTTAAACATTGTGTTAATAGGAATCACAAATGAGATTCCGGAACATGATGAAAAATATGAAATGCACCGGTTGATTGGAGCATTACTTTCAAGTGAATTGAAAGAACAGGAAAAATTGGATATTATAGAACATGAATATAATATTCCAATTAGTCAGGAATTTAGAGAGGATGTGAGAATTATGTGTAATCTGAGTACAGGAATTGAAGAAAGGGCTACTGAAAAAACAAGCGAAAAGTTTATTCTGAATATGTATAAAAAGGGTTATACATTGGATCAGATCGCAGATGTAGCTGAAACAGGTGTTGATGAAGTTGAGGCGATTATTAAGAAGAAGGAGCCTGCAATGGCGTAACTATCATTAGCAAAAAATAAAACGTAAATTCTTGCATAACTCCATAGTATATGTTACGATTTTACTGTTGTTAAGACGAATCTAAAGGATGATGCTTGCACGCATCATCCTTTTTAAATACAGGAGAAGTAAATGGATATCAAAAGACAGGAAAGACAGGTGCTTAAGGAGTTACTTCCTGACCCTGCATCCCTGGGACCTCGTACAGTCGGAAAGACAAATATCGGATGTATTTTTACAGGTGTCAAGGACGGAAAGGAAAAGTCAATCTACATCTATAATGTATGTGACCATCAGGAGTGCTACAAGGAGGTTGAATCGCAGGCAATTTCCTATACCACAGGTGTGCCGGCAATGATTGGAGCCATGATGGTGGTAAAGGGACTTTGGAAGAAGCCGGGAGTGTTCAACCTCGAGGAGATGGATCCGGATCCATACATGGAGGCTCTTAATAAGTTCGGACTGCCTTGGCAGGTAGTGGAGAATCCGGTTCCTGTGGATTGCTATAAGACTGAGGATGAGTCAGTACATATGGATTAGTCCGGAGGCCGGTATGAAGATAAATGAATTAAGAACTCCCTGTTATGTGATAGACGAGGGAAAATTAACTGAAAATCTTTTGATATTAAACGGTGTCATGCAAAGGACAGGTGCAAGGATTCTTCTGGCACAGAAGGCATTCAGCGCATTTTATGAATATCCTCTTATCGGCAGATATCTAAGCGGGACAACTGCAAGCGGGCTTTTTGAGGCCCGCCTTGCACATGAAGAAATGGGAAAGGAAAACCATGTATTCTGTCCCGCTTTTTTGCCGCAGGAGATGGATGAGCTGGTAGAAATATGTGACCATATTGTATTTAATTCCGTATCGCAGTATCTGCTTCACAGGGATAAAATAGAAAAGGCTGATAAAAAAATAAGTGTCGGGCTCAGAATAAACCCTGAGTGCTCCACACAGGAGGGGCATGAGATATATGACCCATGTGCGCCGGGCTCAAGGCTTGGGATAACGAGAGAGGCACTCGATAAGGCTATTAAAAACGGGCTTGATTTATCACGTATAGAGGGCTTTCATTTTCACACGCTCTGTGAACAGGATTCGGATGCGCTCGAAACGACCCTTGCAGCGGTAGAGGAGAAATTCGGAGATCTGCTGTATGGGCTTAAGTGGCTCAATATGGGAGGCGGACACCACATCACAAGGGCAGACTATGACATTGAGAGGCTTGAAAAATGCATTACGCATATGCGTGACAAATACGACCTGGAAATCTATATGGAGCCTGGAGAGGCGGTTGCGCTTGATGCAGGATATCTGGAGACAACGGTGCTTGATATAGTTGAAAACAATGGCATAAAGATACTCATTCTGGATACCTCCGCAGCCTGCCATATGCCGGACGTGCTTGAGATGCCGTACCGTCCACCGCTTATGGACAGTGGCGAGCCGGGTGATAAGAAGTATACCTACAGATTGTCCTCATGTACCTGTCTGGCAGGTGATGTGATAGGGGATTATTCATTTGACAGAGAGATAAAAACCGGCGACAGGCTGTGCTTTTGCGATATGGCAATCTACTCGATGGTCAAAAATAATACCTTTAACGGCATGCCGCTTCCGGACATTGCAGTAATGGATGAAAATAACGATTGTAGGTTATCAGGAGATTCGAATATGAAGATTTTAAATGCAGGCTGTCCTAGAGCAGACGGCTTTTATATGCCGGCAGAGTATGCTCCCCACAAGGGTACCATCATCATCTGGCCAAAGCGCCCGGGCTCATGGATTTACGGTGCCAGGCGGGCAAGAGAGGCTTTTTGCGGAGGTGATATGTGCAATAGCAGAGTCTGAGCAGGCATATGTGCTCGCTGAGGCAGATGTGATAGACAATGCAAGGTCTGTTGTGGAAGCTGTCAGAAAGCAGAAAAATTATCAGGAAAATTTCCCGGTGAAATATATACAAATGGAGTCAGATGATGCCTGGGCCAGAGATGTGGGGCCGACCTTCGTGAAAAATGAGGATGGCGCTGTCAGAGGAATCGACTGGTGTTTTAATGCCTGGGGCGGCAAGGTGGACGGACTGTACGCAGACTGGACAAAGGATGACAGAGTAGCGGCTTTATTTTGCAACAAAGCCGGATACGACATGTATGATGCACATCCGTTTGTCTTAGAGGGTGGAGCCATCCACACAGACGGAGAGAAAACTGTGATAGTGACGGAAAGCTGTCTGCTAAGCAAGGGCAGAAATCCGGAATTATCGAAGTCTGAAATAGAACAGAAGTTAAAGGACTATCTTGGGGCAGAAAAAATCATCTGGATTCCATATGGAATCTACAATGATGAAACCAACGAGCATGTCGACAACGTATGTGCGTTTACAAGCCCGGGGCATGTGGTGCTTGCGTGGACTGATGACATGGATGATCCACAGTATCAGATGTCCTCAGCGGACCTTGAAATATTGGAAAATGAAACTGATGCAAAGGGTAGAAAAATTGAGGTTCACAAGGTTTACATTCCAAAGAATCCGGTGTGTATCACAGAATATGAGCTTTCCGGCTTCACCTTTGAGGAGGGTGAGGATGAGCGCGAGGCAGGAGAACGCTTAGCGGCAAGCTATGTGAATTTTTACATCACAAACGGCGGTGTGCTCATTCCTCAGTTTGGTGATGTGATGGATGAGCCTGCGCTTAAGGCAATCGGAAGCCTTTTGAGGGAAGAAAAGTGTATCCGATATATGCGCGCGACATAATTGTCGGCGGGGGAAATATACACTGTATCACACAGCAGATACCACAGTAATTTAATTTGTTGTAATCGGTTCCGGTCTCACAGAGGCTTGGTAAAGCCCATTGTGAGATGACAGGATGAGAAAGGTGAATAGTATGAGAGAGGTTACAATTGCTGCAATCCAGATGAGCTGCAGCCGTGACGTAAAAGAAAATATTGAAAAAGCAGCAAAGCTTATAAGGGCTGCAGCAGAGGCAGGAGCACAGATAATACTTCCTTCGGAGCTGTTTGAGAGACAGTATTTCTGTCAGGAGAGGCGGTACGATTATTATGACTATGCAAAGCCGCTTTCTGAAAATGATGCGGTGCAGAGCATGAAGGCACTTGCAAAGGAGCTTGGCGTAGTGATTCCCGTGAGCTTTTATGAGGCAGGAGAGGGCAGACAGCTCTTCAATTCAGTGGCGGTGATAGATGCCGACGGAGAGGTGCTTGGAATATACCGAAAGACACATATCCCGGACGATCATTATTATCAGGAGAAGTTTTACTTCACACCGGGAAATACAGGCTTTAAAGCTTTTTAAGACAAGATATGCAACCATTGGAGTCGGTATATGCTGGGATCAGTGGTTCCCGGAAACGGCAAGAGGCATGGCTTTAAAGGGCGCGGAGATACTTTTTACCCTACAGCCATAGGCAGCGAGCCGATACTGGAATGTGACAGTATGCCGCACTGGAGACGGTGCATGACCGGACATGCAGCCTGCAATCTGATGCCGGTTGTGGCGGCAAACAGGATAGGCACAGAGGAGGTTGTACCGTGTGCAGAAAACGGAAACCAGAGCTCTGCACTGACATTTTATGGTTCTTCGTTTATCACAGATGCGACCGGAGAGGTTGTTGAGCAGATGGACAGAGTAACGGAGGGCTTCATACTCCACAGTTTTGATCTGGATGAGCTGGAGAGTGAGAGAAAGAGCTGGGGGCTGTTCAGGGACAGGCGGCCGGAGATGTATGGGGAGAATTAGCTTAGATTACCCTAATGATTGCAAATTAATTTTAAAGTTAATTTAAAACACAGGATATAGCAAAGGCACTATATCCTGTGTTTTTTTTAGTTCCCTATTAGTGTATTAGAACATCGGAAAAATACATATTATTGCTTCAACAGCACTTTGATGTCTTCCTCAGGTGTGGTAATAGGTGCAATCCCATAGTTTTCTACCAGAAAGTTCAGAATGTTAGGAGAAAGGAACGCCGGTAGAGAAGGACCGAGACGGATATTTTTTATACCAAGATGTAACAGTGTTAAGAGGATGCAGACTGCTTTCTGTTCATACCAGGAGAGTACAAAGGAAAGCGGAAGCTCGTTTACTGAACATCCAAATGCATCCGCAAGTGCTATTGCAACCTGTATCGCGCCATAAGCATCATTACACTGTCCCATATCCATCAGTCGCGGAAGACCACCAATTTCTCCGAGATTTAGATCGTTGAAACGAAATTTTCCACATGCCAGAGTCAGGACGATACTGTCAGAAGGCGTCTGTTTTACAAATTCTGTATAGTAATTTCTGCCCGGTTTGGCACCATCACAGCCGGCAACCAGGAAGAAATGACGGATAGCTCCTGATTTTACGGCCTCTATTACCGTATCCGCATGGGACAGGATTGCTCAATGACCAAAACCGGTTGTTACCTGTTTGCCGCCATTTATGCCTGTGAAGGTCTGATCCTCCTTGTAACCACCGAGCTCAAGTGCTTTTTCAATAACAGGAGTGAAATCTTTCTGTTCATCGATATGAACAGTACCCGGGAAGGCAACCACTTCTGTTGTGAACACTCTGTCGATGTAGCTGCTTTTTGGAGGCATCAGACAATTTGTGGTGTAGAGAATAGGAGCAGGAATATGATCAAATTCTTTTGCTGATTCTGCCATGCTGTTCCGAAATTTCCCTTCAAGTGAGGGAATTTCTTTAAGAGTGGATATGCATGGGCAGGGAGCATTTCACCATGAGTGTAGATATTGATTCCCTTTTCGTTTGTCTGTTCAAGCAAAAGCTGCAGGTCCTTTAAATCGTGTCCGGTTACTACGATAAAAGGTCCCTTTTCCACCGTAAGCGTAACATCTGTTGGCTCCGGTGTTCCATAGGTTTGTGTATTTGCCTTGTCTAGAAGTGCCATGCACTTTAGATTGATTTCACCTACCTTGAGAACTGTTGGAAGCAGTTCATCCATACTTTCTGCGTAACCAATCTTGAACAAGGCTTCACAGAAAAACTGATTTACCTCGGGATCTTCAAAATTCAGGACATATGCATGATAGGCATATGCAGCCATTCCGCGAATACCAAAGAGAATAAGTGACTTCAGGGAACGGATATCTTCATCAGCATTCCATAGTTGTTGCATATCATATTCGTCAGTTCGTCCACAAGGAGACTGACATTTATTACAGTCGCCAACCAGAGAGGCTTTTTCTGCTCTGACCTTTTGTATCATATCTTCAATTGCTGCATTATCAAAGCTTACATTTGTAATTGTGGTAAATAAGCCCTCGATAATGGTCTGCCAGGTCTTTTTTGAAACAGCTGATGTGTCATCGACAGCTCTCGCCAGACCAATCAGTGCGCCTGTCAATTCATCCTGTAACTGTGCAGTATCTGCCTTTTTTCCGCAGACACCTATATTTCCGGTACAGCCGGTGCATCCGGCCGTTTGTTCACATTGAAAACAAAACATCTTTTTTTCCTCCATCAGTAGTTTTTTATGTTTCTGACAGAATAATAGCGTTATAAAAACAACTTGTATGTTTGATTTCCAACATAAAGAATACTTTTGAAAAAAATTTATCTATTACAATTAGAATAGTTTTTTCTTAATCCCTTAACAATAATAAACATAGTCACAAATTCAGCCGCCGGAAAAGCAAGCCACACACCTGTCATGCCAAAGGCGGCTGAAAGTGCGAATGCGAAAATGCTTATAGCGATAAAACCACGCATGATAGATGCCGCGAATGCATATTTTACGGACTCAACGGCGCTTAGGATAGCAGAACCTACTATATTGATTCCGGCAAAAATAAAGCCTGTAAAGTAAAGGCGCAGTCCGCTCTCGGCGTACGAAGCAAGCCTGGCATCGTGCTCGCTGTTGAAAACAGATGTCACAAAAGGTGCAAAGGTGCATATGAACAAAATGAGCAGTGCAGCAATTAAGAGAGATGAAACGACAGCCATCCTGAGTATCGAATCTACATTTTTTCTAAGTCCTCTGCCGTAATAGTCGCTGATAAGAGGCTGTGAACCCTGTGCTATTCCGTTGAACAAAGCTACAGCGACCAGAGACGTATTGGCAACCACACCGTATGCTGCCACGCCGATATTTCCTGCAAGCCTCAGGATAATCATATTGAAGACAATAGTTATGACACCTGACGATATCTCAGCAACAAAGGAAGAAACACCAACCTGGCAGGAGTAAAAGAGTCTCTTGACAGATGGAACCGTCGGCTTAAGCTTTACGGAGCATTTGTCTGAGCAGAAATGAATACAGCATATCAGGATGCCTATAATCGGTGAAATAGCGGTAGCTAAAGCGGCTCCCTCCATACCAAGTCCAAGCGGGAACATGAGTATGTAATCAAAAACAATATTAAAAAGGCTGCTGAAAAGTGTGGCGCACATGGCAATGGATGGTGCGCCATCATTTCTTACGAAAGCGTTGCACACATAGTTGCACATGAAAAACGGTGTAAAAAGCATGAAAATACGTGTATAGTTTTTACCGGTATTTATAATTGCCGAATCTCCGCCGAGCAGCCCTACGAGCTTGTCCGGGATGAAAATACCGATCAATATGAATATAACGCTTATCATAATACACCACAGCAGGGCATGAAAAAAGTAGCTCTCGCCGGATGTATCGCCCTTATTTTTCTCTACGACATATCTGATAGCGGAGCCGACTCCGATCATTGCGCCTATGGCAAAAATCAAATTGTATACAGGCAGCACCAGATTGAGCGCGGTGATACCGTTTGAGCCGACCGCCTTTGATATAAAGAAGGTGTCGGCAAGTATATATAATGACATACCCACCATGCCGAGTATGTTTTGTGAGACATATTTTACAAATAATTTTTTCATAATAGCTATATTGTAAATGCATCTGTCATTTAAATCAATGATATTTTTGATTAGCCCGGATGTAAAAAAGTTTCAAAATGAGACATTTGGACTATTGAAATATTTTTCAGGTACATTATAATGAACATGTTGAAATAAAATTGGGATTACTAAAGGAGGATAATTATGGAAAACAATAAGCTTTCAACAGGTTTAACCGTATGGTTATGGATTATTTTTGTGGTGAATGTTCTTGCAGCAATTGGCGGTATTGTCGTTGCACTGGGTGCTTCAGTCGTAGGAGCTACTTTAGGATTAGGTTCGATATATGTCGTACTGAGTTTCATTGGCGTTATACTACAGATTGTCATAACTGTTTCTATCGGTATTTTGCTTTTCGCACACAAAAAGATTGGTTTGGTGCTTATTTTTGCATTTGCAGCCCTGGGATTCATTGTAAGTATGGTTACATATT
>VOFG01003874.1_pt1 | contig 15423 bp, 16 predicted proteins | sample 5384171 | NCBI WGS metagenome assembly VOFG01 (sample SAMN12384726, study PRJNA508395) | human gut metagenome | isolation source: healthy gut F | host: Homo sapiens
GATATCCTCGTAGTAGGGACTATGGAACCAGAGTTGATGAACATTGCTAAACGAGCAGGCGGTATTGTAGCCGTTGAAGATGGGTACACATCGGATAGTGCTATTGCAGGCATTACCTATGGTATTCCTGTCATCTTAGGCGCCAAAGACGCTTATGACGTATTGCTGAAGGCGCAGAGGTTACCATCGATGGTGAACGGGCAAAGTCTTTGCAGGCATTGCGAATGCTGAGATAAGCAATATATAATGTAATTAGGTTGGTCATAAAAAAGAGTACGACTATGGATGATAAAGAATGGCGTACCTTTGTAACCGTTGCGGATAAGGTAATATAACAAAAGCAGCTGAAAAGTTATTTGTTTCGCAACCTGCTTTGAGCTATCGACTGCGTCATTTAGAGGATAGTGTAGGATACTCCTTGTTGCTTCGCACCACAGAAGGTATTGCATTGACACCACAAGGTGAAATCTATTATGACTATTGCAAACAAATGTTTAATACTGGTGACTGTATGGTCGCCTTTGCTCGTGGTGGCTATGACGTGTCTGGTAAGTCTGAATTACTAGCAGAGGAACCCTATTGCCTTGTATATAAAGAATTAGTGCCGCCTGAATCCTTGGTAAAGGTACCATTCATTAAATACCAAACAGATGCATCGGTAGCTAATATCATTGAAAAATGGTGTGCGGAACATTTTGAAGAGCCCCCAAGTGTGGCGATGGACGTAAATTCCTATGAGTACGTGTCGTCACTTTGTTCGTGCTGGTCTTGGTTGGTCTATTTTGACCTATATGGGACTTGGATCCTGTAAGGATAGAGATATCTATGTGAGTCCATTGCGTAGTAAAGATGGTAAATACATCACGCGATACAAATATGGTATATACAAAGGATACGGAAAATCTTGTTGTAGTTAAAACATTCATTGAATATGTTCGCGTAATTACTATAAAAAACATACTGTTGTAGATAATAGTATTTTTAGAGAATATAAATCATAAGAAACAATAAAGAGAATCTATGAGATTGTATAACTGTTTATCCATGCTATTTCAGTATTGGACTTTTTCGATATAATATCTCATAATGAAAGTGTCTCGAAAGAGCAAGGCAGTACCATGTAAGTGCATGTATACCCCCTTTGGGGACGTATACATGCATTTTTTTTCATTTGGGACTGTAAAACTATGAGTAAAATGCATAAAAAGTATGAATGACAGTTATAAAAATTTTTATGACCCCTATAAAGGTAATCTATTATTCATAATTTTTTTAAACATATATAATGAGTATAGACTTAATCCAAGAGTTAATAGATGATAGTCGCGTATCACGAATGTTTTGGGGAGTGTTAGGATGATATGTATGCCTAGGTTTTTAAGAAAGGAAAAAACATGGAAAGACTCGTAAAATTAGCCGTTATCGTGCTAATTCCAATTATCCTCTGGTTTACAACTCCACCAGCAGGGCTCTCTGCGGAAGCGTGGCGCCTATTTGGCATTTACATTGCAGGTATCGTAGGTTTGATTTTAAAACCATACCCAATTCAAATTATTTTATTATTAGGTATTATCTGCTTCTGCATTATTCTTAGACAATGCAAAAGATATTTTGGTTGGTTATGTAATCCACAGCATTGTGGATGATCATCGCAGCGTTCTCCTTTGAGCGTTGCGTTTGGTAAAACTGGCCTTGGTCACCGCATTGCGTACCATTTGATTAATGCATTTGGATCTACTGTATTCGTCTTGGCTATGTAACAGCATTCCTCGATTTAATATTATCCCCAGCGACACCTTCTAACACAGCACGTGCAGCAGGTATCGTTTATCCAATTAATTTATCCATCGCTGAAGCTATCGGTTCATATCCTGGCGATACTGCTAAAAAAACGTGGCGGTTCCTTCATCTTGATGAATGGTTATTTTGTAACAAAGATTACATCCTTCATGTTCTTAACAGCTATGGCTCCTAACGTGTTGGCTTTGGACTTTGTTACTAAAATTACTGGTCTAAACATGACTTGGGCTGAATGGGCATTAGCCTTGGCATTACCTGGTCTTGTAATGTTGCTTTTCGTACCACTTGTAGGTTACTAGATGACCGTCCTGAAGCAGTAAAAATTGACAATAAAAAATTAGCTGCTGATGGTCTTGCTAAATTAGGACCTATGAAAATATCTGAAAAAATTTGGCAGTTGTATTTATTCTTGCTCTTATCGGTTGGGCATTGCCTTCCATTGGTTTTGATTTAAGCCCTACAGCAGTAGCTATTAGTGGCTATGACTATTGTATTCTTGGCTGGTATCATCACTTGGGATGACATGGTTCAAACTAAAGCTGTTTGGAATACATTCATTTGGTTCGGTGCTATCCTTGGTTTATCCACTGCTTTAACAAAAGCTAAATTCTTTGCATGGCTTGCAGCATTTATGCAAGCGAACTTGGCACTCGATGTGTCTCCACTCGTAGTTGTATTAATTCTATCCGCTATCAGTGTTGTCATTCGTTACTTATTCGCTTCCAGTACTGCATACATTGCGTCCATGCTTCCAGTATTCTTGATTGTAGGTATGGCGGCAGGTGCAAATCCTGTTATGTTTCGGTTTAGTATTGCTTGCTACAAATGCGTTTGGTGGTTCCGTAACTCACTACGGTGCAGCCCCTGGTCCTATCATCTTTTCCGCTGGTTATAATAATTTGAAAGAATGGTGGACTGCTGGTGGCAATCTTAGCAGTATTGTTGGATTCTACTTTGTAGTAGGTATCCCTTGGTGGACTTTCATCGGTATGATTTAATCACCATACAATCTTATAATAACATTGTATTTAACGGCCGGGCCAGACATTCGCGACGGTCTGGTCTTTGCCATTTGATATATTTTTAGTGAAAGGATGTAACATGGCACAATTAGTGAAAGCTGCGCAAGCAGGCTTCGACGAAAAAATGATGCATTGGTTACGGTAGAACCGATTGCTAGCGGCATCGAAATTGAATTAACATCCAAAGTTATCCGCCAATACGGCGACCAAATTAAATCCGTTATCTTGAACACAGTGAAAGAAGCTGGTTTTGACGGCGTAAAAGTAACTGTACAAGATAAAAATGCTTGGGATTACACAATTAAAGCTCGCGTGTTGGGCGCATTAGAAAGGGGGTGCAAAGCATAATGGCAAACGATAAAACATTTCCAGAAGTTAAAACTAATCCGCTTACAGAAGCGGCTAAAAAACGCTTGTCTCGTTCCATGATGTTCGTACCTGGTAATACACCTAAAATGATTAACAGTGCTGACATTCACGGTGCTGACTCCATCATGATCGATATCGAAGATTCCGTGCCTATTACAGAAAAAGACACAGCTCGTCTTTTAACTGCAGAAGCATTGAAATCCCGTAAATTCCGTGCAGAAACAGTTGTTCGTATCAACCATCCTACACAAACTCCTTATGGCTATGACGATCTTGATGTTATCGTTCCAGCTAAACCTGATATGATTCGTTTACCTAAAACTGAAGATGTATCCGAAGTTGAAATCGTAGCGAAGAAAATCGAAGAAGTAGAAAAAGCTAATGGCTGGCCAGAAGGCACTATCAACATTATCGTAGCTATTGAATCCGTCCGCGGCTTATATAATGTTCGCGAAATCTGTCATGGTCCTCGTGTAGTAGCTATCGCTCTTGGCGCTGAAGACTATCGTGCGGATCTTCGAACAGGCAAACATAAACCAGCTGTTGAATTGTTGTTCGCTCGTCAAACCATCCTTCATGCAGCACGCGAAGCAGGTATCCGCGTAATCGATACTGTATTCTCCGACGTGAAAGACCCACAAGGCTTCCGCGAAGAAGTTGAATTCATTAAAGCTTTGGGTTACGATGGCAAATCTTGCATCCACCCAAGCCAAATCAAAATTATCCACGAAGTATTCACTCCTGATGAAAAAGAAATCGCTCACTCCGTTAAGGTATTGAACAGCTACGCTGATGCGTTGCGCAACAATAAAGGCGTAATCTCCGTAGATGGTAAAATGATCGATGGTCCTATCGTAGTTCGTGCACAACGCGTAGTTGATAAAGCACGTGCAGCAGGCATTAAAGTTGAATTAGAGGAAGGAGCAGAATACGATGTTAAATAAAGTAGGTCGCGATATCCCAACAAATATCCCAGCACTAGAAGGCCGTGAAGTATATCAAGGTGAATTCGCAATCGAACCTAAAGCTCATCGCGCAGGTAAACCTGTACACATGAGCCGTGTTGGTACAAATAAAGTACTTGCTTCTATTGATGAAGCAATTGAAATAGCTGGCGTAAAAGATGGCATGACATTGTCCTTCCATCATCACTTGCGCAACGGTGACTATGTAATGAAAATGGTTATGGAACGCGTACAAGCAAAAGGTATCAAAGATATTACTATCGCGTCTTCTTCCTTGTCCCCATGCCATGACTTCTTGGTAGAAATGATTCAAGACGGTACTGTAACAGCTCTCGAAACATCTGGTCTTCGCGATCGTCTTGGTAAATTCTTGACACAAAACCCTGGCGTATTAAAACGCCCTGTAGTGATTCGTTCCCACGGTGGCCGTGCTCGTGCTATCGAATCTGGCGAAGTTCATATCGATGTAGCTTTCATGGGTGCCCCTACAGCTGACCCACGCGGTAATGCAACTGGTCGTATGGGTAAATCCGCATGTGGTGCACTTGGCTATGCTAAAGTTGACTCCCACTATGCAGATACAACTGTTATTATCACAGATAATTTGGTTGATTATGTACACAACTATGCCATCCCTCAAACAGATGTAGACTATGTTGTTCCTGTTGAAAGCATTGGCGACCCAGAAGGTATTGCTTCTGGTGCAATTGGTTTCACTAAGAACCCTATTCAAATCAAAATCGCTGAACTAGCTGGTGAATTCCTTGATCAAGCTGGTATTATCAAAGAAGGTTTCGTATTCCAATTGGGTGCTGGTGGTGCTCCATTGACTGTAGCAAAATTCATTGCTGAAAAACTTCGTAAACGCGGTGAAGCTGGTGGCTTTGCTATTGGTGGTGCTACTGGTATCTTGACTGGTATGCTTGAAGAAGGCTTGATTCGTGCTATTTATGATACTCAAACATTCGATACAACTGCAGCTGCATCCTTGGATAAAAACCCTGCACACATCGAAATGTCCGCTTCTATGTATGCTAACCCATGGACTGACTGCACTACAAACTACCTAGACGTAGTATTCCTTGGTGCTACTGAAATCGACCTTGATTTCAACGTAAACGTAATGACTGACTCTAACGGTGTATTGATGGGCGCTTCTGGCGGTCACTCCGATACAGCAGCAGGTGCTAAATGCACAGTTATTACTTGCCCATTGATCCGCGGCCGCTTGCCAATGATCCGTGATAAAGTAGCTACTGTAATTACACCAGGCTCTTCCGTTGACGTACTTGTTACTGAATACGGTATTGCAATCAACCCAGCTCGTACTGATTTGATTGAACGCTTCAAAGATAGCAACTTGCCTATCTACACAATTGAAGAATTACAACAATTAGCATTCGACTTAGTAGGTAAACCAAAAGATATCCCTGTATCTGACAAAGATGAAGACATCGTGGCAATCGTAGAATACCGCGATGGTTCTATTATCGATGTGGTTCGCAAACCTCTATAATTGAAATAAAGACCCTCTCCATGGCAAAGTTCCTCTATAATTGTTAGATTTATTGTATAATTTAGATATTATTTATTTAGAAAAGGTAACGGTTTAGTATGACAAATGTAAAAAAGATAGTTTGTTGCAAAGGGCTTGTCTCATATCCCATTATGAATGATTATATTAGTCTAAAGACATAGCTCGATATAAAAGATGAACCTTTGATGACTGGGATAGAAGAAAAGATACTATTGGTTTTTTGTGGGATTAGTTGTTTTTTAGATAGATGAGATTAAAATCAAGATTAAATATAAAATGTTGCAGGATTGATTTACTTTATCGCCCAAGAAATGGTAAGTTTAACAAAGATGAATATACGATATAGTGGTCGATATGGAAAATTTATAAGGACATAGCTTTTTGAGGAGGATTTAAGCGTCTTAAATCAGATGAAAACAAAAGTTTTATCCTATAAGGAATTTGAATCGTGAAAAAAATCAAAGCTTAATTATAAAATTGAGCCTATTAAAGAATATCTTTTAAAAAAACAGATGAGCAATTATCATATAAACGAAGCAGATTTGCTAAATGTAGCATTAATTCAGTGGCGTGATGAAAACGTCCTGGCGGTTTAGTTTTTAACATGGAAAGCTATAATGCAATTTTAATGCCGGCATTTCTCAAAAGAAAGAATGATGAATATGCCTAAAAAACAATTATTCATTAAAATCCTTAGAAAATAAAAAGCTTATACTAAAGATAATTTGTAGGAGAGTATATAGCAGTATTTTGGACTTTCTTGATATTAATAGGAGAGAGACTATGAGCCAAGTATTTAAACAGGATTTAACGGATTCAGGAACTATTGATTGCTTTAGTTGACCGTGGCATATGGTTGAATTTACAAAGCACTTAGGCACTGTTGTTTTTTATGGGGCGGATTCAGCTGGTTTTGCACCTCAGAATTATAAGGTGCATTATGAGGATAATGATGCTGATGTTCCACCGACTTTAATGGTGACGGAATGTGAGAAAATTGATAAGCCTGTACTCGACGATTTTGATCGTAGCCAGGTGTGGGCTTGTCCCAATGTAGACGACTTGCTGGATGAGTGCGAATATAGAGTATTTGCTACCGATATGTTAGCGTCTGGTTTAGAGCCTAAAGACCGAGCCGATATGCTCGTGAAATATGTAGACGCACTATTAGAGTTATATCCCTCTTGTAAAGGCCGTTGTATTTGGGCCAGCTCGTAAGTTCTTAAGTCGTGAAACCATTGAAAATCATCCAGATAAAGCTGTAACACGTTTTATTTATTATGCAGTTAATGTGCGATATTTTAACATTCAAGGCACAGAAGATATGATGGTTGACACTGTAGGGATGAGCACATTATTCTTGCCTGATGTGCAGTATCACTTTCACGGTATGAACCCCGATGAAATGTAAATTCATGCGTATAGTGTATTGTATTATATCTTTGAGCACGATAATCCTATTGATGACGGGCAAACGATTGCAGGCTTAGAAAATGGAGATATGAATCAAGATATTCAATGGGCGGTTCAGTATGAGGATTCTTTAATTCAACCTGTTCGAACTGTTATAGATATTAATATGGGTGAATATGCATCTGGAACTCGGTAGTTGTTAATCAATGAAAGGTGTGAGCATTATGAGTGATCAACGTGTTTTTGATATGGAACTTGTGAAAGTTGAAAGTTTGGAGAAAGCTGTTAGGACGCCATTTTATCAAACTGATTCCACAGGTGGTTCAGTATGGGTTATTAAACCTGGTCAAATCTTACCAAAACATTATCATCATCACTCTGATGATATATGGGTTATATTGCAAGGTAAGGGTGTATTTTATCCAACGCCGAATACGGAGGTGCCTTTTACAAAGGGGCAAGTTATAGTATCTAAAAAGGGTGAATGTCATGGTGCAAAAAATACTGGAACGGAAGATGTCGTCTTTGTGAGTATCGTTGCTCCAGTGCCTGCTGATTATGATCCTGTTAAGACTAATTAATATGAAAGCACTTTATAGTATTTTGTTATCTTGTAATAGAGATATATTCATACTATAAAGTGCTTTTTTTTATTTTATACAGTCACTCTTTGCGAATATACCTTTTCTATTTTTAGATGTTATTATTTTGGTTTTACTATTCCTATTTGTTATTTCTATATTCTATATAATTCCATTGACAGAGGACTTTTGTTTTAAGATATGATAAGGTATGTAATATCTTAAGTAGTAGAAAGGAATTATATGAACTCATCTACACCAGAGCCTCAAAGTGGGGTTATTGATTTTAAAGACTTTACGAAAGCGTCGTATGCTACACGTAGTCTTACCATTGTTTATTGTTTCTATTATTGCCTTCCTAGACCGCGTTAATATTGCCTTATGCAGGCTTGACTATGAAGGAGAATTTACCGTGGTTGACGCCAGAAGTATTTGGTATGGGGCAGGTATCATTTCTTTATTGGTTATGTTTTGTTTGAAGTGCCTGCATCCTCTAATTGCAGCTCGTTGTAATGCTATGCATTGGGTGGCGCGTATCATGTTTAGTTGGGGCCTAGTATGTATTCTTATGACGACGATGACCACTGAGTTGGAATTTTATGTTTATCGATTCTTCTTGGTCTATGTGAGGCTTCTTTATATCCTGTAATTTATTCATTACTTATTCCAAATTGGTTCTTGCCAAAGGAACGTGCGAAGGCGATCTCCTTTGATGTTGACGTCTTTATTGTTCTCTAACATCATTGGTGGGCCATTGGCAGGTATCTTATTGGATACAACATTCTTTGGTCTACATGGGTGGCGCACACTCTTCATCGTTGAAGCTATTCCAGCTGTTATCTTTGCTTTCATTTTGCGTTCTGGATGAAAGAACGTCCAGAACATGCATCTTGGGTAACTGATACAGAAAAAGCTTATATCAAGGCTGAACTTGAAAAAGAAGAGCAACAAAAAGCAAGCCGCAAAGAAATATACTACTTGGCAAGCGTTGAAAGACCCAAAAGTATTGCGCCTAGCGTTAATCTATTTCTTATGGGTTATTGGTTTCTGGGGCTTTAGCTTCTGGATGCCTCAAGTTCTTAAAAGCTTATCTGGTTGGCCGCCAAGCGTGGTAGCATGGTCTATTGCTATTCCAATGACTGCTGCCTTACTTGTACAAGTATATTGTGGTCACTCCTCTGAAAAGCGCAATGAAAAAAACGCTGGCATGTTGCACTACATTGTTCATTGGTACTATTGCCTTTTTTAGCAACACCACATAGTCCATCCCCAGAAATTAGTTTATTCTTTATCATGCTTAACTGCTGTAGGCGTTTACGGTGGCATGGGTGTATGGTGGACAATGCCAACAACCTTCTTTATCTGGCTCTGCGGCAGGGGCGATGGGCCTTATTAACTCCTCTGGTAACATGGGGGGCTGGGTAGGCTTACATGCTTGGTTTCATCAATGGTCACACTGGTAGACTTACGGTTACTATGTAATGGGGGCTTGTATGTTTTTGTTGGGGTCTATTGATTTTGACATTACCAAAATCTATGGACACAAATGACTAAGTTAAAAGTGGGAATTCAAATTTCTTATATTTCGATTCTTTTCTATGACGGATGTGAATAAATCATTATATCCGGTTATCTATTATTTATTGTATAATAATTGGTTTTACAGTAAAAGAGAGGGCAAAGGCAACTTATGTTAGAACGTTATTATTCTCCAATATTATCGGTGGTCCATTAGGCTGGTGTATTGCGATACGACATTCTTTGGATTACATGGATGGCGAGAACTGCCTTTGAGCGAGGCAAATATTAACCAGTGTTATCTAAAGTTTCAGGTCCTTTTTTGCATTCATGGGATGAAAGAAAAACCAGAAGAAGGATCTTGGGTAACTGATACAGATGATTTAGAATCAAGAAGATTAGAATATAGAAGAACTTGAAAAACAATTGAAAGCCTACATTATTTGGCAAGTTATTTGAAAGATCCAAATTTATTGCGATTAGCATTAATTTATTTCTTGATGGGTTATTGGTTTCTAAAACCGACCTTTGGATGTAGGTGAGACTAAATATATTTAGAGTATAAAACGCAAGAGAATTCTATTGATTCAATGAGTGTTGCCTTTTTAGAGAAAGTTTATTACTGTAGCAGATCCGATTCCTTATGAGAAAAGCAAAAAAGGGAAAACTTATAGTTTTGACAGCCATTGGATATTCAAGAAATATGTTTAAGGTTGAACAGATATAGTCCATACCTGAAATAAAGCTTTGTCAAGGAATCTTTTTAACGGTTGTTAGTAGAGTATTGGAATGTAGTGGCAATTATGGGATAATCTCGTGAAGCAGAGTTACGAGATTATTTAAATACAAATGATGGTGTTCATAAACACATTTGGATGCCATGGGCTTTGGTGTTATGGCTCAAAAAGATCTCTTTCTTTATAAGATGATAAAGGTAATTTCCATCATAGGCACTACTCTGTTGTGATGAATGGGAAAAATCCTATAATAAAATTTTAGTTTATATAAGCGCATTCCCCTTGATAAAAAGATGGAAAATATTAGGATGGTTCAAACGGATCATAGTATTATGATGAAAAAGCCAGATACAATGTAAATACTTTTTAGTATGATATTGTATCTGGCTTTTATTTATTTTTTTACATCCGGTACTTTCCCAGGATTCATATCGAGGTTTAAATCCGTCGATTTGAATGGGGAAGGATTAGCTTCTGGTGGTCTTACTTTAAGCTCTGGGTGCAACCATTGTAGTTGTTTCAGTTCCCAGTCGTACTTGGCACCGTCATTTTGTAGTTGACGAATATCTTTTTAAGGATTTCGTCTAGTTGATCACTATGCTTATTAGCCATCCCTTCTAGGATGTATAGGCGACCTGCCACGCTATCGGTGGTGGAGCCATCGTGGTCTTCATCGACGCGCCATTATAATTCTGAGATTTGTATTTGCTGGAATATGATAACGATAACCAGCACAATGATCACGCCCCACATGGGAGCTTCTTTAGCTTTCAAAAGGGCTCGCAATTTAGATGCGAGCCCAGATGGTTTGTTCATTATTGACGATCCTCGAGTTGTAATCCAGGTAATGGTAATTTGGAGTTTACAAAGTCTAACCACAAGCGAGAAGCGTGGGAGAGGTAATGACCTTTTTCCAAATTACATAAAGGGTATGAATAATTTCAGGTACAAGAGGTCTTACGACGGCCTTAGAACCAACCTCCGTATTTTCACCTGCCTCAGGGCAGAGGCGAGATGGTAACAATGCGATGGCAAGGTCTGCACTTACTGTTTGCAACATAAGATCACGTTGGCTTGTTTCGAATACGATATGAGGTTGGAAACCTGTGTGTTTACAAGCTTTGATGATTTCATCATGTAAGTTGAAATCGTCTTTATGCAATACAAAGGATTCATCAGCTATCATTTCTAGGCGAATCTCTTTTTCTTTCGCCAAAGGGCTAGATATTGGAACGATAACGGAAAGCGGATCACTAGTGAGATAGAAGGACTCAAATTCTTTAGGATTTGGCTTTGTACAAATGATACCGATATCAATTAAACCTTCCTGTACGCTGATTTCAACCTTCTTAGAACCTTGTTCGTAAGTTCCAATTCGATTTGTGGATATACTTTTTTGAATTCCCCTAATAGCTGGGCGAAAATAGGTGCATCGGTAATTGGTGGAATACCAATTCTAATGGAACCTTGCTCCAAACGAAACTCGTTTTCAAAATCAGTTTTTAGATGTTCAAACATGAATACTACGCGTTTTGCGTGGGTTAAGAAGATGGTACCCCCATCAGTAAGTTCTACAGATTTAGCATTACGCATGAAGAGAACAACACCAAGTTCGTCTTCTAAAGCTTTGATTGTACGGCTGATTGCAGATTGGGAGATGTGTAAGTTCTCTTGCTGCCTTACTAAAACTCTTTTGATCAGCCACTTCTACGAAGTATTTTAAATGGTGGAAATCCATAACTAACCCCCTAATATAAAAAATAAAACTTGGTTATAGGACGTGACCTATACTAAATGAGAATAGTTATTACTGTAATGCAATTAGCTATTACTTTATGTAAAGCATGGATAGCAATATTGGCAAAGCGACAGTCACTGTATGTGTTGCGTTGATAGGGCCCAGCACGTTATAATGTGCATATAGGGCTATATCAAGTTATGATATTAGGAATTATGGTTGTGCCCAATACAAAAGTATGTTCACACATAATGCCATATTATATATAACATATATATTATTGCATTATTTTTTCATGTGCGCAAGTTTGTAATGGTTGTTATTCCTAAACATAATGATAGATTAAGCAAGTGTTCTATTTTTGCTAAATGCTTAAGGAGGCAATAATCACATGAGTCGTAAATTTAAAACTATGGACGGCAACCAAGCGGCTGCTCACGTTTCTTATGGTTTTACAGAAGTTGCTGCGATTTACCCAATCACTCCATCTTCCCCAATGCCAGAACACATTGACGAATGGGCTGCATCTGGTCGAAAAAACATCTTCGGCAACACTGTTCAAGTTGTAGAAATGCAATCTGAAGCAGGTGCTGCTGCTGCAACTCACGGTTCTTTACAAGCTGGTGCATTAACAACAACTTTCACATCTTCCCAAGGTTTGTTATTGATGCTTCCTAACTTATACAAAGTAGCAGGCGAATTACTTCCAGGTGTATTCCAAGTAGCTGCTCGTGCATTGGCTGCACACGCTTTGGCTATCTTCGGTGACCATCAAGACGTAATGGCTGCTCGTGCAGCTGGCTGCGCTATGCTTGCTGAATCCTCCGTACAAGAAGTAATGGACTTGTCCGCTGTAGCTCACTTGACAGCTATTAAAACTCGTGTACCATTCATCAACTTCTTCGACGGTTTCCGTACATCCCATGAAATTCAAAAAATTCAAATCTGGGACTATGAAGAATTAAAACCATTAGTAGATATGGAAGCAGTTCAAGCATTCCGTAAGAACGCTTTGAACCCAGATGCTCCTGTAACTCGTGGTACTGCAGAAAACCCTGACGTTTACTTCCAACATCGCGAAGCATCCAACAAATTCTACTTGAACGTTCCTGACGTTGTAGAACACTACATGAACGAAATCAACAAATTGGCTGGTACTAACTACCAATTGTTCAACTATGTAGGTGCTCCTGATGCTACTGATGTTGTTGTTACTATGGGTTCCTCCGCACAAGTTGTAGAATCCACTGTGAACTACCTCAATAAATTGGGTCGCAAAGTTGGTTTTATCAACGTTCATTTGTTCCGCCCATTCGCAACAGATCGTTTGTTGAAAGCTCTTCCTCAAACTGTAGAACGCATTGCTGTTCTTGACCGTACTAAAGAACCAGGTGCTTTGGCTGAACCATTGTTCTTAGACGTACAAGCAGCTGTAGTTGACGGTGGCCGTAATGTAAAAGTTATCGCTGGTCGTTATGGTTTGAGCTCCAAAGACGTTATCCCTGCAGACATCGTTGCTGTATTCGATAACTTAACTGCTGAAAACGGCAAGAAATTCTTCACATTGGGTATCAATGATGATGTTACATTCTTGTCCTTAGATCGTGCTGAAGGCGTAGAAGTTGAAACTCCTGGTTTGACTGAATGTAAATTCTGGGGCTTTGGTTCTGACGGTACAGTTGGTGCGAATAAATCCGCTATCAAAATCATCGGTGACCACACTGACTTGTATGCACAAGCATACTTCGATTACGACTCCAAAAAATCTGGTGGCGTAACAATGTCTCACCTTCGTTTTGGTAAAAACCCAATCAACTTGCCATACTTGGTAACTGAACCTCAATTCGTAGCATGTCACCGTCAATCTTACGTACATGAATACGACTTGATTCGCGGCATCAAAAAAGGCGGTACATTCTTATTGAACTGTACTTGGTCTCCTGAAGAATTGAACGAACATTTACCTGCTAAATTACGTCGTCAAATCGCAGAAAAAGAATTGAACTTCTACATCATCAATGCTGCGAAAATCGCTTCCGAAATCGGTTTGGGCGGTCGTATCAACATGGTAACGCAAGCTGCATTCTTCAAATTGACTGAAATCATCCCTGTAGATGATGCTATCAAATACTTGAAAGAATCCGTAGTTACTTCCTATGGTAAAAAGGTCAAAACATCGTTGACATGAACAACGCTGCTATCGATCAAGGTGTTAACGCTTTGGTAAAAGTAGATGTTCCTGCTGACTGGAAAGACGCAGTTGATAATGGCGGCCATGCGGCTAAACCTGGTTGCGAATCTTGCCCATCCTTCGTTCAAAATATTGCACAACCAATCAATGCACAAGCCGGTTATGATCTTCCTGTATCTAGATTCTCTGGCTATGAAGATGGTACATTACCTGCTGGTACTGCTAAATTCGAAAAACGCGGTCCTGCATTGTTCGTTCCAAAATGGTTGCCTGAAAACTGTATTCAATGTAACCAATGTTCCTTCGTATGTCCACATGCTACAATTCGTCCAATTTTGGCAACTGAAGCAGAAGTGGCTGCAGCTCCAGAACATTTCGATACAATCCCTGCATTGGGCGCTAAAGATCTTCAATTCCGTATCGCTGTATCCCCATTAGATTGCTTGGGTTGCGGTAACTGTGTTGATATCTGTCCAGCTCCTAAAGGCAAAGCTATTGTGATGACATCCATCGATACTGAAATCGAACAAGCTGAAGCATGGAACTACGGTGTTAACCTTCCTGTAAAAGAAAACCCTATGAAGAAGGAAACTGTTAAAGGTTCCCAATTTGAACAACCATTGTTCGAATTCTCCGGTGCTTGTGCAGGTTGTGGTGAAACTCCATACGCTAAATTGTTAACTCAATTGTTCGGCGATCGTATGATGATTGCGAATGCAACTGGTTGTTCCTCCATTTGGGGTGCTTCCATGCCTGCATCTCCATACACAACTAACCAACAAGGTCAAGGTCCTTCTTGGGCAAACTCCTTGTTCGAAGATAATGCTGAATACGGCTATGGTATGTACATCGGTGTTAAGAAAATTCGTGAACAATTGCTTGAAGTAGCTAAGAAAGCTGTAGAAACAGCATCTGGTGAATTGAAAGAAGCATTGGAACAATGGATCGAATTCGCTAACCTTGGTGCAGCAACTCGTCAACGTTCCGAACGTTTAGTAGCAGCTATCGAAGCTGAAGGTGCTACAACTCCAGAATTGAAAGAAATTCTTGAGAAAAAACAATTCTTGATCAAACGTTCCCACTGGATCTTCGGTGGTGACGGCTGGGCTTACGATATCGGCTTCGGCGGTGTTGACCATGTATTAGCTTCTGGCGAAGACATCAACATCTTCGTATTCGATACTGAAGTATACTCCAACACTGGTGGTCAAGCATCCAAATCCACTAATATCGCAGCAGTTGCTCAATTCGCAGCTTCTGGTAAACGTACTAAGAAAAAAGACCTTGGCATGATGGCTATGTCTTATGGTTATGTATACGTAGCACAAGTAGCTATGGGTGCAGACAAAAACCAATTGATGAAAGCTGTTACAGAAGCTGAAGCTTATCCAGGTCCATCCTTGATCATCGCTTACAGCCCATGTATCAACCATGGTATCAAAGCTGGTATGGGTAAAGCTCAAGAAGAACAACGTAAAGCTGTTGCAGCTGGTTACTGGGATCTTTACAGATACAACCCTCAACTTAAAGAAGAAGGTAAAAATCCATTCTC
>VOFG01003027.1_pt1 | contig 15409 bp, 20 predicted proteins | sample 5384171 | NCBI WGS metagenome assembly VOFG01 (sample SAMN12384726, study PRJNA508395) | human gut metagenome | isolation source: healthy gut F | host: Homo sapiens
CTTTGGTAACGTCATTAGCTTTGATGCCTCCTGTTTAAAACCTGAAACGAAATATTTCTGCAGCAGATAAATATATCAGAAACCGGAAGTGTTTCTGCTATAGACATTGCGAAAAATAGCCCCACTCAGTGTGAATTGATGCTGTCCAAAAGAATCCAGAAATAGCAATCGGCAGCGTTCTTTAGCATTATCGTTGCTGATAACCGTCAAGGCCCACTGGATATTCATCCCAGGCAGTAAGAAAGCTGAAAATGCTATTACAGACGCAATTGCAGTGACTTGCCAGCGGCATTACGATTCTGAAGAACACCGTAAAAAATGTTACCTCACCGTCAACGCATACAGCTTCATCGAAGTCCCTAGATTAATGTAGTTCTTGATCATAAACGGGAGAAGGAATAACCCACGCCACATGAAACGGAACCAATCCCAGCAGCTTATTTGTCAGCTCAAAGTAGGTTGCGAGTTGATATTGCTGTAATTATCAGAGTAGTACCTGGAATAATCATTGTCCCGATAACCAAGGCAAACAGAACCTTTCTTCCTGGGGAAGCGGAATCGCGCAATACAAAAGGCCAGTGCGCCTGCAATAATTGCTGCAAATACGATAGTCAGAATGGCTACCACATATTGTTCAGAAGTTCAAATAGAACTTTTCCTGATTGAATATGTAGACGTGTGTTCTCCAGTGTTATCTGGCTAACTTCGGGAAAAAAGTGGCGGATACTCATAAAGTGCTCCATTGGGCTTCAGCGAAGTGCTGATCATATAGATCATAGGCAGGACAGAAAACACGCCAATGAAAGCAGAAGACCATAAAGAATCACATTTTGAATCGTTTTTTGCTTATTTATGGTATAATATATGCGTCACCTCACTCTACAGAGTCACCTTGCTGCATAGCCTTGAACTGAAGGATTGCCAGCAGAATCAATGTTACCGCGACAATGAACGAAAGCGCTGCTGCGTATCCGAACCTCACCGGCATTAAATGCCTTATGCCCTTCCAGATGCCGAGCATCATCGCCACCGTCAGACCGCCCCAGCGGCTGTCGAGCCAGCGAATGTTGGACGCCGTCAGGCGCAGCACGTTCGTGAGCACATAGTTGAGCATCCCTCGGTGTTGAAAATGTACCGGAAGATGAGCGAGACGATGACCCATGAGGTAATGACCGGAATGTAATAGATCACGCGGAACGTGACGCGGAAGCGCGGAATGGCGTTGATGAGCACTGCGGCAAGTAAGCCCAAGATCATCTGTCCCGGCACGGTCACGAGCGTGTAGAGCAGCGTATTTGCAAATGCAATCCGGAACGTCTCGTCGGAGAGCACGTCGATATAGTTTTGCAGCCCGATGAACTTCTGGTGCAGCATCGAGCCGAGATCCCATTGCAGAAAGCTCATGTACAGGAGCTTGCCGATGGGGTAGATCGTGAACAATGCGAAGACCAGAAGCCCCGGAAGCAGCAGAAGGCCGACCTGAAGACGGTCGCGTTTTGATTTCAGTTCCATAGAGCAGATCCCTTTTTCAGATTTTCAAAGCAGGCCGAAGCCTGCTTTGAAAAAAAAGTTGCGTTTGGTTCGTCTGTCTGATATACTGTGTTTATTCGGCAAGCAACCGTCGATCGTCACAGCCAGCTGGTCGAGCGTCTGCTGCACGTCTGCGCCGTTGACGATCATGTCGGTCATGGCGACGGTCAGTGCATTGTCGATCTCGGACCAGGAAGCGACAGTCGGACGGGCCTTTGCCGTCGTGATGGCCTCCAGGAACGGCGCAAACGACGCGTCCTTTACGGTCTGGCTGTCCAGCGCCGTCATGTTGACGGGGATCTGGCCGCACTTGGCCATCTCCTCCTGCGCGTATTCGCTGGTCATGAACTTCATGAACTTCCACGCGCCTTCTTTGTTGGCGGTGTTGAACATGGCGATGTCTTCGCCGCCCAGCACGGAGATCGAACCGGCGGAACCAGCGGGAACCTCACTCGTGCCGTAGTTGAAGTCGGGATATGCGCCGGCCAGCTCCGCGGTCTTCCACGGCCTTCGAGCAGCATCATGTACCGGCCGGTGCCAAAGCCGTCGGTCATGGGGATATCGCCGCTGTTAAAGCCGGTGAATTCGCCGTTCGCATACAGGTCGACCAGCTTCTGCACGGCTGCGACCGTCTCGGGGCTGTTGACATAGCCCGTGGCCGTGGTGCGTCGTCCGTGATGTTGCCGCCGTTGCTCCAGATATAGGGCAGGACGTTCCAGCCGGCGAGCGCGGGCTCGTTCAGACCCCAGACCTGCTGGCCGTTGCATTCGTACCGGACAGGGCGTGGATCGCGGCGAACATCTCATCCATCGTCTTGGGCACTTCGATCCCGGCCTCCGCGAGCGCGTCGGCGTTGTAGAACAGGACCTTCGTGTTCGTGTTGAGTGCCAGCGCGTAATAGCTGCCCTTGACCACGGCGGTGCTCATGGCGCTGGGAAGAAGCTGGCCTGCCACATCATTAAAATCACCCATCTGCTGATCCAGCGGGACAAGGATGTTCATTTTCTGGAACTCCGGAACCCACGCGATGTCCAGACGCGCCACATCGGGCAGGGGTGTTCGAGCTTGCGCTGACAAGGATCTTGTCGTGCAGGTCGGCCCACTCGTGCGAGACGGCGTTGACCTTGTAGCCGGGGTTTTCTTCCTCGAATTTGGGGATCAGCACACATTCATCAGAGTCTCATTCTCTGCGGACTGCGCGCTGTAGTGATGCCAAAGTTGTCGTAACCGTAGTCACCGTTGGTGGAATCATCTTTGCTTCTTCACTTTGTGCCCTCGGAAGTTTGTTGAGTTGGGGTAATTGGTGCGGGTGAAGATCCGCATGCCGTGAATGCCGTCAACATCATTGCAGCGGAAGTAGCAAGTGCCAGCACTTTTTTGTGGATTGCTTTTTTCATTGTGTTACACCTTCGCTTTCTGTTGTTAATATTTTGCCGAACACCCTGATGTCGTCCACATTTCTTCATCAGAGCATTTCGTTTCGAACTAAGTTTGTTTTTGCGGTGCAGAGAATGCTGCACTTTCGTTAAATAAAACCGTTAGTGTTTTGTCAGTTGGTCCTTTTTTGAGGTGGTATTTGATTTCCTTGGTGCCGGTGTTGACGATAATCGTACCCATCATTTATCGACGCTACGTGAAATGCGTAAACACCATTTTTCATCGTCAACATATAATGTAATGGAAGTTTCCCTCTTGAAGAACGTTGCTGTTTCTTCTGCACTTGATTAGCTTTTTATACCATTCCTTTGTGTGGAGATCCTGTTTTGACTTATCCCATTTGCATACTGCCTGGCGGCATAGCGGGTCGTTATCCCCGGTTATGCCAATTTCATCACCATAGAATATTGCTTAGGAAACCAGGCAATGTCATTTGAAGCGCAACTCTAAACGCAGCCGTGCAATGTCATTGCCACAAGAGAATGTAGAATAAGGCCGCTATCGTGACTATCCAGCGGATTGTACATCCGCAAATTAAAATCTCTTGCGGATAAAGGGAGAGCATCCGATTGATGCGCTGATCAAATGTGGATACAGATATTTTATCTTTTTGCAGATCCATCTGTTACGGCATCCTTGAACAGATAATTCATCGCACAATCAGGGGCGGTTTCGCTTACAAGCCTATCAACATCCCCCATGTTTCACCGAGGAGAAAAGCATCGGGATATTTTTCTTTACTGTAGCAGCAAAATGTTCAAGGGAATTTTTTGTTGGCATTTCATCTGCCACATCTAATCGCCATCCATCAATTCCAAATTCTCGTATCCAATATAGTCCAACCTCTGTGAAATAGTTCTGGACCGCCTCGTTTGCCAAGTTTAACTTGGGCATCCATTTATAGTGTCCTACGCAGTCATAAGTACAAGGATCTGTTTTGATAGGGATACGACTGTACAAGAACCATCAGGAATATTGTGACGCTTGGCCTTCTCAGCAACATCCCTGAAAATAAGGCGTAAAAACCACAATGATTAAATACGCCATCCAGTAAAATTGATGTTCAATGCATGCGCTTCGGGTAATAAGTGCATACAAATTCTTTCCGTTCGAACTGAGGATCGATTTTATAGTAATCGACCGTATCATATTTGTATTCGAACTTCCTTCAAAATCGGTGTCAGGTAAGGCAAGCACTCCTAAATCTGAAAGGTACGGAAGTTGTTTGATGATTCCGGAAATATCGCCACCCATATAGTTTTCACGAGTAAATTGCTTCCTGAAGCAACGGCCTGCTTGGAGACAGTGCATTATCGCCATTACAAAAAGCGTTCAGGGAAAATCTGATAATAAATTTGCGATGCGGCCATTTGGGAGTAAAGCCATCAGATCAGTTAAAGCCAAAAATTAAAGCTTTCGTTCATGCCCTCAAGCTTTCATCAAATCCGTTTCACCATACCAGATAGTTTCTGTACCTTTTTCAGTTCAAAACATGTGCTTGAATATATGCAGCAATGCTTTTTCATCTGATAAAGTGTTCGATAGCAATCTCGTTGATCATCTCTTGATGATACGAAGTTTTTTCGATGGATTTTACTGGGATCTTGTTCATATCTTTCCCAGTATAATAAATGTAACTTCATCGATGTCTTTTGCAGCTGTAAATAGCTGCAAGATAAGTTCCGTTCCTCGATGCAGGGTAAATAAACTCTGCGTTGGTCGGTGATTAACCGCTGGCAGATTCGCCGGGGACAACCTCCTTGTTCTCTTTGTGTTGACCCTACATTCAATCATTCTTGATGACAGTAAAATCTGGCATAGGCTTGACACGGCTGCAAGTTCTCAAAATTTGGTTAATCAGTATGTCAGCGGCCTGGACTCCTAATTCGTAGTGTTTACATCAGAAACAAGAATCAGAAAGGCTCCATCTCACTTCTGTGATTGTCGTATTATCAAAACAAACGATGCAATTCATTGGGAACGTCCTCCCCAGTCTTTTGCTGCTCGCATTTATGGCTTTGCGAAAGCAAATCATTGCTACAAACAACCGCATCGGGTGGATTCTCCGGAGATTTGAGTAATTCAACGACCTTTCTTTTGCATTCATCAATTGAAGGTGATGAATGATCATTCCTGATCAAACGGGGGTTCACAATCTTGCAATTCACGGCAGTGCACCAATAACACGATCCTTATTAAAAAGTTCCTTATCACCATTTCTTGATAGGCGCGATTTACGATAGCCTTTTGGAACAAATGCCGTACCGCCAGAACCGACTTGCATGTTATATCTACCCAACTTCAGTTTCGTTTTCGGTATACTCATGGCGTCTAAAATCACACAGGGGAATTTCTGCTCATTAAGGCGTTTGAGGAATGTCTCGTTTGCGATTGATTCAGAATAATTACTCCATCGATTTTTCCCCAAGACCAACCTTTCCTACAGAATCAAATCCCCCAAATGCTACCTCCCGCGCCATTTGTGATGAGCAATTATAATCGTTTTATGGGCAGTGGTCTCAATTCCAAAAACTGTATCGTTAGGAAGAAAATTGTTCAGATAATAAGCCTGTGTTTTCTACATCGATAACAATTACCGTCGTATGTGCGCTGCCTGTCACGCAAAACTTCTTGCAAATCGTTGGGGAACATAGTAGTTCCTGCATTTGCTTTGCTGCGTTGTGCAGTTTCGTCTGAGATTACACCTTTATTATTTAGTACGCGCGATACAGTTGAGGCGATGCGCGCGCGACCTCATTGCGTCTGTCCTGCTTCCGTTTACATGTACCTCTAAGTGCAAATGGCTGCCTGTGGCTCGCCCAGTGTGGCCGACATAACCGATGACCGCCGGCCTGCACTTGTTGGTCGGTGGTGACACAAATGCTGGAGCAGTGTGCATATAGTGTTTCCAGTCCCGCCGCCGTTGTCGATTTGAATGTAGTAGCCGTAGCTGCCGCCCCAGCTGTCAAGACCGTTGGCAACGATGACAGTTCCGTCTGCGGCGGCGAGAATCGGCGTGCCCTCGGCGCAGGCAATGTCGGTGCCGGTGTGGGAGCTGACCTCGCCGGTGATGGGGTCTACACGATGTCCGAACTGTGGGTAATTGTCCCCGCCACCGGCAGCGGCCATTGCAATGTACCGGTTCGGGGTGCGGGTGCTGTCTGGATTCATAAGTTTTCCACCACCCTGTGCAAAACCGCCGAGCAATTCCGCCCACAGTTGTTCGTACTGCGGGTCTTGCAAAAGTTGCAAATAGTTGTTCTGGCGGGCGGTAAAGTGATAATCTGTTGCCATTTCGCCCGGCGTTTTGTGGGTCAGTTCGATTACGAGGACTGTTTCGGTAATTTCTGTTGTGGTCGATTTTCCGTTCTTGTCCGTCGTTTCTATAACAGCGGTTTCCGCACGGTAGAGCAGTTCATTCCTGCGTTCATCGCCCACATAATTTCCCCGCAGCTTGTCTACCTGTTCCTCTGTCAGCGCCGCAACGGGTGCGCCTTGTTCATTTCCTGATACATACGAAGAAAAAAGACCGCCAGGACATCCTGCCAACGAATGTAGAACACATCATCGTTGGCGGCAATGTCTTGGCGGTCGTGCTAAGTACGGTATCGGAGATTTCTTCCAGCCTGTCGCGGTATTCTTCGGTCAGGGTGTCTACGGCTTCGCGCACGGTGACGGACGCTGCGTTGGGGGCATTGGCTGCAAAAAAATGCCGTAAGCCGAGCCGGAGACAAATGCCACAAGGCAACTGACGATAACAATGCCAAGTGCCACGCTGATGCCCGTGGCGATAGCTACAACTAGGCTGTGCAAATTGGCAAGAAAATTCCGAATTGCCGAGCGCACTGCAGCAACCGTCTTGCGGGTGTTTGCGACGGCTTTTGGATGGCAAGCTGTACTTGGCGTGGGTCTGCATCTGCGCTTGGGTCGTCACACTGCGCACAGTTTGATTTGCGGCGGTGCGCAGTTGGCGCTGACTTTGGGTCACGCCGCGAATGTCGCGCGGCGCGATTTTGGCGGTGACGGCTTTTCTTTCGCCCGCTGGCGGGGCAAATCTGCCCCACGGCGCGGGCGTTGGTCTGCATCGGGCAGCGTGCCGTACTCGACCTGTTTCGGGCTGACACCGCGCTCATTGGCGGCGTGGGCGCGGGCAGCAGCCTCCTTTTGGCGGTGCTGTCGGGCTTGGGTTTCTGCCAATTTCCGCCCCTGATGCACACAAACGCTGCCGACTGTTCCGCAGCCGAACCCGCAAAGGTCTGTCGGCACCTGCTGTCGGGGTTCGGTGTCATTTTCCCGCGCGGCGGTGCGGGCTTGTTCCTTCGTTTTTTAACCATGCCGCTTTTAGGGCGGCTTTCGGTATCGTTCCTGCCGTACTTTTGGGGGTACGGTCGCGGGGCTTTTGTTTATTCTCTTTTGGTGTTCTCATACTCTCACCTCGGTTCGGTTATACGCTTTGCCACAACGACCACCCTGCTGTTTTTGCCGGAATCATCGCAGGTGGACAGCGTAATCAGCTTGTCCCCATAAGCAGCCGACACGCCCGGTTTCGTACAGGGCGGCGCCTTGCAGGCGTCCACATAGGCGGCAAATTCCTGCGGTGTTTCGGCATCGGTACATTGATAATAGGCAAACAGATCCTCCGCTTCGCCTCGAAATACCGCCATCACGGTATATTCTGCCTGCGCCGTCAGGGTATCAAAGCGGATGATCCTGTGCTGCTCCCAAAAGGATTCGCGCTTGTATTGCAGCAAATCCGAGAACATAGTGCCGTCCTTCATGTTGTGTCCGTACACAAGGATGTTGTCGGATGGCGTTTGCAGGTCGCAGTTTGCCTGCACATACGGGCAGCCGTGCGGGGAATTTGCCTTTTCAAAGTTGTGTTTTAGGTAAAAGTCGGGATTCTGCTTTGACTGCATGACCGGGTAGTTGATGTTGGTTCCATCAATCTGTATCCACCCGGCAAGGTCGCTGTTTTGCGTGTACAGCGCCTGATACTGCGGCAAAAAATTATTCCCCGTTGACACGGCGTCACCGAGGAAATTCTCTGTTTGCGCGGCAAGTTGCCGATACATTCGCGCTTGCGTACAGGAGTCGGCGGCATAGCGGGCAATGCCAGCGGTACTTGCAAGAAAAACAGCGACAAGGGTTAAAAGCAGGATGCGGTAGAATTTCAACATAGAGTGTCCTTTCTCGAAATCGGTTTGCAAAGGAAAAACGGACGATGTATAATACAGATATGTTCAATGACTGCGGGGTGTTATGATGAATTTGTATCTCAGTGCGGCGGAATACGATTACCACACGCTGCTCAAGGTAGCCGAGATGGCAGGGCTTGCGGGAATCATCGGTTTTCATGAGGCCGGGGACGGCTATCTGGTGACCTTCCCGCAGGGGAAAATGTTCAGGCTCTGATAGATGACTATAAAGGGACATATCATAGCGTCGTATTCCAGTTTGCAGCCCCTTCGGACCGCTTCGGCGGTCCCTATATGTCATGGCTTTGCCTTTTTCTCGGATGGGTTGGTCGACATCAATTTATAGAGCTTTGTATCCTTGGAAAGAATTTGTGAAAGGCACGATGTTGCCACGCGCAGCATATCAGCCCGCAGCCTGCGGGGACATTCGTCACATAGCCAAGCTGGTTGTCGGAAATGTTCAGCAGCTTCGCCAGTTCCTCGCGGTCGGTGGCGCTCTGGTTCAGCATCACGAGAAACTCCGAGTTTGCCAGCATCAGGCGGGCGGTGTCGGAGCGCAGCAGTTCGTCCACATTCTGCGTCAGCCCGGTCACAAGACCGTTGTACTTGCGGATGCGTTTCCACAGCTTGTAGAAGAAATTGGCGCTGTACTCATAGCGGAACAAAATGTAAAAAAACTCATCGCAGAAAATCCACGTTCTGCGCCCCTTTTTTCCAGTTCTGAATCACGCGGTTGTAAATGGCATCCAGCGTCACCAGCATCCCCAGCGGCATAAGCTGTTCACCCCAGTTCACGGATGTCGTAGGCAATGATCCGCGCCTGCGTGTCCACGTTGGTGTGTTAGGGCAAAGGTGTTCAGCGTGCCGGTAATGAACAACTCGGACGAAAGCGCCAGTCCCCTGCGCTTCGGGTTCGGTTGCATCTGGGCAGACGGTAAAGTCCTGCAGCGTGGGCGGTGTGCCTTTATAGCCGTTGCGGATGTAGGGCAGGTACACCTGCTCGGTGCAGCGACCGAGGATGGACTTTTCTTTCGCGGTCACCATGCCGTCACCGATGAGCTGCTCGAACAGCGACAGCACAAATTCCGACTTGCTGACAATGGGATTGCGCTCGTCGCCGTAGGCGCGATCCATGTCCAGCGCGTTGATGTGGGTGTCGGATGTGGCCGAGATGCGGATGACCTCGCCGCCGAGGGCTTCGGTCAAATAATGAACTCACTTTCCGGGTCGAGGATGAGAATGTCATCCTCGGTGGAGAGCGCGATTTGCACGATTTCTTCCTTGGCGCTCATGCTCTTGCCAGGAACCCGGACGCCCAACGGGAGCTGTTGCCGTTGAGCAGCAACGCGATCTGCCACGATCATGTTTTTTGCTGACGGCGTTCTGCCCATAGTACAACCGTTCGGCTGCATAATTTCCTGCGCCCGGAACGGAATCAGCACGGCGGTGCTTTCGGTGGTGAGCGTGCGCAGGGCTTGGATTTTCCGCAGCCCATAAAGGCAGCACCGTGTCCAGCCCGTCTTCCTGCTGCCAGCGCAGCGTGAAAGCTGGCACAGGTGCTTGCGCACCGTGGGAGTAGAAGCGTTTCAGTGTCGCTGTCGAGCTGCTCTTTGCTGTCAGCCAGATGCACGAGCGTCACCAGCCCGAACATCATCCGCTGGTCGCGGGTCGTCAGATCGTCGAGCATCTCCTTGGTTTCCTTGCGCTGGAGTTCCATATCATAGGGAATCGTGGCAGTAAAATTGTTGTTGGCGTTCTGGCGGCGCTGCCAGTTAGCGACGTTCGTTTCCACGCCCAGCAAAGTGCTTTCCAGCTGGCGGGCGGCCTCGTCCGTCGGGAACCGGCAGAATGTCGATGGAGAGCATCAAGTCGCGGTCAAGATCACAAAGTTCGGACACAAAGTTGTCCCTTGATGTAGCTGGCGTAGTCCCGCAGATACAACACCCGCCCAAAGCGGGCGTCAATCTTGAAATGGTCGGCGGCAAATTCCATGCTGTCGGGGCAGAGCCAATCATGGAATGCTGGCCGCGTTTGGCGTGTTCGTGGATATTGAACTCCGCCGCGGCCTGTTCCCCGGCCTTGAAAAAGTCGCGGAAAATATGCAAACGCTCGTTCAGCGTCAGATTGGTTTGCCACCGAGGAAAGCTGCGCCAGGTGTGTTACAAGGTCGGTTCCCACGCGGGAGAAGTAGGCTGCGGGCCTCGTCCGCGTTGTTTTACCACGCTGACGGTGAGATAGCGCTCCCGCACAATGCTGTTGCTGGTGCCGGTAACCTGCGCCGTCAGCATTTTATTAAATTCATGGCGGTATTCGTCAAGACCGTCTGCTTTGTCAGGAGAAGTACCGACTTTTCAAATTCTGCCTTGTTGATACGGTTGTAAATTGTAATTTTTGGCTGATGCTCCGGAGTCCAGCGCGTTCAGCAGCTCCGAGTAATCGAGGAACATGGCTGGTTTTGTCCTCTTTGCCGGCGATGGCATAGTTGATGTCGGTGAACGACCACGTTTTGGAATACTGGTTGCCGATTTTGAAAATCCCATCCGCAAAGATACGGCGGATGGGGAATGGCGTCTCTGTACACTGCGCGGGAATACGGAACTTCTCACGTTCCATCTTCTGCGCTTTTGACAGGGGTTTTAATCAAGTGTGTTTCCTCACTGTTATGGGTATTTTTCTTCATAGGCAAACCTCTTTCGCTTTATGCCCGCGCGGATGGGGCTGCAGGGTTTCGTAATAGCAACTGTCGGACTTGAACACGAGGCGTTTCGGGCAGAATTTCAGATTTGAACCACGTCCAAAGCACCTGTTCGGCGGTCATGCCGTGGTAGGTGAAAAACCACAAGCCGCAAAGGGCGCGGCGCCCAGAATGCACATCCAGCCGATTTCTTCGGTTCCGACATATGGCTGCAAGGCAAAGTAGATGCCTACTGCAATGCCGACCGCCAGCACCGAGCAAATAAACTGCCGCGTATTCAGCCCGAAAAGATATTTTCGTGGTAGTCTCGGACTTCTTTCGGTATTTTGATTTCTATACTGCATTCCTCTTTTTTTAATAAATAGGTTGAATTCATCCTATAATTCATGTATACTATATTCAAGGAGGCGTTGAATTATGGTTATTAACACAGACAATCTTGTATCCATCACGGAGGCCAACCAGAATTTTTCCCGTGTAGCACGGATGGTTGATGAGAACGGCGCGGCGGTCATCTTAAAAATAATGTCCCGCGTTATGTTCTAATGGAGTTCAGCCAAGTCGAGGACGAGCAACAGGCTAAAGACGAGGGACATTCTCGAAATCTCAAGCGCCTGATTGCCAAAAACAAGCAAGCCTATGAGGTACTTGCTAAATGAAAACGCTGAGCAAGGAACAGGTTTTAAGGCTGCATAATGCTCTGCTCGAAACATTTGGCGGCACTGCCGGTGTCCGTGACGATGGTTTATTGAGTCTGCTTTGAATGCGCCTTTGCCACATTCGGCGGGCAGTATCTATATCCATCCGTACAGGCAAAGGCAGCACAGCTTGGATTTGGCAGTCTGCAATCACCCATTCGTGGATGGCAACAAGCGCATCGGCGCCCACGTTATGCTGGTTTTTCTGGCAATTAACGGAATAGAACTTGACTACACGCAGGAAGAACTGATTGACATTATTTTTGCAAATTGCAAGCGGGCATTCAAAGCCAATGACCTGCTGGAATGGATTCTCTATCATCAGGCATAATATTTGCGGCGCACCTTAATGGTACGCCGCTTTGCTTTACAATCCCATAATTTCTTTTAACGATGCGGTCACAGCCCTTGATGGCTCCTACCAGCACCAGCAGGTTGAACGCCAGTTCTCCAACGTAGGTCCAGACAGCGGTGACAACAGATGCACCGGTATCCACGGCGGAGGGCTGGACGAGATGGCGGAGAAAAATAATACAGGACAAGGCAATCACCACGCCCCTGCAAACATACACCCGCGTAACTGCGGATGAAGTTTTTGCCGACGCTGCTGGTGGCCCCGGGCAAAGGTGGACAGGGGAATCGGTGCAATGGCTGCATACATCCACAGGCTGAACATTCTGCCGTAGACCGTGAGAATCATGGTAAAGACAGCACCGTAATCAGCAGCCCGCCGATCAGCGTCACCGCCCACAGCGGATGTTATCCCAGAACCCCACGTTGTTGATGGCATCGATCAACTCCTGCGGCAGTGTCACGCTGCTCATGCCGGAGTTGCCCGATTGGGCGATAATGGTGGACACCATGCCCTGCACAATGGAGAAAACCGCCAGCATCAATTCCAGCCCGTAGGTCACCGCGCCTTTGCCAGTGCAAAGCGGATGAACAGCTTTAAGGGCGTGTTCGGGCTTTTTGACTTCCACAAAGCTGCCGCAGGTTTTCATAACGCCCACGGCAAAAAACAGCACGAGCAGCCCATAGCCGATTGCCTGCAAGGCACTGTGGATGCCGGTCATCACGCCCCAAACTTGCCCGCCCTTGAAGGTTTGCGGGCTTTCGGTCAGCAAAGACCAAATCTCCCCAGCTTATCATTCCATGTGGAGAGCGCGGCGTTCAGGTTAGATACGATCCATGACTCACCCACAGGGCATCACCGCCTTTCCTCTTGGTGCTATCCTCACGCAGTGATGAGGTCGAGGATTTCTTTGGCGAACGTAATCACCAGACCGCCCGCCAGCGTCAGGAAACCTGGCTGCGCTGGCTGGGGTCGTCGGCTCTGCAAAGACAGGCCGACCTGCACGATGCCCCACCCCAGCAGGATAAGCCCACCGCGCGGATCAGTGAAAAGATGAATGTGGAGAGGTTCTCGACCACCACCAGCGGGTCACTGGCGGCAAAGCGGGCGGGGCAAAAACAATGCCGCACACCATGACGGCGTACAGCGCAAACAAATTGAGAGAAATTTTCACGGATTTTTTGTTATGATTCAGCTTCATATAGACCTCCGAATTTTGTATGGTTGGCTTCATTTCTGCCGCCCTCGGCGGGCAGAAAAATCGTCCATATCCAGCAGTTCATAGTTTTCGGGTGCACCAGGGCAGATCGTCCCGCGCGTTGTCGGCGGCGGTGTAGTCGTAGGGACTGCGCCGCCGTCCTCGGTGCAGCGGATGTTGGGATGCTTGAGCAGATTATATTTGTAGTCCACCACCGGACGTTCCCCTCGGATGAACAAGATGCACTTGCTGTTGTCCAGCAGCCGCACCTCGTCCGGGGTCATAAGGTCGCGCCCGGATTGCTGGTGGTTGATGCTGTAACTGCCGCTGCGCCCCTTTGCTTTTGGTTATAGCTGGTGGGTGGAGATGTTTCTTTCCCCCAGCAGTTCCGAAACATATTTGTGCGTTTCCCTTTTTCGGTGCCGCCGAGGTAGAGAACTCATCGCACAGACCGACGAGCGATTCCCAATCGTCCTTGTACATAGCTTTGAGCTGCGCCATGTTCTGCACGATGATGGAGCAGAAAATGGCGCGGGAACGCATGGTGGCCAACGCCGACAGGAATGTATCTTTCGGCAAGGAAATGTTCGCGTACTCATCCATCAGGCAATGCACCGGCACAGGCAAAGCGTCCTTGTGTACACGATCCGCTTGGCGGTACAGCGTCTGAATAAGCTGCGTGTAGATCATGCCACCGGGTAATTCAACGATTTATCCGAATCGGGGATGCAGCAGAACAGCGCGATTTTGCGTTCGCCCAATTCCTGCAAGTGCAGCTCGTCCGTCATAGTCAGCTTGGCGATGGACGGCAGATTGAACGCGGCAAGGCGCACACCTACACTTACCAAAATCGATTTCGCCGTTTTGCCAGCCGCTTGTTTGAAAATGCGGTACTGCTTACAGCGATGCTGTCGGGTTCGCGCATCTCCAAACGCTCGAACAGGATGTCCAGCAAGGGATTGGTAGTTGTCATCATCCTCGTGAACTTCTGCCGCGGCAATCATCTCCATTACCATCGAGAAGTTTTGTTCTTCGGGCGGGGCCTCGTGCAGCAGGTACAGCATAAGGGCTTGGAGCAGGGCGGTTTCGGACTTGGTCCAGAACGGATCGTTGCTCTGCGCATGGGGTGGCGTGGTGTTTTGAATCAGATTTTCAATCAAGGTCAGCACTTCACGGTCATCATGCACATGAACCAAACAGGTTGTAACAGAACGATGCAGCTTGGGGTTGATAAGGTCAAAAGACAATTACTTCTAGCCCTTTTTGCTTCAACAAATTACACCGGTCTTACGCAAAATTTCTGCCTTGGGATCTGTAATTACCATAGAGCAGGCACATTCAGTACATTCGGCACACCATAGGTGCGCGTCTTGCCTGCGCCGGAGCCGCCGACAATCAGGATGTTGGTGTTGTGCTTATGTTTATAACCATCTATTCCAATGTGAAAGTGCTGCGTCAGCAGCAGATTCGGCCCTCTTGTCCATGTAGAACTTGTTTAGCAAGGAACACATCACCCCACGCCGCCGAGCCATGCTCTCCGCGCCTGGGCAGGTGTTCTTCTGGTCGGTCACGACCACGATAACCACCGCGTAAACCACCGTAAACACCAGCAAAAAATCGCGGGCTGTCTTGACTCACGCCAACGCAAACGGCTCTGCCAGTGCGCTGTTCAGCGCATCAACAGAGCCGTTATTTTCCATACCGGCTGCCAGCGGTAAGCCACCACCAGCGCCGCCCACCACACACGAGGGCAACGGCAGCAGCCAGACCCACCAAGGATTCTTTCTTCCCGGCGTGGTGGGTTACACCTTTCTTTGCCGCGATAGTGCGGGCGCGTTCTCTGTTCATCCCGCCAGCCGCTTCTTCCAGAGTTTGGGCAAAGTGCTGGCAATGTCAGGAAGCAACTTTCCTTGCTGTGGTTGGGCGTTTCCTCGCGGATACGCTCAGATAGCGTATCCATGCAACCTGCATCCGGCATATGTGTTCGAGTATAGAAACTCGTCGTAGCTGTACAGCCTGCCCGACTGGTATCGATGTAGTGCTGTGTACTCTCGTGCTGCCGAGCAGGTAGCGGTCAAACTAGCCTGGTTTCCGGCGCACGCTCGGCGCAAAGCTGCTCACTGCATGATTGCCTCGGCGTCCAGCGCGCGCGCTTGCAGCAGTGCGGGGTATCTTTTCGGCGCAGTTCCTGGCAGTGATGCGCTCCTGCGCAAAATAGGTAGTGCAAGGCTCTGCCCGCGGTAGGCATAGGCTCGCCAGGTCCCGCAATCCCATCCCACTCGGTGTCATCGGAACGGAATGCTG
>VOFG01001749.1_pt1 | contig 15406 bp, 25 predicted proteins | sample 5384171 | NCBI WGS metagenome assembly VOFG01 (sample SAMN12384726, study PRJNA508395) | human gut metagenome | isolation source: healthy gut F | host: Homo sapiens
GGTATTATGGGATAGAAAAATATTTGAAAAAATATGTGAGATTTGAGTTCAAAAGTTGTGTATATAGGTGAAAGGGTAAGTTTGAAAGTGAGGTGAACACTGATGGATGACGCAAATATAGTCCAGTTATACTGGGATAGGAATGAGCAGGCAATCCCCGCAACAGCAGACAAGTATGAAAGCTACTGTACCTCGATTGCCAAGAACATACTGGGCAACCATGAGGACACAGAGGAATGCGTGAACGATACATACTTGAACGCATGGAACTCCATGCCACCGCATAGGCCGAGCATTCTATCTACATTCCTTGGGAAAATAGTCCGCAACTTATCGTTTAACCGATACAAGCATAACACTGCCGACAAACGAGGTGGTGGAGAGTTGCCTGTGGTTTTGGAGGAACTTTCAGACCTGGTATCTGGCAAGGATGAGGTTGAACAGGCATTTGACCAAAAGGAACTCACGAAAGCCATTGATACATTTCTGGATAGTCTTTCTCCAGAGAAAAGAAGTATTTTTATCAGCCGATACTGGTACACCGATAGCATTTCAGAAATTGCTGTCCGGCACGGCATGAATGATGGGGCAGTATCAATGACCCTTAACCGCCTCCGCCTTAAACTACACAACTACCTTTTAGAAAGGGGCTTTGAACTATGACTAACGAAAAACTGTATGAAGTCCTCGGCGATATCAACGAGAAATATGTCAGCGAGGCAAGGGTATATCAAAAAGCAAAGAAGCCCATCTGGGCTAAATGGGGAGCTATTGCAGCTTGTTTGGTTTTAGTATGCGTTGTGGCAATTCCCTTTTTTTCCCACAACAATAGTGTTACTACTCCGGATATAGCAGACGCGGCACCGATGATTTATGTTAACGACACCCTGTATAAGCAGTCCACTTCGCAAACATCGTTCAACGAATTGAAAGACGATTTTGTTTATTTAGGCGTCATCGAAAGTGATGTTACCAACTTCCAAGGCACAAATGACGCAGGTAATTATTTGGACGGTATACCCAAGGAAAACTTCCAGGCAAATCACCCTATTGTTGGCTCAGAAGTTTATCAATATGGCGAAAACATCGTCGTTGGGATTGGCGGGAAATACTGGTTGTATGAAAACTATCATAGCACAGACCTCGACGGAAACCCAGACGGGTATGACCCGCTCCCCAATAACCAAACTTCTGCTGAAGAAGTATCAGAACAAGACCCTGCCGCAAACTGAATGAGCTATCTTCATATCGAAAGGACAGCCGAGAAATCGACTGTCCTTTTTCTATGCCCATTTTCCGTCAAATCGACGGATGGATTGGCGGATAGGCTTATATCCACACAAAAGGTAAAAGGGAGGCATCGTTTAGGTGCTGCCCTCTTGCGTTTCCCCGCGATATGCGGGAGGCATATCCTATTTTTGATAAGGAGGTTTTACCGTGAGATTAACGGCAAAGGAACTGGAACAAATGAAAAGCGTTGACATCGGCGCAGTGGCTCCCGAGTCCCTGCCGGATGTGAGCGGTATGGCCTTTGACACCTCTCTCCCCCGGGAGGAGCGGATCGCTCTGTTTTTGCAGGCGGTAGAAAATCCATACTGCTTTTGCATCGGCGGGATCGGTGTAAAAATTGAATTTGCGGAAAGCGGGCCGTCCTTACAGGACACGCTGACGGACTTCCTGCTCCGGCAAAAAAGCGGGCTGTAACTTCGGTTATGGCCCGTTACTACTTCGAGACAAAGTGTCCCGAGGCGGAGGCATCCTTGTTGTCCCGCCCGGGCAGAGGTATAATATAGATGTAATGTGATAGGGAAGGAGGAACAATGGCACGAACAAAAAACAGAGGATTGCAACAGAGTTTCTCTCCCTCTTATACCGTCCGCCGCTGGCGGCTGGGCGAATACATCCGGCTTTCCAAGGAGGACTTGAAAAAGGGAAAGGACGACAGCAACAGCGTCATCAACCAGCGTGATCTGCTCAATGACTTTTATCAGAAGCATATCGGAGAATTTGAAAGTGTTTCCGAATATGTAGACGATGGACACACAGGAACGGACGCCAACCGGGAAAATTTCCAGCGGCTCCTTTCCGATGTAATGAGCGGAAAAATCAACTGCGTGGTAGTAAAAGACCTTTCCCGTTTTGCAAGAAATTACAGTGATGCGGGAAGTCTGATTGATAACCTGTTTGTGCAAATGGGTGTCCGTTTTATCAGTCTTGCTGAAAATGTGGACAGCTATCTCAACCCGGACAGCGTTTCCAGTATTATCGTCCCGATTACGAATGTAATGAACGATCAATACTGCTACCAGACCTCAAAGAAAATTCGCCAGGTATTTGACTATAAGCGGCGCAACGGCCAGTATATCGGAGCATTTGCTCCTTACGGCTATGTAAAGCACCCAAAGGACAAGCACAGGCTGATTGTTGATCCCGATGCTGCTGAAAATGTCAAACTCATTTTCACAATGCTTATTCAAGGGTCATCAAAACGTGCTATCGCGCTGTACCTGAACGAACACGGCGTACCGAGCCCCTCGGCTTACAAGGTACAAAAGGGCTTGCCTGTTTCGACAAGAGGGTATGACGATCCTATGTGGGGAGTCCGCATGATCCACTCCATTCTTACCAATCCGACCTACACCGGGGATTTAGCCCAAGGCCGAAGCCGGGTGAAAAGCTACAAGGTACACCAGATTGAAGCTGTTCCACGCGAGGAATGGGTGGAAGTGGCTGGAACGCATGAGGCCATTATCGACTATGAAACTTTCGACAAGGTACAGGCTCTCTTACAGCGTGATACCCGTACTTCCCCGAAAGGCCGTGAGGTACATTTATTCAGCGGCTTTCTGAAATGTGCCGATTGCGGGCGGGCCATTACCCGATGCGTTGGCAAGAACAACAATGTATATTATTCTTGCTCAACCTACAAGAACCGTTCCCGGACAGCCTGCACCATGCACTCAATCAAGCATGAACGGCTGGAGGCTGCTGTTTTGTTCGCTGTACAGCATCAGGTACATTTGGCTGTTTCCTACTCGGAAATCGTCACGCAGATCAATTCCGCTCCAATCAAAAAAAGCCAGTCTTACCGACTGGACGATCTGATAGCTGCAAAAGAGCGGGAACTGACAAAGATAACACGCTACAAGCAATCTCTTTATCAGGACTGGAAAGACGGTGAAATCACCCAGCAGGAATACCGGGATATGAAGGCTGACTATGAACGGCAGACTTCTGATATTTCCGCGGTGCTTACCCGGCTGAACGCTGAACGCGCAGAACTGGCAAACGGTGTGGACAACGAGCATCCTGCACTGGTAGCCTTTATGAAGTATCAGAACATTGAAGCCCTCAACCGTGAAATCTTGGTTGAACTTGTGGACTATATCAAGGTCTATGAAAACGGCAATATCAGCGTGAAATTCAAATTTGCTGACGAGCTCCGCAAGATTGCCGAGTACACCGCGGCGCGGGCTAAGTCTTTTTGATGTTTTCCTAATAGGCGCTAATCATAGGAGGTGCGGTCGCCGTCGCGGAGGATCGGCGTGTAGAACCCGCCGATACTGTCCGGAGAGGGAGACGCCGTCCGTGATCTCCGCCGCGACCGGCTCAGGCGTGGGTTCCGGCGTTGCCGTCGGTTCGGGCGTGGGCGTGGCGGTGGGCTCCGGCGTTGCCGTGGGGGCGGCGGTCGGCGCGGCGCGGCGGTGGGCTCCGGCTGCACCGGTGCGCCGCAGGCGGCGAGAAGATTCACGCGCGCAGAGCAGCGCGAATATCAGAAGAAGAGAAATACGTTTTTTCGTGGCGGGTGTCCTTTCTCCCGCGGTCGGCGCCGGGGGGTGGGTTTGGGCACGAGTATTATAGGACGTTTTGAGGCAAAGCGTCAAGGCACGGTTTTTCCGGAAAGCCGCTCCGGAGAGGGAGACGCCGTTGATCTGCGAAGGCGTGGGTTCCGGCGGCGGCTGCTGAGTCGGCTCCGGCGAAGCTGATCCGTCGGCGCGGGGGGGATTGTAGTCTTCAGAAAGCGACGAAATCCGTTTTTTCCGTCTTTTTGCCTGCGGCAAAAAGGCCACCTCCCTTAACCAAAGGACAATCCCTCCGCTTTGCGGCAAAATCCACCTCCTTTACAAGGGAGGCATTAAAACAGGGAAAGCCCCGAAGCATAGTTTGCTCCGGGGCTCTCGGCCTGTCGAAAAAGCCTCGCAGAGTTTGCGCCCGCAGGCGCAAATAGAGTTCCATTCATTTTCTCCGGCGGCGTGTACGTCGGAGAAAATACTTCTCGGCTCGCAAACGTGCGCTCGCAGAGCGTGCGCTGCGGCGAGCCGCAGCCTTTTCAAACGAGAGCCCAACGCAGTGGGTCTCGTTTGAGAGCTTAGTCAAAAATACTTTTTTTTGACAAGCTCAAAGCCCCGAAGCATAGTTTGCTCCGGGGCTCTGTCACTTTATGATTTTCAGCCCGCGTTGCCGGACGAGGCGTTGCCGTAGGAGGCGTAGTAGTTCCCGGCGGAGGCATAATAGGCGTTGCCGCCGGAAGCGTTGCCCGCCGAGGCGGTCTTGGGGCCGCAGCCCGCAAGCGTGAGCAGCAGCGCCGCGGCGCTGAGAACGATAGCGATGATCTTTTTCATGGATGGTACTCCTTTTCTTTCTGTTAGTGGTTGATATTCTTCCATATATCGATGCGCCCGGCGCGGAGCAGGAGGAGAGATACCGCGCCGGGGTGCGCAGCAGGAAAACTATGCAATGGCTGCTCCTGCGGCAATGGCGGCGAAGAGCGTGTCCACTTCCCCGCTCTCCCACCCGGCGGTGAGAAGCCGCCGGTCGCGCACAAGACCGAGCTCCTGCCCGGAGGTGAGCGCTTCCGCCGCAGTCCGCACCGTTTCAAGACGGGTTTTCAGCGCCGCGTCGTTTTCGCCGTAGCGCGCGGCGTAGGCCGCGCCGGCGGCGCGCGCCGAGGCTGTGTCGCGTCCGTCCGCGGATACTGGCCGAGGACGGATTCCGCCCAGCGGTACGCGCCGACCGCGCCGGAGGCGGGGTCATAATCCCTGCGCGAGCCGCTCGAGAATGCCGCCGATACCGGCGAGCGGTTCTGTCTCTTCCGGCGCAGGCGAAATCTCCGCCAACGATCCCGGCGTAACTGCCGGGGTCTCCGTCGGCTTCGGCGTGGCTGCGGCGGCGCGCGATTCAAGCGGCAGACCCGCCGCTGCCATCGCTCCCGCCAGGAACACCAGTGTCAATATAAGGATGACAACTCTCTTTTTCATTGTCTTCTCCTTTCGGGAAGCATTTATCCGGCAAGGCCGTTCACGTCCGTACTGCCGTTTAATTCCACATTGTTCAGCACATTGTTCAGCTCTCCGAGCGTCTGCACCGTGACGCCGTGAGAGCGCAGCCACGCGTTCGTGCGCGCGGAGGCCGCAAGCGGACGGACGGTGTAATAATTGTAGACATATTCGCCGTTGCTGTTGGTGTGGACGCCGGTGGCGGTGATGTAGATCGGTTCGATCGTCCGATAGAAATCCTCGTCCTGAATGATCTTGACGCCGCCGATATTGCCGTCGCGCAGATCGGGGACGATACAGGTGTCGTAAAGCTCCCAGAATTCGTCCGTTGTGAGCGTGAGCCCCAGCTGCGTCGGCGAGTTTGACACATACCACTGAATGCTCGCAGAAAATACGGCAGTCTCGCTCCGGTCGCACGGGAAGAGCGCCCGTCCCTCCATCAGCTCGCGGGAGTTGAGAAGCTCTTCGTACTGCCGGACGTTCCGGCTGATAGCGTCATTCTCCGCGGGGAAGCCGACGGTAACGTTGCCGCCGGTCACATACGGGGGGTACTTATCCGCAGCATAGGTATACACGCGGCGCGCGAGGAGCTTTCCGTCCGTGCCGTAATACTCGATCGTCAGCGGGAAAGTGTTGATTCCGTTCTGATTTTCGTAAGCTTTTTTGTTTGCGATAATGTCCTTTTGCAGAGAGAGAGCTTTTCGATGTTCTCCGGCTGTATGATGCGCCTTTCATTGTATTCGCCCCAGCCGTTCACCGTGGCGTACCCGATCTCGTCCACGTCGGGCTGATAGCGCTCAACGCCGAACACATCGAGCTCGGTGACGACGACGAGCGCGCAGAGCAGCGCGCAGAAAACGCCGAGACCCTTCCAGTGCCGGTCAAACACGCGCAGCGTTTTGCGCATGAGCGCCTCCGCGCCGAACCAGCCGACCGCCGCGCCGAAGAGCATGGCAAAAAGCAGGATCGCCACTCTCGCCGGAGTGCCGTCGTTCCCGGCGGCATAGGAGCCGACATTGAATACAGTTTTGAGGATCAGCAGCGCCATGCCGAGCGCGCCCACGGCGGCAAGCCCCCAGCGGAAAATGGGGCGCAGCACCGGAACGGCGACGACCTCGCCCGCGGCCTCCATCCGCCGGCGGCGGAAGAAGATCACCGCGAGCCCCGCGAGGATCACGCCCGCCGCGGCATAGATGGCCGTGAGGGGGATCGCATACGAATAGCTTCCCACATAGTTGTTGAAAAAGTAATAGAGCGGCGAGAGGATCGCGAGCTCCCAGCCGGTGCCTCTCACGCCGAAGAGCAAAAACTCCGCTATGTACCGGGTCACGACCTCGATCCCGACAAAACCGTAGAGCGCGATAACATAGAGCGCCGGGGCACCGCCGCGTTTCCGGTGAACACCGTGCAGAACGACGCGAGACCGAAGAACGCTATGTTCATCAGTACCACCGCGACCGCCGAGCACAGAAGGTACGGGGTGCAGGGCGAGCCCGCGCCGCCGTAGAGCAGCAAACTCACGAGCATCGCGATAATGCACGGCAGGATGAGAAGCGTCAGCCCGGCGAGCAAACTTGAAATGAGAAGCGCCTCGCGCGTCACGGGCAGCGCCGATATGTATGCTGCGGAGGTCTTGCGGAACATCCAGCCGTAGACAGCGACCGCCATCACCACCGCCGCGGCCGCCGCGGCGAGAATCTCCCGGCGCGTCAGGTTGCTGAGGATGCTGTAGCTCACATACTCGCTCATTTCCGTAAACTCGGAATTGAAATACTGCCCGCACATGAGCGTAAGAAAGCAGAGCACTACGGCATAGGCCGCGCCGATGATCCAGAAGCGGGAGAGAGACCGTTTGTATATCGCCTTATTAAAGAACGTTCTTTCGGACGGCATCGTCCACACCTCCCAGCTCGTAAATGAATATTTCCTCCAGCGTCAGCGGCACGGAATCCATGAACAGCGGGTGCAGCTTTTCGAGCCACGCGAGATTGTCCTCTTCCCTGCCGCGCAGTATGAGCGTCTGCAGCTTGCCGGTCGAGGAGCGGTGGAGAATGTCCAGTCCCTCCTCCGGCAGCGCCGTGCCGTCCGGCAGGGCGAGCAGCACCTTGGTCGTCGTCTCCTGCAATTCGGAAACGCTCTTTTCCAGCAGGCAGCGGCCGCTGCTGCATGATGATGCCGACGTGGTCGCACACGTCCTCCAGATCGCGGAGGTTGTGCGACGATACGAGCACCGTCATGCCCTCCTCCGCCACATCCTCCATGATAAGAGACCACACCTGCCGCCGCATCACGGGGTCGAGGCCGTCCACCGGCTCATCGAGCACGAGTACCTCCGGCCGCGCCGCAAGCGCGATCCAGAACGCCGACTGCTTCTGCATGCCGCGCGAAAGGCGGCGGATGGGGCGCGTATCGTCAAGCGCGAAGATCTCGCGCAGCTTTCGTAGCGTTCGGTGTCGAAGCGGGGATAGAGCGCGCGCGTGAATTTCATAAGATCGCGCGTCGTGCTCGTGGAGGTGAAATACGGCTCGTCGGGATGCAGAGCATCCGCGCCTTGACCGAGGGGTTTTCAAATACCGGTTCCCCATCGAGCAGCACCGAGCCCGCGTCCTGCCGCAGCACGCCCATCATGTGACGGATGGCGGTCGTCTTGCCCGCGCCGTTCGGACCGATGAGACCGTAGACCGAGCCGGACGGCACCGTGAGATTCAGCGCATCGAGCGCTTTGAAGCCTTCGTAGATCTTTGTAACGTTTTTCAGTTCAATGCTCGCCATGGCCGTCGCCTCCGATCTTATCTATGATCTCTTCCTCGCTCACGCCGAGCCAGCGAAGCTCGCGCACCGTTTCCTCCAGCCGGGCGAGAGTTCCTCGCGCCGCGGGTCGCTCTGCAAGGGGGAGAACTGGGCGCAGAAGCTGCCTTGCCGGGGACGGAGACGATGTATCCCTCGCTCTCCAGCTCGTGGTAGGCACGTTGGATCGTGTTCGGGTTGATGGCGAGCGATACTGCAAGCTCGCGCACCGAGGGGAGCTTTTCCCCGGCTGCATCGCACCGGTGACGACAAGCCGCCGCAGATCGTCCTTGACCTGCTCATAGATCGGGCGCCCGTCCCGGTAATTGATCGTGACCATGCCGCCACCTCCTTCCGTGTATTAACTGTACTACGAAACTTAACACAGTTAATACAGTTTGTCAAGCACCAAAAAAAACAAAAAGCCTCCCCTGTGTAAGGGGAGGCGACGCGGCGAAGCCGCGGCAGAGGGGTTGTCTTTTTCCGGCAGCTACAACCCCTCAGTCAGCCTGACGGCTGCCAGCTCCCCCTGTTAGGGGGAGCCAAGTGGGTTTGCAGAAAACTATCTTGCCTCCCCTAATAGGGGAGGTGGCAAAAACCGGAGGTTTTGACGGAAGGGTTTCTCCGCCGGAAGAAGGCAATCCTCAGTCAGCTTCGCTGACAGCTCCCTTTGCACAAGGGAGCCTTATTCAGCCGGATACTTTATCGAGTTCCCTCTCGCAGTCGGGCATTTTCTTGACTTTCGGATCACGGAAGAGCTTGCCGCGCATCGTTACCATGGACACATGGCGCAGCGTCTCGAGATCTTCGAGCGGATTTCCCGCCGTGACGATGAGATCGGCGCTCTTGCCGGGCGTGAGCGAGCCGGTGATGCCGTCGATCCCGGCGATCTTCGCGTTGCCGAGCGTCGCGGTGTGCAGCGCGAAGGCGTTGGATACGCCGCAGAACGTGTGGAAATAGCGCACCTCGCGCCACATGTCGTAGTGCGTGATGTACGGGCAGCCCGTATCGGTGCCGAGACCGACGGGAATACCGGCCGCCAGACACGCCTTGGCGCACTCGATGATGCCCTCGAGAACGACCTCGCCGTTATACTGCTCCATTTCGGTAGCCTTGCTGATGCTGCGGTCAAAGCGCGCATACGGCACCGCAGCGGAGAGCGTTGCTACCTGTGCCGCGCCGCGCTCGCGGAAAAGGCGCAGAATTTCCTCGTCCGGCTTCGCGCCGTGCTCGATCGTATCCACGCCGTTTTCGAGCGCCACGCGCACGCCCTCGGTACTTTCGACATGCGCCGCAACGGGCAGGCCGAGCCTGTGCGCCTCGCCGCACGCCGCGCGGACGTACTCCGGCGGCATTTTCAGCTCGCCCGGCTCGCCCTTTTTCTTTGCATCCAGCACGCCGCCGGTGATCATGAGCTTGATGAGATCGGGTTTTCCTGCGCGATCTTTCGCACGTCCTCCGCGGCCTGCGCGGCGCTCGTCGCCTCGTAAGCGAGCGAGCCTGCCATATGCCCGCCGGGGACGGAAACGGCCATGTCCGCGGCGAGAATGCGGGGCCCGTCGCACTTACCCGCGGCGATGCGGCCGCGCAGACGCGTATCGATGTCCGCGATGCCGCCGACGGTGCGGATCGTCGTAACGCCGCTCAAAAAGCTGCGTTTTGGCGTAGCCCTCGCACATGGCGAGCGCAATGCGCCGCGTGAGCGCCATGGACGTCATGAATTTTACGAGCTTGCGGGGATTACCCTGCTTTTTTTGGGGCTGCCGCTCGCGGGCAGATGAACGTGCAGGTTGATGAGGCCCGGCATGAGATATCCGCCTTCAAATCGACGATCTCAAAGCCGGTGAGATCCGTCCCCTCAGGGACGATATCGAGGATCTTCTCGCCGTCCGTGCGCAGCACCATGCCGCGCTGCGGCTGCATATCCGCGCTGCCGTCGAGCAGCACGCCGTTCGTGTAAGCGTATTTCATCGGTTCCACCTCGCTGTATTTATACGTTATTTATAATATCCCTTTTTCCGTGTTCTGCAAGAACAAAATCGCCGCGGCGTCCGGTCTCGGACGCCGCGGCGGGATCCTTAAAGAACTTTCGAGAGGAATGTCTGCGTGCGGGGATTCTGCGGATGGTCGAAAAGCTCGGAGGGCGTGTTTTCCTCAAGGATCGCGCCGCCGTCCATGAAGATGACGCGGCTTGCCACCTCGCGGGCGAAGCCCATCTCGTGCGTCACGACCGCCATGGTCATGCCGTCGGCAGCGAGCTGGCGCATGAGATCGAGCACCTCGCCGACCATTTCGGGGTCGAGCGCGCTCGTCGGCTCGTCAAAGAGCATCACGTCCGGCTCCATGCACAGCGCGCGGACGATCGCAATGCGCTGCTTCTGCCCACCGGAGAGCATGTTCGGGTACTCGTTCGCCTTGTCCGCAAGGCCGATGCGCTCGAGAAGCTCCATGCCGTGCTTTTTTCGCCTCGTCCTCGGTTTTGAGCTTGAGCGTGACGGGGGCGAGCGTGATGTTCTGCATCACGGTCTTGTGGGGAAGAGATTGAAGTGCTGGAACACCATGCCCATTTTCCGCCGGTGGAGGTTGATGTCCACCTTTTTGTCGGTGATGTCCACGCCGCCAAAATAGATATGGCCGGAGGTCGGCGTTTCCAGCAGGTTCAGGCACCGGAGCAGCGTGGATTTGCCGCTGCCGGACGGGCCGATGATCGCCACGACCTCGCCGCGCGCTATGGTGAGCGAGCACTCGTTGAGTGCTGTGACGCCGCCCCTTGAATTTCTTTGTTACGTTCTCAACGCGGATGAGTTCAGATCCTGTCGCCACGGCGCATTCTCCTTTCAATCGCTTCGATGGCCTTGCCGGCCGGGTAGTTGATGACGAAGTACACGAGCGCTGCGAGAACGTACGGCGAGAGCGTCTTGTACGTCGTCGTCGCAACGGTCTTGGCGCCCCAGATGAGCTCCGTCATGCCGAGCACCGAGCAGATGGACGATTCCTTCACCATCGTGACGAGCTCGTTGGCGAGCGCGGGGAGAATGTTCTTGATCGCCTGCGGCAGCACGACGAGCTTCATGCTCTGCCACGAGCTGAGACCGAGCGAGCGCGCCGCCTCGTTCTGTCCGCCGTCCACAGCGAGAATGCCCGCGCGGATGATCTCCGCGACATACGCCGAGGAGTTGAGCGCAAGCGCCACCACGCCGGGAATGAAGCGGGAGAGGTCGATGAAGCCCAGGATCACGACCGAGGGGATCTTGATCACGCTGAAAAGGCCGTAGAAAATAATGTAGAGCTGCACCATCATCGGCGTCGAGCGGAACACGGCGATGTATGCGCCGGAGAGATTCCGCACGATCTTGTTGCGGCTCAGACGCATGAGCGCGAGCGCGAGCGCCGGCATGACCGCGAGACCTACCGATATGATCGAGAGCAGCAGCGTATACTGAGTCCCTGCACGAAGAAGGAAAGATACTTTGGCAGGAAGGAGAAATTGAAGAAGTTCGCCGGGGACATGCCGGCAAACAGGTTGACCACCACATAATACTATTCCTTGACCTTTTCTGTATTTGGAAGAAGGGAGATCTTATTTTCGATGACATATGCGCCCTGCCTGCAGGGCCGGACAGGGCGCACACGCTTCAAAGAGAAGGATGTACGGTTTACCCGAGGCGCGTCGCCTGATCGCTGAGAGCCTTCGGCGTCAGCGATGTACTGCTTCGATCTTGCCGTCGGCAATGAGCTTGGCGATCGTGGCGTTGATGGAGGGCAGCAGGCCCTTCGGGTCGCCCTTCTGAACGGCGACGCAGTAGGGGAAGGCTTCGCCGAGGCTCACGTCCGCCACGACGAGATCGCTGTTCTTGGCATACTGCTGCGCAACGGCGCCGTCAACAACAATGGCGTCCACCTTGTCGTACACGAGCTGGTTGACAAGGTCGTTCACGCTCGTGAGACCCACGAGATTCGCGCCGGGCATATCGCTGGTGACGAGATCGGCCTTGGTCGTGCCGGTCTGCGCGCCGACGCTCTTGCCGGAGAAGGACTCAATGCTGGTGTACTCGCCGGCCTTGTCGGCCTTGACGAGGATCATCGGAGGCAGATCGGTGTAGTAGGGATCGGAGAAATCGGCGGCCTCGAGACGCTCCTCGGTGACCTCGATGGCGGCGAGGACGATATCGGCGTCGCCCTTCTGCAGGCCGGCCATGAGGCTGTCAAAGTCCATGTTCACGATCTGGAGCTCCTTGCCCATATCCGCGGCGATCGCCTCGGAAACGGAGACGTCGATGCCGACGTACTGCTGCTCGTTCTTGTCGTTCAGAACGATGAACTCGTACGGGGGATAGTCGGCGGAGGTCGCCATGACGAGTTTTGCTTTCCGGACGCAGCGCTGCCGCAGGCAGCGAGGCTCAGCACCATGAGCAGAGCCAGAACGATTGCTGTTACCTTTTTCATTTCTTTTCTTTCCTTTCCATTCAACGGGAATGAATTTGTTTCAGGTTGGGCATAGTATAATCGTATATTTATACAATGTCAATGGTTTTTAATTCGATTTCTTCCGTTTTTCTGCCTCTGTTTTTGGTGATATTGCTAAAAGCCGGAGGTTCCTATTGCATAAACGGCTTTTTATGCAATATAATATGCATTGTTTCCGGGCGTTTCCTGCCGCATATGGCAGTTTGATATGCACAAGAACGGTGAATATGTGAATAATTCAGAGGCGGTATTATGAATTATTATATGAATAGCTTGAATAATTCCTATTTGGCGGTGTGCATACGGACGCGCTGTGCGCGAACGTTGCCGCCGTCGAAAAAACGCTCTCGCCCGGCGCGGAGATCATCCCGGTGCTCAAGTGCGACGCCTATGGACTGGGTCTTTTCGCTCACCGCTCCGGCGCTCGCGGCGCTGCCGGGCATCCGCACATTCGCGCTCGCGCATGTGTCGAGGGTTTGGCGCTGCGCGCGCTCGGCATCGAAAAAGGATGCGCTCATTCGAAACCCTCTGCCGCACGCCGTTCCCGACGCCGTGAACGCGCATCTCACGCTCACCGCCGGACGGCTCGGTCTGCTTCCCGCGCTTGCCGCGGCGACGGAAGCGGCGCAGACGGAAGTGAAAATACAAATCAAGATCGACACCGGTCTCCACCGCGTCGGCGTGACACCGGGGGACGAGCTTGAGGCGCTTTTAAAGAGCCTCCGCCGCCGGAGAGCGTATAAAGCCTCGCGGGCGTCTACTCCCCATTTTGCCGACACCGCAAAGCCGGAGCTTTGCCGCGCGCAGGCGGAGCTTCTGCTGCGCAGCGCCGAGCAGGTCGAGCGCGCGGGCTTTGCGGTGCCGATGCGCCACATCTGCGACAGCGCCGGGAGCGAGTATTACCCCGAATACCACTTTGACGCCGTGCGTCGGGCGGCGGCTCATCATGGACCACCCGACGCAGCCGCGCGGAAATGTGCGCGAATGCGCCTCGTGGCGCAGCTGTATCATGGCCGTCCACCGCCGCCATGCGGGGGAAAAAGCTCGGCTACGGCGGGGGTGTATACGCTCGATCATGACGCGGATGTCGCCATTGTCGGCGTCGGCTACGGCGACGGGCTCTATCTCCCGCTCGTGGAGATGCACGGCGACATTCTCGTGCGCGGAGAGCGCCGGCCGATGCTCGCGTGCTGCATGGATCAGTGCATGGTGGACGTGACCGGCATGGAGGTCCAGATCGGAGAGGAAGTCACGCTCTTCGGCTTTGACCGCGAGGGTAACGCCCTCCTCTCGCAGGACGTTGCAAACTTCTGCGGCGCGAACGAGGGGTGCGCGCTCACGAGCGCTCTCTCGCCGCGCGTGGAGCGCATTATCGAAAACTAAAGAGCTGACCGCCCGACAGCGTATTGCCGTCGGGCGGATTTTTTGTTATGATGCAGTTAATTATAATTATAGTGTGGGGAGGGCGCGCATATGAAATACGCCGATCTCATTGCCAAGCTGACGCTGGAGGAAAAGGCGGGGCTCACGTCCGGACGGGATTTCTGGCACACGAAGGCCGTGGAACGGCTCGGCATTCCGTCCGAGATGATGACGGACGGGCCGCACGGCCTGCGCAAGCAGGAGAGCGATTCGGACGCGCTGGGTCTTGGCCGCTCCGTTCCGGCGACGTGCTTTCCGACGGCGAGCGCGCTTGCGAACAGCTGGGACGAAACGCTGCTCTCTGCCGTTGGCCGCGCGCTCGGCGAGGAGGCTGTGGCGCAGGGCGTCGGCATGGTGCTCGGGCCGGGCGTGAACATCAAGCGCAGCCCGCTCTGCGGGCGGAACTTTGAGTATTTCTCCGAGGACCCGCTGCTCTCCGGCAAGCTCGCCGCGGCGATGATCCGCGGCATACAGAGCACCGGCGTGAGCGCGTGTGTGAAGCACTTTGCCGCAAACTCGCAGGAGCTGCCGCCGCATGGCGACCGATTCCGTCATGGACGAGCGGACGCTGCGCGAGATCTATCTTCCGGCGTTTGAGACCGCCGTAAAAAGGGCGGCGTGCGCTCTCTTATGACGGCGTATAACCGGCTGAACGGTACTTACTGCAACGAAAACGAGCACCTGCTGCGCGATATCCTCCGCGGCGAGTGGGGCTTTGACGGGCTCGTCGTCTCCGACTGGGGCGGCAACAACGACCGCGTCGCCGCCGTGCGCGCCGGATCGTCGCTCGAAATGCCGGCCTCAACGGCGAGACCGACCGGCACATCGTCGAGGCCGTACAGAACGGGACGCTCGACGAGGCTCTTTGGACGAGCGGGTGGATCACGTGCTGGACTTTATTTTACCGCGCAGAAAGCGCTCGCGTGCGGCGGCGTTTTTTCGAAGGCACGGCGCACCACGCGCTCGCCGCGAAAGCCGCGGCGGAGTCTGCCGTGCTGCTGAAAAACGAAAAGGAATTTCTCCCGCTGCGGCAGGGCGAGCGCGTCGCCGTCATCGGCGATTTTGCCGCCGTGCCGCGCTATCAGGGCGCGGGCAGCTCGCGCGTCAATCCCACGCAGGTGGACGCGCCGCTCGACGCGTTGCGCGCTGCCGGCGTGGACGTCACCGGATACGAAAAGGGCTTTTTCCGCAGCGGAGCCGCTGCGCCGCAGGCTGCTGCGCCGGGCAAGGGCGCTCGCCGCGCGAAGCGATAAGGTGCTGCTCTTCCTCGGTCTGGACGAGGGCAGCGAAACGGAAGGATACGACCGTGAGCATATGCGTCTGCGCGAAAAACCAGCTCGACCTTCTGCGCGAGATCGCGGAGGTCAATCGAACGTCGGCGTCGTGCTGCAGTGCGGCAGTCCGGTGGAATGACGTGGGATGTGTTCGCCCGCGCGGTGCTGCATCTCTATCTC
>VOFG01003951.1_pt1 | contig 15401 bp, 32 predicted proteins | sample 5384171 | NCBI WGS metagenome assembly VOFG01 (sample SAMN12384726, study PRJNA508395) | human gut metagenome | isolation source: healthy gut F | host: Homo sapiens
TTCAAAGATGATGCGGCTGATCTCCGTCGGCCGAACAATATATTCCACGCCGAGCTTTTTCGCACAGGGCCGCGACTTTGGAGGTGTCAAACGGCTCCAGGCCCATCGTCAGCGTCAAACCCTTGAGCTCGCGCGGCGCAACCAGGTAGTTGCTCAGCGCGTAGAGCAGCAGCGGCAGATCGTCCTTGCCGCCGGAAACCCCTTACGGCCACGATGTCGCCATCTTCAATCAGATAAAAATCTCGCAGGCGCGGCGGATGCAGCCCAGCACTTTTTTTCATGGATTTCGGTTCCTCCCATAAAGTGTTTTATGCGGGCTTCTGGGTATTTTGCCCACTAAAGATTATACTTCATTTGATGTTTTCAACTTTTATTTTTCGCGTCGTCGTCTTACTCATAGTAAAAAATGGGAGGAAAATCCGATGCCTTTTCCTGAATGTGACCCGTGCGTGGCGGGCAATAGTGGTAGGAATGTCTGCACTGCCCGTGCTCGGAACTCGCGCTTCGATTCCGGTGATTGGCTATGCTGCCGCTGTGGGAGACCTTTTTGATAGCGCGGTGTGATCGGTTCTCACGTGATTCCGGTGCCGTTATTCTTCTGCTGCGTCCATTCTTCCGCTGGTAGCAAGGACGGCTGTTTTTCCACGGCATTGCGGAAAAACTTGAAGGACGTTTTCGCAAAAAAAGCGAGCGGGGCGTGCGGAAGTATTCTTTTGTTGGGACTGTTTCTGTTTGTTGCGGTTCCATTGCCGGGAACGGGCGTTTGACGGGCAGCGCATTGCCGCCATGCTCGACATCCGCATTGCGCACGCGCTGCCGGTGATTGTGCTGGCAACTGCGTGGCGGGATTGCTGATGCTGTTGCTGGGTCAGATTGTGATTCTGTAAAATATGCTTTTAAACAGAAAAAATAGACAGGTTCTGAAGGGAAACCCCGTTGACGAACGGGGGAAATGTGTGTTATCTTTTATTAAAGTGACAACCGAATAAGAACGCCTTATAAAAGAGTGGTAGAGGGACGGCCCGATGAAAACCCGGCAACCGGTCATGCACATTTGACAGTGGTTAATTTCCCCGCAGTGCGAAAAGCGCTGAAATATGAGGTGGAAGTGCTTTTGAAATGAGCCTCTCTGCCGTGGGCGAGCGCAGAAGACTTTTTTTATGTCTAAAAAATCCATGCGGCGTTCTTATCTATCCCGAAAAGTCAACTGAAAAGCGAGAAAGGATAAGAAAAAAATGCCGCAGGAAAGGAACGAGATTCTTTACTTCTGAATTTACATGGAGGGTCATCCTGATAAGGTCTGCGACCAGACGCCTGACGCGGACTTGGGACGCGCATCTGCGCAGGATCCCATGGCGCGCGTGGCGTAAGAAACCATCGCCACCACCGGCATGGTTGCGATGGGCGAAATCACCTCCAAGGCGAAGGTGATTACAACCAGATATCCTCGCGATACCATCGCGCGCATCGGCTGCGCGGACGGCGCGCGTGTGGTTTTATCGCGCGCACCTGCGCGGTGCAGATCGTGTTGGGATCAGCAGTCTGCCGATATCGCCATGGCGTCAACGACGCGCTGGAAGAGCGGCAGCGGCGAGAGCGACAACATCGGTGCGCGACCAGGGCGGCATGATGTTCGGCTATGCCCGCAATGAAACCGAGGAACTGGATGCCCATGCCTGAGTCGCGCTTGCGTAACGCACCGCCTGGCCAAGAAGCGCTGGCGGAGGTGCGCAGAGCGGCGAGCTGCTCTTATCTGCCCGGACGGAAGAGCCAGGTGACGCAGGTGGAATATGAAACGGCAAGCCTCCAAGCGTATTGACAGGTCGTGCTTCCACCCAGCACAGCGCGCGGACGTCGAGCAGAAGACCATTCGCGAAGATCTCATTAAAAGGTTGTGGACGTGATCATCCGCAGGATTTGCTGGATGAGAACACGAAATACTCTTTATCAACCCCAACGGCCGATTCGTTATCGGCGGCCCCGAGGAGTATTTCGGACTGGACCGGCCGCAAGATCATTATTGTCGATACCTACGGCGGCTATGCGCCCCATGGCGGCGGCCTTCTCCGGCAAGGACCCGACCAAGGTGGACCGCAGCGCGGCCTATATGGCGCGTTTATATACTGTTGCCGCCGGCCTTGCTGAGCGTTGCGAGATCGAGCTGGCTTACGCCATCGGCGTGGCGCAGCCCGTTTCCAAAAGCGGATTGATAAATACCGCCGGCACCGGCAAGCTTCCCCGATAGCGAGTTGGAGAAGACCAGTCCGCAGTCAGTTCGATCTGCGCCCGGCTGCCATCATCAAGGCGCTGAATCTGCGCCGCCGATCACGAACAACCGCAGCCTACGGTCATTTCGGCCGCAACGACGTGGATCTGCCGTGGGAACGCACGGGATCGCGTAGAGCACTGCGCGCCGCGGCGAACTGCTGATTAGGACAGGGGATGCTTCGGCTTCCCCATGGGTACTATGGAGGAACTCGAAGGCATCGTAGAAGAAATTATATTCCGCAACGACGATAACGGCTGTGGTGGTCTCCTGCGCGCGGGCAAGGAAGAACAGACCGTGGTCGGCACGCTCCCCTTCATCAAACAGGGGGAGCGATGTACGTTTTGGGCACTTATATCAATCACCCGACCTTCGGGCGGCAGATGAAGGCATCTAGCTATGAAACCATCATCCCCACCAAGGCGGGAGGAGATTGAGCGGTATCTGGCCAGCGGGCTGATCAAGGGCATTGGGGAAATGACGGCCAAGGCCATTGTTGAAACCTTGGCGACGAGACATTAGAGGTGTTGGCCAAGGACCCCGGCCGTCTGCGCGAGGTCGATGGCATCGGCCCCAAGCGTGCCGCCGTGATTGCGGAAAATTATGCTTCCCAGCTCGAAACGCGCGAAACCATGCTGCTTTTTGCAGCGCTTTCAGGTGCAGCCAGGGCTGGCGATGCGCATCATCAAGGTCTACGGCGGCAATACCATCACGGTGCTGCGCGCCAATCCCTATCAGATGGTGCGGATATTCCGGGCGTGGGCTTCCGCACGGCGGACCGCATCGCGCAGTCCATGGCACCGCCGTGACCGACAGCAACCGCCTGCGCCGGACTTTCCTATGTGCTGCGGATGTTGCGGGCGCGTCAGGGCACGTTTTTCTGCCGAGGGATAAGCTGCTCGAGGCGGCGCAGGGCTGACTTCAGGCGCCGCAGGAGGAGCTGGAAAACGAGCTGGCTGTACTGGTGATCAAGGGCGAGCTGAGGCAGGAAGAGCGAGAGGACTGCACCGCGGTCTACCATCATTCCATGCTGGCGGCGGAAAAAAAGAGGTCGCCATGCAGCTGGTGCTGCTTCAGCGCGCGCAGCAGAAAAGACCATCCGCGCCGAGGACGGCGAGTTGGATTCCTTTGAGGACGAGCGCGGCATCCCGCTTTGAGGCGGGCCAGCGCCGCGCCATCAAAATGGCGGCGACCTCGCCCGTCGTGGTCATCACCGGCGGTCCGGGCACGGGCAAAACCACTGTGATTAACTGCATCATCCGGCTGCTCAACCGCGCGGGACTCACCGTCGCACTGGCCGCGCCCACGGGCAGAGCCGCCAAGCGCATGACCGAGGCTACCGGGCAGGAGGCGCACCATCCATCGCTTGCTGGAATATGCCGCGAGGGGAGGACGATGGTCTGCCGCTCTTTGGCAAGACCGAGGAAGACCCGCTCAAAGCCGACGCAGTGATCGTGGACGAGATGTCCATGGTCGATTTGCAGCTGATGCGTTCGCTGCTCAAGGCGATTCCGGCGGGCACGCGGCTCATCATGGTGGGCGACGCGGATCAGCTGCCGTCAGTCGGCGCGGGCAACGTGTTGCGCGATATCATCGAAAGCCGCGTCATTCCCGTCGCACGCCTGACTGAGGTGTTCCGCCAGGCAGCGCAGAGCGACATCATCGTCAATGCCCACCGCATCAACAGCGGCGAAATGCCCATCATTCAGAACCGCGATACCGACTTTTTCTTTTGAAAAGCGGGAGAGCCTGCCCGCCATTGCGGACAGCGTCTGCGCGTTGGTGACAACGCGCCTGCCGCGGTTCTATTCCATCGACCCGGTGCGCGATATTCAGGTGCTCGCCCCGATGAAAAAGGGCGAAGCGGGGGGTTTGGGCGCTGAACCGGCTGCTGCAGGAGCGGCTGAACCCGCCCTCTAAACATAAAAAGGAAAAGGTGATCGGCGATAAACCGCTTCCGCGAGGGCGACAAGGTGATGCAGGTGCGCAACAATTACCAGGCGGAATGGACGCGCGGCGCTTCGTCTAAGGAAGAAGAGGGGCTGGGCGTATTCAACGGCGATATCGGCATTATCGAGAGCATTCCGACGATGGTGTGACGGTGCTCTTTGACGACGAGCGCTATGTCGTCTATGACGATGTAATGCTGCAAGATCTGGAGCTGGCCTATGCCATGACGATCCACAAGAGCCAGGGCAGTGAGTTTTCGACGGTTGTGCTGGCGCTGCTGCCGGGGCCGCCGCAGCATGATGGCGCGCAACCTGCTCTATATGAAAGGATCGCGTGGTGATGTGGGCAGCATGCGGCGTGGGAAAACAACAACACCGCGCACCGCTTTACCGCGCTGTGCGATCGCCTGCGCGCTGGACGGATTGGCTGCCGCCACGGAGGAATACCATGGATAAGATGCGTTTGCGCGACGCACTGCTCGATTTTTTCTTTCCGTGCGGCGAGGTCTGTCCTGCGGCAGCATGGCGAAGGTTCGGAACGGTTATGAAAATGCGGGAAAAACTGCGCCCGCGCCCGCAGGGCGGACGGCCGGGCTTTGGTTGGATCGACGATCTGCGCTGTGTCTATGCTTACGACGGTCCGGCGCGGGAGCTGATCCGCAAGATGAAGTTCCGAGGCGAATACGACCTGCCGGTGCGCCTGTTCGCAAGGGAGATGGCGCGGCTCTATGCCGAAGCGGGCTGGAAGGCGGAGATCGTCGTTTGTGCGCCGACGTCGCGCAAAACGCTGCAGACGCGGCTACAATCAGGCGGAAAGCTGGCGCGGCGCACCGCAAAGGAATTGAAACTGCCCTTTGTCCAAGATGCGCTGAAAAAGAAGCGCGGCGTGCGTTCGCAGGTCGGGCTGAACGCGCAGCAGCGCATCGAGAATATGCAGGGCGCGGTGCTGCCGGGCAAACACGCAGGCGCAGTGGAGGGTAAAAGCGTGCTGTTGATCGACGATGTGCTGACCACCGGTTCGACGGCGGAGGCCTGTGCCAAAGCACTGCGGGAGGCGGGCGCGAAGGGAGATCTATTTGCTCACCGCCGCGCGCCGCGATCCCCACGCACACCTGAGCGCGCCCATCGAGGACTAAAAAGTACTGGACAGCAGAAGTTGAATTTGCTATCCTGAATACGGAAAGAACATCTGAGAGCGGTTCACCTGCGGCATTTCTCGCCGTTGCGAAAGAAGCTCGGATGTTTTTCTTTGCCTAAAACCTTGTTTTGTATAAGTGCTGATCGCAGAGCGAACCTCCCGGCGCCCCTGGGGGGAGCTGTCCGCCGCAGCGGACTGAGGGGTTGTCCTCTGCGCGCAGCATCCAGCCTTCCTAGCAAACAAAAAAGAGCGCTGTAAAAACAGCGCTCTTTGGCGTTCTATATCCAGAAACAGTTTACTTTTACTTCAAAGCGTACGGAAAGCGGGCGCACGCCGGTCAGCTCTGGCGGAACGGTCGTCGGGCGCGGTCAGGCTGGCAAAAGAGCGAACTCGCCGGGCTCGATGACGCGCTCGCCCTTCCTTCCCAGCTCCATGGCGCGCGGCGCGATGCGGACGGAAACCTGGCGGCTCTTGGCCGGGCTCAGCTCGATGCGCTCGAAGGCGCAGAGAAGTGCGGCACGCGCGTGGACGCTTCCTCATCGCGAAGGAAGAACAGCACGGGCGTTGCGGCGAGGATGTCGCTGTCATTGCGGACGGTGACCGTCGCGTCAATGGAGTCGCCGGACGCGATGCTCCCCGCGGAGAGCTGGAAGGTTTTTCGCAGGTGAACTTCGCATACGACAAACCGTAGCCGAAGGGGTAGAGCGGAATGGCGTGCAGATAGCGGTAAAGGTGCGGCCTCCATCGCATAATCGGTGAAGGCGGGCAGGTCGTCCTCGCTCTTGTAGAAGGTTACGGGCAGGCGGCCGCTCGGGCTGTATTGACCGAAGAGCAGCTCGGCCACGGCTTTTGCCGCCCAGCGCGCCGGGATACCAGCTCTGCACGACGGCATTGCAGTGCTCCTGCGCGAAGTTGACGGCCAGCGCGGAGCCGGAGGCAAGCATGAGAATCGTGGGCTTGGCGACCGCCACGACCTTTTCGAGCAGCTTCTGCTGAAGGCCGGGCAGACGGAGATGATTTTTGTCGCCCGCACCGTATTCGTTCGATGCGTCGCCCTCTTCGCCTTCGATGGACGGATCAGGCCAAGGCACAGCACGACCACGTCCGCGCTTAGCAACGGAAACCGCCTCGGCCAGGCGGTCGCCGGGCAGCGCCAGCCCGCACTTGTCGCGCCAGAGCGGCAACCCTCGGAGTAATAGACGCGCGCCTTGCCCGCGCAGAGATCCCGATGCCTTCCTGAATCGTGACATAGCGGGAGGCGGTGCCGTTGTAGTTGCCCTGAAGCACGGCGCGGCTGTCGGCGTTGGGGCCGATGACCGCCACGGCGGAGAGCTTGTCCGCGTCCAGCGGCAGGATGCCGTCATTCTTCAGCAGCACTTGCGCGCGGCGGGCGGCTTCCAGTGAAACCTCGCGGTGTTCGGGCGAATCGTTGGCGGAGAAGGGAATATCGTCATAGGGCAGTGCTCGTCGAACATGCCCAGCTTCATGCGGGTAGCCATCAGGCGCTCCACGCAAAGGCGTGACGTCTTCAGTGAGCAGTCCTTCACGGATGGCGGTCAGGATGTGCAGATAGACCGAGCCGCAGTTCAGGTCGCAGCCGTGCTTGACGGCCAGCGCGGCAGATTCCGGCGCGGTATCCGTGACCTTGTGGTGCAGATGGAAATCGCTGATTGCGCCGCAGTCGGAGACAAAGTGTCCTCAATCCCCAGTCGCCGCGCAGAATCTTCGTCAGCAGATCGTTGGCGCAGGCGGGCTGGACGCGATTGTAAGCGCCCATGACGCTTTCTACCTTCGCTTCCTTGACCAGTGCCTCAAAGGCGGGGAGATAGGTATCGTAGAGATCCTGCTTGGAAACCACCGCGTCAAATTCGTGGCGCAGGGATTCCGGGCCGGAATGCACGGCAAAATGCTTGGCGCAGGCGGACGCCTTGAGATACTTCGGGTCGTCGCCCTGTAAGCCCTTGACAAAGCGCACGCCGAGCGTCGCCGTCAGGAAGGGATCCTCGCCGTAGGTTTCGTGACCGCGGCCCCAGCGCGGATCGCGGAAAATGTTGATGTTCGGGGACCAGAAGGTCGTCCCTTATAGATGTCGCCGTGGTCGTTCTGGCGGAATATTCGTTGTATTTTGCGCGGTTCTTCGGCGATGATGGGAGCCGATGTGCTCCACCATATTCAGTGTGAACATGGCGGCTATGGCGATGGCCTGCGGGAACATGGCCGTGCCGGCGCGGGCGACGTGCCGTGCAGCGCTTCGTTCCACCAGTTGGCGGAATGCTCCAGCCGCGGGATGGCGGGGCGGTGTAGACCATCTGGCTGGCCTTTTCTTCCAGCGTCATGCGGGAGACGAGATCCGCGCGTTCCGCAAAGCGACAGGGATTCGTCCAGATATTTCGACTTTCAGACATGAAAATGCCTCCTCTAGCGTTTATAAAATCTGATTCTCTATGTTTAACGGATTGTTGAGCGCTTTGTCAATAAAAAGCGGGTCCTCCAAAGGGAGAAGCCCGCAGTGCTGCCCAGCGTCAACCCATGCGCACGATGCCGCCCAGCACCGTGCCGCCGTTGTTCTGCCGTGCAGACGATCCACACGTCCCTTTGATGACCGCGCCGGAGCGAGGTCGCCCTTTGATCTCGGTGACGTCGCTGTCCACGGTGCCGGTCACATCGCCCATGACTTTGCCGAAAATGCTGCCCCGACATGGCCGCGCAGATCGCCGCCCAGCATCCGTTTGTTGGGGTGCGCTCACTGCCGAGGTTGCCATGATTTCGCCGCTCATATTGCCGCCGATGGGCGCGGGAGCACATCTTTGTCCACCGTACCGGTCGGGTTGCCGCCGATAGGACCGCAGATGCGGCCGAGAACGTGCCCGTCCATTTGCGCCCACCGGGCCCGTCCAGATCACCGCGGATTTCCGCGCCTTTCCCGATGCCGCCGCCGATGGGGCCGCTGACTTTGCCCCGAATGATGACCTCAGACCGATGGAAACTGCCGACCGTGCCGCTGATGTTGCCATCGATCTGCGCGCCGTCGCCGATGCCGCCGCCCAGCATGCCGTCCACCTTGCCGCCGATATGCACCGGGGGGGCGATGCCGCCGCCGATGATGCCGCTGACATTGCCGTCCACATCGAAGGTGATGGTGGAGGAAGATGCCGCTGACGCTGCTGCGGCTGGGACGCTTGGCCGCGCTGCCCTGCGCCTTGGCCTGTTCCGCGTGGGGGAATCTGTTCGGCGCTCAAAGGGAATGCCCTGCGCGTCATTGACAGCTGCTCGGAGTGCAGCTGTTCGATTTCGGCATCCGCCTGCTCAGGCGTGAGGCGCCCGCAGAAACGTCTTCCAGGATTTCCGAGATATTCTTATATACACGCTTGCCATGATCTTTTTCTCTCCCACTTTTATTTTTGCGGATATCGCCGTAAACCGTGCCGTGGTTGCTGCCGCAGAGCAGACGAACGTCGCCTTTGATGATTGCGCCCGGCAGAATGTCGCCGCGAATTTCACGCACGTCGCCGCCGATGTCGCCGGAAACATTGCCGCAGATCACGCCGCAGTCGCCGTACATGGCCGGAGAGGTCGCCCGTGACCGTGCCACGGTATCGCCGCTGACCGAACCGGTCAGATTGCCGGGTAATGTCGCCGCTGTAATCACCACCGACCGAGCCGGTGAAGTTACCGGCCACCTTGCCGCTGGTAATCGCCGGAAACCTTTCCGGAGAAATCGCCCGCTATGTCGCCCTTGCAGTCGCCGCTGATGGTGCCGGTGAAGGCTCCGCCGATGGTGCCGGAAATCTCCGCCCACCTTGCCGGAAAAGTCCTTCCCGATATTGAGGTGCAGTCGCCCGCGCACCTCGCCCGCCAGATTGCCTCCCGATATTGCCGGAAAGGTCGCCGCCAATGCACCCGGATGCCGCCAGATCGCCGCCAATCATGCCCAAAAAAAGGTCGTTGCCGATCGTCCGGCCATGCAGCCGATCACCGAGCCGGTCACATCGTCGCAGATGCGCGCGCCCTCGGCAACATTGCCCTTGACCGAGCCGTAAAGGCAGCCGCGGATAACTTGCCGCTGCGCACCTCGTCCACGTCGCCGTGAACGTCTCCCGCCGGGCCGTCGTAATCATCGAATTGCTGCCCCACGCCGAAGGCGCGATTGACGCTCTGGGTGATGCGGGCAGCAAAGCGTTGGCGCTTTCTGCGAAATGGAGCTGGCCCAGTCGTGCGCATCGCCGTTGAAATCGGTTAGCTGGGTCATGCTGCAAAGCCTTCGGCGGCTTGACGTAGTAGCCACGGTTGGCATTTGCCGCACCCTGTATCGGTGTTTGTTGGAAGGGACGCTGCAGGGCTCGGCTCAAGCGGCCCAGCACCGAGACTGCGTGCTGCGTTAGGCGCTTCAATCCATTCGGTTTGCGGTTTGGCTTCAGCCTGCGTTTCGTCCGCCTTAGCGGCCTCCTGCGCGTTGTCAGCGCTGCCATCTCAAGCTCCGGCTTCGTCGGGGGATGGGTCGCCGCCACGGCGGCAGGATTTCTGCATATCTTTATACATGATGGGTTCCTCACGTATGGTCTTTTAGAATAGAAAGGGGTCTTTGGTTGAGCAAAGCGGTCTGCGGAGGTTCCGGCACATGCCCGGCCCACAGATCTCATGTGGGCAGCACCTGCATACAGGATGATTTCCCCCTGGTAATCTGGAAAGATGCGGGATAAATTATTTCAGCATCTCCATGGCTTGTTCCTGGGTCAGCTCTCCGCGGGAGAGCATTTCCAGCACTTCTTTTGCGAGTAGGCTTGTTGTCCGCCGCCTTGACGGGCTCGATGCCCAGCGCCGCGATGACCTGATCCAACCGCGCGCGCACCGTAGGATAGCTGATGCCCAGCTCTTTTTTTCCATTTTCGCGGATGTTGCCGCGGTTGCGCAGGAAGGAATAGACAAAGGAACGCTGCTCCGGCGTCAGGGGCTAGCAGACGCTCCGCCTGAAAATCGCCTTCAATCGTCGTACCGCAGGAGGGGCAGTGCAGCCGGGTGACATGCAGTGCCTTGTGGCAGACTGGGCAATCGTGAAGAGCACATCGTGTGCCATAACGCTCATCTCCTTTTTCCCGGAGGGTCAGGTTGATTTCTTGAATACAGAGAATATCCACAGAATTTAAAATTGTCAATAGAAAAGCTCAAAATCTTTTTGAATAAATCTCGAAGATTTTGCAGCATAACTTTTGAGGTTTCAAGAACGAATTTTAAAGAGTTCAACCCCTGCCTGAACCTTGGGGGGATGTCGCCCACGCCGGAGAGGGACGTATTTCCCGGGCAATGAAATCGGCCAGCATCTCGCGCAGTCACGCCGGAGGCACCAGTACGGTTCCAGCTCGGTTTCGATGCCGACGTCATCGATTATCCATGCGGTCGCCGATGATGGCGGTGTCGGCACGGTGGGTGCCTAGGTGCTGCGAGGCATGGCGCATCATCAGCGGGTTGGGCTTGCCGATGAAGTAAGCCTGTTTGCCGGTAGCCAGCTCGATGGGCGCAATCAGCGCACGGGTAGCAGGAACGATGCCGCCCTCGACTGGGCCGGTCAGGTCGGGGTTGGTGCCGATAGGCGCGCACCGGCGCGAACCAGACGTACGGCGTGCTCCCAGCTTTCAAAGTTATAGCTGCGCGTCTCACCCATGACCACGTAGTCGGGGTTGACGTCGTTCATGCTGATCCCTCGTTATAAGCGCGTTGATGAGGCCCGGTTCGCCGATGACATAGGCGGAGCAGCCGGGGCGCTGGGAGGGGGACAGAAATTTCGCCGTGGCTAAAGCGGAGGGTATAGAAGTTCTCTTCGGGTACGTCAGCCCAAGGCAGTTGAGCTTCATTTGCAGCACGCAGGGGGGAACCGCTCAGGGCTGTTGGTGAGAAGAGGTACTTTTTATCGTTGGCGCTCAGCCAGTCAATGAATTCCTTCACGCCGGCAGCAGATAGTTGCCGTGGTAGATCACGCCGTCCATATCGCAGATAAAGGCCTGTTTTGTCGCGTAAACTCTGCATGGTCTTGCATCTCCGTAAAATAAAGTCCTGTTTTCCATTAAAAGTACAAACGCATCCCCGTATCTGTCAAGCAAAAGCGCTTCGCTTGCAAAGATGCGCGCTTTGCGCTATCATAGAGAGGACTGGGCCAACAACTGGAAGCAGTTTTACAAGCCCATGGAGATCGGCCAGCGGCTGCTGGTCAAGCCTCCTGGGAGGAGCTGCCCGCGCCGACCGACCGCATCGTGCTGGAGATAGACCCCGGCATGGTGTTTGGCACGGGAACGCACGAGACGACGCAGCTTTGCCTGGCGCAGCTGGACGAACATATGCGGCCCGGCATGAAGGTGATCGACCTGGGCTGCGGCAGCGGCATCCTGTCCGTGGCGGCGCTGCTGCTGGGTGCGGACCGTGCACTGGGCGTGGACATCGATCCCAACGCGGTGGACATCGCCTACAACAACGCCGACGAGAACGGCATCGCGCGCGACCGCTACACGGTCGTGGCGGGCAACGTGCTGGACGACAACGGCTTTGTCGATTCCCTGGGCATCGGCTACGACATACAGCATGTACCTCAGCATCATCACTGGAGCGCGCGCAGGAAGTCATGGACGCGATGGAGCAGAACGGCTTCGAGGTCGTCTATACCAAAACCAAGGATTGGATGGTCATCGTTTCCAAATACCGCGGATAAATACAGAAAAAATCCCCCCTGTCCGAGGGGGGATTTTTGTATGGGAAGAAAAACATTAAGACTGCCATTCTTTTTTTAGAATGGCATATTGCGAAGAATGGTCTCATAGAGTGGATCCTTTTCGTCATTAAAGGTGACGACTCGCGGAAACGCGCCCTCTTTGCGCGTAAGGCTTTTCACGTTCAGGCGGCGCTGGCAGGAGAGAGATTAATCCTCCTCGGTGGCAGAGATAGATGCGTCGCGTTCCTTTCTGCGTAAAAGGTAGTCGAAATAGGCATGACGGCTTCCAGCATGAAGCCGTAACCTGGGCAGTCGAGCGCAAGCATCCAGCAAAAGGGAATAGGTGTCAGGAATGGCTGCTGCTCCGGCCCGATACCCTCCGGTTCGGAAAAAGATTTCACCGATGACCCGGCCGTTGTCTTTGCGCGTGATGGCAAAGGTCAGGTCGGGATGCGCGCTGCGTTCCAGCGCAGCAGCTTTTGAGGCGTCGCTCTCCACGCAAAGGGGCGAGAATCAGGCGTTCGGTTTCGATTGACATGCCGACTCCTTTTTGCAGAATCGAGGCTTTTGCCGGGCTGACTGATGAAGCGGCGCAGCAGAGAGGATAGCCCGCCGCGGTAACGATGCATATAATACCCACGACGGCAAGGCGAGGGGTCATGGTCCAGGAGCGATCGATCATTGTGCCCATCAGCGAGGGTCCGGCCATGATGCCGATGGAATAACCGACTGGAAAGAGCCCATGGCCGTGGAGCGCTGCTCGTTCGGCACTTCCGCGATGGCGTCGGACATGATGATGGAGAAGGTGGAGGTTCCGCCGCAGCCGCCGATGAGTGCAGGATTGCCATGCCCCAGATGGTGTGAAGGCGCGGCAGCACCAGGCGAGTAGATCGCCAGCAGACCAAAGCCCGTCATGCTCAATTTGACCGGCCCAGCTTCTGCGCGGTCTTCGAGCCGACGATAAGAGGAGAGCATTGCCGCCCAGCGTGAACAACGCCGAGGCACGCGGAGAAAGCTCCACGGCAGTCGCGCCAATGTTTTTGATCACCGTGTTGGAGAAGGGTTGGCCGTGGCGAACACGATGAACTGGAACAGCGTCGAGGCAGCGAGAGACACGATCAGCCGCTTCTGTTTGATGACGCTGAGCAGTTTGCCCACGGGCAGCGCGGGATTGCGCGGCGACTCATCCTTGATCATCAGCGCCACACACTGCGCCGAGAATGCCGGAGCTGAGGCTCAGCCGAGAACATCATCACCATGCCGTATTTGTCATAGAGCAGCCCGCCCAGGATATATGCGGTCAGGGATGCCGGCATTGTTGAAGGCGTTGATCGAGCCGATGGAGCGGGAAGAAAGCTCGTGCGGCTCGTAGTACATCGAGTTGAGAATCGTGAACGAAATCCACGTCGAGGAAGCCATGCCGGAGATAGCGTTGGCCCCCAGCAGCGCCAAGGATTCTGCGTCAGTACGCGCAGCAGAGAAGCGGCAGCGCAAAGCAAAAGTCCGGAGACGATGAAGAAGCGGTGCTTCTGCGCATGATGGCCATTACGCCCAGCGGCAGCGCAGATCAGCTGCGTGGAGCCGTACATGCCAACGATCACGCGCCTGCAAAGGAGGCCGTGATGTTCAATCCCCAGCAGATAGGGCGTCATGTACGGATTGTAGACATATTGAGCGAACCAGAAAAGAAAGTGGCAAGGTAGATCAGGAATCTTTTTTCTTGAGTTCTGTCATATTGCGTTTGTTTGCACCTCTTAAAATCAAGCCGGCCATATCTCCGGCCGGCTTTTTGCATTAATCAAAAAAGGGAAGGGCATATTGCAGTCCCCTCCCCTTTTTGTTTTTAGCAATTACAGACGAACGTCAAGCATTGGCATCCTTTCGTACTTCTCGGCCTCCGGCAAGTCTCCTCCCAGGGTGAGGTGACGGTACTCTCTTTCGGCCTTGTCATCGGTATTGAACCAGTTGATGAAATCTGCCACATATCGTAGGTCAGCGGGCGTCGACCTGAGTCGGTGGTGTACACACCTTGTCGTGCAGACGCTGGAAGCCGAAGATATCGCGGACATGGGACTTCTCGCGCCAATGACAACCTCTTCCGCCAGATGGGAGGGGATGAAGATGACGCCGGAGATGGTGCCTCAGAACGACGTCGCCGGGCAGGCAGGTCGCCTTGCCGATGCGGCAGGAACGTTGAAGCCGGTCATGGTCACGTCGCCGATACCGGTGGGATCAATGCCACGGTAGTAGACATTGATGCCGTCGATCTTAACGATCTGTTCCATGTCTGGGATGCCGCCCCAGATGACGGCGCCGCCGCGCGGTGCCGGGTCTTGATGGCGGTGGACAGGTTGCCGCCGACATAGGTGCCCTGGAAGATCTTATCGAACATATCCACGACAACGACGTCGTCCTCGACCAGAGAGTCGATGACCCACTGGTTGAAGTAGCCCTTGCGGCCCTCTTCCTCGTGGCCGTACTTGAGCAGATAGTCGTTCAGGTCGGGGCGCATGGGGAACGTACACGCCGGTCACAGCGCGGCCAACCAGGGTGGCGCCAGGGTGAGTCGTGGAACTCGCCCTCAAACTGATATATAACCCTTCTGCCAGAGGGACCCCTAAGCCTCCTCCAGGGTGATCTTGCGCAGACGACGCAGCACGTCGGAGGAAACCTTTGGGACGGCCGTCTTCCATACGCTCGCCCTTCCAAAGAGGCGTGATCTGGATGATGTCTTCTTTGCAGTTGAACTTCATTTGAGTGTTCTCCCTTCAGCGCTTTTTTCAAAATGCAGGCTGTCTATTTTCCCGCATATGCGTTGCTCTCATCATAACACCTCCATTTGATTTTTACAATTACTTTTGTAAAATTCAATGGATAAAAGATCTTTTGTATCGTATTTTGAAAAGTTGTCCCGCATTGTGGAAAAGAAGGGGGATGGTTGCAATTCGGAGATGAAAGAGCTATCATAAAAAGTAAAAAGAAATTTAAAGCGAGAGCACGATGGAAAAGCTCACTACAAAATTGAAACGCATGCGCACACTTCACAGGGGAGCGCCTGTGCAGTCTCCACCGGAGAAGAGATGGCGCGTGCCCACAAAGGCGGCGGGATACGATGCGATCATCATCACCGATCACTTCTTCGGGGAAACACCACTGTGCCGCGCGATTTGCCGTGGGAGCGGAGAATCGATCTTTACTGCGCAGCTAGGCGACGAGGCCCGGCGCGTGGGAGAGGAGATCGGGCTGAAGGTGTTCTTTGGTTTGGAATAGGCTTGGCAGGGCACGGAATACCTGACCTACGGCATTGGCCGGGCGGCGGGCGCTTATGTCAGCCCGCGCATCCGTTCCGTC
>VOFG01002715.1_pt1 | contig 15398 bp, 34 predicted proteins | sample 5384171 | NCBI WGS metagenome assembly VOFG01 (sample SAMN12384726, study PRJNA508395) | human gut metagenome | isolation source: healthy gut F | host: Homo sapiens
GCTTTGACCGTATCCACATCTTCCTGTTTTGCCTGTTTAATATTCATAATCTTTCTGTCCTCTAATGCCTGTATATTAAAAATCAACTTGATCCACGGCGTACATCCACATCCCGGTAGTTCATAAAAACAAACGCGGTATCATGGCGGCATCTTTGCCGGAAATACTCCGTACCCGTCTGTAAAATACAAAAGCCCCCTGAAGCCTCTCTGAAAGCTCCCATTTCTGCGCAGATGCTCCACATAGGCAAATGCAGGGCGGAAATCCGTTCCCCAAATCCTCTGACTGTAAAATCCGAAAGATAAGCCTCCATCTCTTTCTGGTTGTGGATCACCTGATCATCCTGGATCTTCTCATCACACTGGATGATATGAACCTGTATTTTACGGAAAAAACTCTCCGACTCTGGAAAGTACACTGTAGGTTTCCTCCAGGAACCTGCGGATCAGGCTTCCATTGCAGGACATGGAAGTATCGATCACGATCACAAAATCTTCGATTTTTTCATTTCTTTTGTTTCCAGCGGTTCTATCAGAGGCATATTTCATGTAGGTTTCCATGCCAAATGATAATAGATCGGATCAAAAGAATCCATATCTACCTGCATTTCTTCCTTCAGGACAGAAAATTTGCGCAGAAATTCCCGGTAATCATAACGTTTTCTGTTTTTTTGCCTGCAGATGCTCCACAAGTCCCGGTGAATCACCGGCAGCTTCCTTGAAAAAAAGTTCCATCTCTGTCTGCATTTTGCGGCGCATTTCTTCCCATTTTTTCTGTCGATCAGACATTGCGCTGCGGTTGTTCGGTGTATACCAGAAATGATGATCATCCTTTCGGAAATTCCTGCTCCAGCCGGGCAAGCTCTTCTTCCTCACATTTCAAAAGCACATAATACAGTTTTTCTGCGGTCAGTACCTTCTGATTCTCTCGCCACTTCTGATAGCATTCCCGCCGGAAACTGTTCGGTCGGATATAAACCGGTTTCTGGTAAAGCTCATCCAGAATATTTTCTGCTGCGATATTGCCGCCAGATCCCAGATTCTCCATTCTCTCCTTCCTGCTCCACAGATGACAGAAAAGACAGTGCAGAAGTTCATGGAGATACAGCCTGTTGATCTGAATCTTGTTCTGCATAAACATGGGAAGCAGCCACTGCGGCGAAACATAAAGCAGCTTCCCATCTGTGCCGATCACCTGTGTTTCTGCTGATGGCACAACCTTAAGTCCACTGAGTGCACTCTGAAAAAAGTGCATGGAAACAGCCAGTTCATTGCGGGAATTTCTGAAAATATCCTGACAGATTTCCAATATCTCGTCTTTTTTCGCTGCTCATGAACAAAATTTCCAAATTTTTTTTTCTTCTGTTCACAGTTCAAATGCCTTTCTCTTTTTCTTCCATGTTTCTGCAGCGTATCCATCAGAATGCTGACCCATCTGGAATCTCCGGATCGCTGAGCACGCTCCAGCATTTCTTTTCCGTCTGCTCTCTGTCCGGGTGATTTTTGTCAAGAATACTATGTATTGCCTCGTATTCTTATTTTCCCAAGAACACCGACTGCATGCTCTCCATGCTCATGAAGATAGTCAATATATTTCTTTTCAGCTGTCTCCGTCAGATCCATAGGATATAAAATCCTGTCCAGTACAAGCTTCAGAACAATCTCTTCCTCCTCCCATGCTTCCGCATAGGAAAAAGCTTATCATATTCCAGAATATTGAGTTTATGAAGAAAGCTGTCTCGATAACGGATTCCACTTCCGTGCACATGATTTTCCAAAATCCTTGCCGGTGTATTTTCCACACCTTCCTCAAAGAATTCCGGAAACCAGAATCTTCCCCTGCTCTCCAGTTCTGTCCATATCGACTCTCAGAGTCTCCGGCAGTTCTGTCAGGATATCTCTCAGACTGGACTCTCCGTCTTCATCTGTTTTCACAGAAATCCTCTCAATTCTGTGACATCCTGTCAGTGATCCGGCCCGATGTCTCTCAATTTCCCCGCCAAAACTGATTTTTCTGAGACTGAAACAGTTATAAAACGCATATCTTCCGATTTTGCGAAGATGCTCTGGAAGGATCAGTTCCTTTACGATATTTCCGGATATCTCCGACATCCCATTTTCATCGGTGACACGCTGTCCGTTATCTGTACAAAAATTCCCGCTCAACTTACAATTTTTCCAGATCCTTTCTGTCAATATGATCTGAAAAACATACGCGCCAAGCTCCGTCACCAAAAGTCCCTCCAGCATCTCCGGCACTTCTACGATCCCGTCGTGTCCATATACCGGTCAATGCAGATTCCTGTTTTGTTTCTTCTATATAAATATATCATTTCTTATTCTTCGCCTGCCTCGCCTAAACGGATTTTTCCATCTGTGCCTGAAACTCTTCCGGCATATGTTCAAAGAGATAGGTCTTGCTGCTCTGGCGCTGCTGGTGCCACTCTGCACGTGCATTTTTCCGTGTCTTCGATCTCTTTTCTTGAGTCCCTGTGCGGAAATCCTGTGTGCGCCCTGTCCCATGATGATAACCTGCTCAAGTCCATCCGAGGTCGCAACCGTCACCTGATACTGCCGTCCGATCTTATGGACTGTCTTTTCGATGTACTGATCCGCCGTTTCTGCTTCCCTGGTATACACAACATAAATATTGGTAGGTAAGAACCTCCTCCATGCCCCAACCTTGTAAGCGTCAAATACAAGGATCAATGTACATTTGCGGTATCCCTGATAGTTGCTCAGGATATCCTTTGAGCTTATCACATACCGCATGAATATTTTCTTTTGCCAGCTCATTCAGTTCTTCCCAGGAAAAAATAATATTGTATCCATCTACAAGAAGATATTCTTCTTTACGTGGCCTGCCCTGTCTAAAACGTACTGTCGGTGCTGTGGAATGTACCGTTTTTTCTGGAATGCTGTCCGCTCATGTTTTACAGGACCGAAGGTTCTCTCAAAGATCGCCTGAAGTTCTTCCTCCTCACCATAGCTTCGCTGTAAGAAAATTTTCCGTTTTTTCCACCACTGTACCTGGAAACACTCGCATTTTCCACCGCTGTACCCGGATTTTCCGCATCAATCCACATCATCATACCAGCTTTCGCCGCTCCATTTCATCAAACGCCAGCCCGCTGTTCAGATGCATGTAGTCTTCAACCTGATCCCACGGCACGACAAATCCTGCTCCATGTGCACAGAAAACGGAACCTGTCGGATTTTCCAGATCCCCTCGGATCATATCCTGTATTTTTGACGATTTCCTCCTGATTCCTGCAGGGGCATATCCTTTGAGTGTGCAGAAAAGCTTTTCCTATGCCATGTGTAGGCAACCACTTCCTTCTGATAATCGCGCATCTGGGATACCGCTGCAGTTCCTTAAGCACAGCAGTTGTTCCGTCCGTTTCCGGGGATTCGAAACTTCCTGCATCTTCTGGACATCTGCCATTGCTCTTCCAATCGTCTCTGCCAGCAATCGAGCCGGAATTCATAATATGGTTCCAGAAGGATATTTTTTGCTTTGCGAAGTCCCTGGCGGACAGCACGGTAAGTTGCCTGGCGGAAATCGCCGCCCTCCGTATGCTTCGTATGGTGCACGGCCTGATCAGAAGAGTGATCTGCACATCCGTAAGCGGAGAACCAGTCAGCACACCGGAGATGCTTTTTTTCCTCCAGATGTGTCAGGATCAGACGCTGCCAGTTTCTCGCAAGCACATCCTCACTGCATGCAGTAAAAACTGACACCCGCTTCCCTGGCTCTCCCGGCTCTATCAAAAGATGAACCTCCGCATAATGACGGAGCGGTTCAAAGTGCCCCCACACCTTCTACCGGTTCCGCGATTGTTTCCTTGTAGACTATGCTGCCCGCACCAAACTCTACCGCTGTATTAAACCGGTCCCAGATCAGCTTCTTAAGGATTTCTATCTGTACTTCTCCCATCAGCTGCGCATGGATTTCTCCCAGCTGGCTGTCCCAGAGAATATGAAGTTCCGGCTCTTCCTCCTCAAGCTGCCGAAGCTTCTGAAGCATCTGATGCGGATCACAGTCCGCCGGAAGCTGGATCTGATAATTCAGGACAGGCTCCAGAACAGGAAGTTCAGACTCACTTTCTATTCCAAGCCCCTCGCCCGGATAGGTTCTGCTAAGCCCTGTTACCGCGCAGACGGTTCCCTGCATCTGCCTCTGTGATCGTTGTGTATTTTGCCCCCTGAATACAGCCGGAGCTGATCTGCCTTTTCTTCCCAGTCCTCCTGTTTCTGTTTTACACCAGGCAGAGACTGTTTCCCTCTGGATGAAAGCAGCGTCTTTGCTTTGAGGCAGCCTCCTGTGATCTTCATATAAGTCAGACGGTTTTCCTGCTCGTCACGTGCGATCTTGAATACTTTTGCCCCAAACTCTTCCGGTCTTTGCGGCTCTGACGTATATTTCTGTATACCATTCCAGAAATCCTCCACGCCTTCCGCTTTCAGTGCAGAACCAAAATAGCATGGAAAAGTTTTCTCTGAACAATCAGTTCTCTGATCTCTGCATCATCCACACTTCCTGTTTCAAGATACTTTTCCAGAAGCTTTTCATCACAGACTGCAATATTTTCCATCTGTTCCGGATCAAGAAGATATTCTGTAGAAGTATCCCTTCTGTTCTTCCAAAGTCCACACAGTTTTCATGCAGATGGGTCTTAAGGTCCGTAAGCAGTGCATCCCTATCTGTTCCATTCTGATCCATCTTGTTTACAAACAGAAAGACCGGAACCTTATATCTCTCCAGCAGCCTCCACAGCGTCATCGTGTGGCTCTGCACACCATCCATACCATTGATCACAAGGATCGCGCCAATCAAGTACCTGCAGCGTTCTCTCCATCTCCGCAGAGAAATCGACATGTCCCTGGTGTGTCCAGAAGTGTCACTTCCATATCCTCTGTCTTAAGTGATCGCCTGCTTGGAAAAAAATCGTGATCCCACGTTCCTTTTCCAGTTCATAATTATCCAGAAAGGTGTTCCATGATCCACACGTCCGATCTGCCGGATCACGCCACACAGATACAGGAGTCTTTCGGACAAAGTCGTCTTCCCGGCATCTACATGCGCCAGGATTCCTATTACCAGTTTTTTCATGTTTTCTCTTCTTTCGAGTCATTCTTATTTTCTCAGGCTTCCTCTGTCACTTCTTCCATATACATAGGTGCAAGTCTGCGCACTATACTCTCACTGACAGAGACCAATGTTGCGACATTTTTTCCTGATTGTTCAGATATGCATGGAAACAGCCCTGGATGCAGAAAGAAAGCATGATGTCCTTCTCTGCGTCCTCCTTATAATCCGGATATTTTTCGCAGATCAGACGTTTCAGCTCTGTTTCCAGGCAGTCACCAAGGCGGGCTTTTTCTGTTCCCGAAAACAGAAGGTTGATCAGTGTATTATTGGAGATCAGTGCCATATAAAGATTCCGGGTAAACACATCCGGATTTTTTAAACGGAGAATCCTGCTGGCTGGAGATATTCTTGACACAGTTACAATGGTTTCAGTTCCATCTTATCTGACAGAGCATAAATATCTTCATAATGGCTGTAAAATGTTGACTTATTGATTGCAGCCAGGCTGCAGAGTTCCTTCACCGTGATCTTCCCCAGTGGTTTGCGGGAGCGTAATTCCAGAAAAAGCATTCTTGATCGCACGTTCTGTTTTTCAATCCTGATATCCATATTTTCTCTTTTCCGACGGTTTTTTTCAAAAGTTGCTTATCCGTCTTTCTTTTTTGTTGCTGGACAAACCGTTTTTGTCTATTTATAGTATAATTAAAAACAACTCTTGTCCATTACAATCACAATTATATTAAGGAGAATATGAGTATGGATTTCTATGGATTTTTTACAGGAAAAATTTTTTTGATCAGTATCTTGGTGCACATACAGAAAAACACGGGTAACCTTACTTTCCGCACCTTCCGCATCCAGGATCGCTGTGATCGGAGAATTCAACGACTGGCATGGGAAGAAGAAATGAACAAGATTTATGATGGAAATTTCGTGGGAATGCCACATTCGGAAGCAAAACCTGGACAGATGTATAAATATCGTATTTATGACGACGCAGCGGAAATCCGGTCGATCACTGTGATCCTACGGTTTCGGCATGGAACTCCGCCCAAACACTTGCTTCCATCATCCGCGATATGTCCCACTATAAGTTCAAAGATTCCAAATGGATGCAGAAGCGTTCGGTATGCAAGGACAAGCCGCTGAACATCTATGAACTGCATTTCGGATCATTTAAAAGCCTTCTGAAAAAGCAGACGACTGGTATACTTATGCCTGGAAATGATCGATATCCTGATTCCTTATCTGAAAAAAATGATTACAATTATATTGAGATTATGCCGCTCAGCGAACATCCATGTGATGAATCCTGGGGATATCAGGCAGTGTTTTTTTCAGTCCTGCCACCAGATATGGAACTGCCGACCAGTTAAAAGCCTTTTTGGATGCCTGCCGCAAACATGGGATTGGTGTTCTGATGGACTTTGTTCCTTCTCCACTTTGCAGTGGATGCCTATGGTCTGGCAAATTATGACGGAACAGCCTTTATGAATATCAAACTCTGCTGTCGGTGTCAGCGAATGGGGAAGCTGCAACTTTATGCATTCCCGCGGCGAAACAGAAGTTTCCTGCAGTCCTGTGCCAATTACTGGATGAGTGAATTCCACATGGATGGAATCCGCATGGATGCAATCATTGGATTTTACTGGCAGGGTGATCCGGCACGCGGTGTAAATCTCAACGCCGTAGAGTTTCTCCAGTATATGAACTATAGGATTGAAACAACTCCGCTTCGTCTGCAATCCTTACAGCAGAAATTCCACTTCCTTCCCGAAAGTTACCGATCCGGTTTCCCAGGGCGGTCTTGGATTTGATTATAAATGGGATATGGGATGGATGAACGATACACTCTGATTATTTCCGTACCAGTCCGGAATATCGTATAGAGAATTATCACAAGCTCACCTTCTCCATGATGTATTATTATGATGCACGTTTTCTCCTTCTCTCTGTCACATGACGAGGTGGTTCACGGCAAGGCAACAATCATGCTGAAGATGAACGGTTGATTACGATAATAAGTTCCCGCAGGCACGTGCCCCCTGTATATGTATATACATGACATCCGGGCAATCTGAATTTCATGAAAAATGAGATCAGTAGAAGTTCCGTGAATGGGATCAAGCAGCGCGAACAGGACTGGATGCTGCTTGATTATCCGATCCATGAACTGTTGCCCGCTTCATGAAAGATTTGAACCATCTTTATCTTGAACACCCTGCACTCTGGGGAAAGGATTACGAAGCAGACGGCTTCCGATGGATCGACTGTCATCAGGAAGCAAACTTTATCTATGTCTTTGAACGAGACAGTAAACTCGAAAAAAAAATCATTTCTCTGTTCCAACTTCTCTGACCATGAACAGATGTATGAACTAAAGCTCCCGGGCGTTACCAGCCTTAAAGAACTTCTGAACAGCAATCTTGAAATTTACGGCGGCAACAAAAACGCAAAGAGTACAGTCAAAACGCTTGAAAATGACCGAATCTTTTGAGACTCTTCCGCCATTTTTTCGGCTGCATATTATACTCCTGAGGTTTAAACTTCATAAATTTGGGGGGACATATCCTTTTGATATGTCCCCCTGTTTTATCTTCTGCCATAACGGACAGCAAGTGTTTTCATTTCTTTTTGTAATTCTTTTGTGAACTGTCCTTCTTTTAATCTCCATTTCAGTTCTTTCCAAGTGTGGAAGGCTGATTCATACGTGCAGAATTGTCAAGTCCCAGATAATCCTGCATTGGAATGATACACAGATTAGCAACACTTCGCATTACCAGACAGATCAGATCGCACAAAGTTCCTTTCGGAATCTCTGAAATTGTTCAGATACTCACGAACCTGTCTTCTCTCTGCCGGGTGATATCCTCAAGCCAGGAAACCAGAGTTTTCATTGTCATGCGTTCCCGTATAAACAACACAGTTTCTCGGATAGTTATGAGGCAGATAATCACTGGCATTTCCAGTATCCCGCTCATCAAAGGCAAACTCGATTACCTTCATGTTTGGATAACCACTCTCCTCTACAAGCTGTTTTACGCTGTCTGTCATATATCCAAGATCTTCAGCGATGATCTCTCTGTCACCAAGACTTGCGGAAATTGCACGGAACAGATCGATTCCAGGTTTTTCCCACCATCCGTTTTCTGCTGTCGCATCGCCATAAGGAATTGCATAGTATTCATCAAATCCACGGAAATGGTCGATTCTTACGACATCGTACAGACGGAAGCAGTTGGAGATTCGCTTGATCACCATTCATAACCGGAGTTGCGGTGCACTTCCCAGTTATACAGAGGTTTTCCCCAGAGCTGTCCTGTAGCGGAAAATCCATCTGGCGGACATCCCCTGCTACCTGTGTCGGGCAGTTTTTCTCATCCAGCTTAAAGAGCCACGGATTTGCCCAGGTATCTACTGTCCATTGCCCACATAGATCGGGATATCGCCGATGATGCGAATGCCGTTTTCATTGGCATAAGCTTTCAGTTTCATCCACTGCTGGCGGAATTTAAACTGCATATATTCCTGAAATTCAATTTCAAAATACATTTCTTCTCTGTAGTAATCCAGGGCGTTCTGCCAGCGAAGGCGGATATCCTCAGCCCACTCGCTCCACGAAATACCGCCGAAGCGTTTCTTCACTGCCATAAAAGTGCATAGTCCTTGAGCCACCATGCTTCTTCTTCCTGGAATTTACGGAATTCTGCATCCATATAGATGTCACTTTTCTCATATGCTTTACGCAGAAGGAGCATACGTCCTTCGTATAATTTCGCATAATCTACGCTGGTCGCATCTGTTCCAAAGTCTACTTTGTCACACTCCTTCTTTGTCAGGACTCCTTCCTCAATCAGATCCTCAAGACTGATGAAATAAGGATTTCCTGCAAATGTAGAGAAAGACTGGTACGGCGAATCACCATAGCTGGTCGGTCCCAGCGGCAGGATCTGCCAGTAACTCTGTCCTGCTTCTTGAGTGCATCTACAAATTCATACGCTTTTTTGTCAAAGCATCCAATACCGTACTTTGAAGGCAGGCTGCTCACTGGAAGCAGTACGCCGCATTTTCTTTTCTGTGCCATTTTCTTTCCTCCCATGTATTCCTAACGCGGAAAAACCAGGCGTCCACTCACGCCCGGTAATCCTGATTATCCGTTATAGTTATTTTGTCATATATGAAGCAGAATCGTCAATGTTCAGAATTGATGGTTTATGTTAAATTTTTAGATGTTTTGACTAATCTGAAAATGCGTCGATTCCTTTCTCTACTTTCCATACATTTCCGCCAGTGCCGGTAAAATTCTGGTTTCTCTGGTACATTGGCTGGTATTCCTCGACTGGCATGGGACACTGGCTCCCGCCATTTTCAATCGTGACTGCAGGAATTCCAAGCTTCAGTACAAAATAATCACTGCATCCGGCTGCATCTGTTGCATCCTGAATTGTTGAGTGCATCTCGTAACCTGTTACGCCAGATACCAGACTTGCGAGCCTCTGGTCTGCCTCCATAACTTCTCCCTGGCTTCCATAATTCCAGTAGATCGATTCCCAAAAGAATGATATGCGATACAGCAGTCGAGATCATAATTCTGAGACACACTTAATATAGCCTGTGCCTCTGCCTCACTTGCGGGACTCGTTCCTTATAACACTCAGAAGCAGGATTCGCCGCTCTTGTATATTCTTCCCAGCCGGCATCAAAATTTCTGTTCAGATCCACGCCTCTGGCATTTGCTTTCCAGAGTGCAAAATACTGTCTGCTGTCGGAATATGCATTTCCCGAAACCAGATCCTGCTGATAGCAGTCTTCCAGCTGGCTTTTTAATACCGCATCAGAAATCCCGTCCACTCCTTTCTGGCTGATCGTTACACCATCCGGATTTACCATTGGGATTACATGAAAACAGACTTTTTGTATAATTCACTCCAGCTCTTTCCATTATAGCTTCGCTCTTCTGAATATCTTAGATAATCCTCTATCTGATTCATCGCAAAGAACAGTATTCATATATTCTCTTGCATGCATCGTTGCCTGGATCAGAATGTGATGTTCAGCATTCACATTCCCCAGAACAGCTTCAGAATTTCTCTTCCGTCTACAGTTGTTCCCAGAGATTCTATCTGTATCTGTTCCGGATATTTTTCCTGTAAGATTTCCAGATCCTGTTTCATCTGCTCATATGAATATTGCAGATTGCTGACCTGTACCACAGGTGCATCTGGCTGCACATTCGCCTCAGCTGCCATCACATTTACAGATATGCCCTGCACGACTCCGATAAAAATTCCTGTAACACCTGCGATAATTTTTTTATATGTCTTCATCTCATTTCCTATCTTCATATTTCGAACATTTTTCAGATTCTTACTGGAATTCCAGATAAGCCGCAAGTGCATATCCATGATTTCCCATATAATAAATCTCATAAAATCATTTGCAACAAGTAGCAACAAAAGCTTACCGTAGCTCCAGTGGTATCTGACATATTTCTCCTGAATCGACATCAGGACCAGGACGTAATGTGATGCTCTGCTTTGCAGTTTACCACCCTGCATGTATCATAATAGGAACCGCCATAAGAAGATGACAGGTAACTTGCCAGTGCATACCCGTATTTCCATTATAAGAAATATAATAAAATCCATTTCGAAGCCGCACTGATATAAAGAAACCGCTGCACCTAACGGAATCTGACAGATTTCTCCGGCTTCTGTGCTTGGGCTTGTCCTCAATGTTATACTCTGTTTGCAGTTCACAACATAATATGTTTCATATCCATATGTAGTCGTCTGTGCCGGTGCGGGTACATAGGATGCACCGGCTGAAGGTTTACTTGTGGACAAATACGATGCCAGTGAATAACCAGTTTTCCATTGTAATTTATTTTTATAAAATCCATTTTCTGCTGACTCAATATAACTTCTTTGCTGCACCCAGCGGAATCTGACAGATTTCTCCCGAATTGATATCTGGTCCGGGACGTAATGTGATACTCTGTTTACAGTTCACGACATAATACGTCACATATTGCGGTGTTTTTTGCTGCACACTCTCTGCCACCGACTGTTCTTTACTTCCGGTTCAGGTGTCGAAACTGCTTTCTCCTGTACCGGCTCAGGTGTCGGAGTCGGAGTAGCAGTAACTTCTGCTGGCTCTGCAGTTTTTTCTTCCTGTTTTTCCATTTCTGGCTTTTCTGCGGCTTCTTTCTCTATGTCATTATTTGTTCCCAACGAAATCGAAACAGAACATCCGCTTATCGGAATCATCAATGCAAAAGCCAGTATACCTGTACATAATCTTCTTTTTTTCTCATCTTTTTCATTCCCTCATTGTTTATTTCTATTATACATTTTTTCTGCATATTTTGAATATATTTTTGCATTTGCGGGATACTACTTTCTGAATAGTGCTACTGTTCACAGCAACCTGGTCATAATTACTACTTATCATTATAAAGGAGCATTTTTTATGAAAAATAAAATTCCGCACAGTTCTTCGCCTTCCAACCAGGAGATCATGGATTCTTATGATTTTCTGGCAAATTCCGCATCCACCTCCAGGACTGCACCGGTCTGATTCCTTCGGGTCCGGTGAATGAGGATGAGTTAACATCTTATGAGACGGTTTACCATTATCTGCCGCCCCAGATCAAAAAATTCCAAAAAGGAACCAGAAGACAGGAAACATCTGTGAAACAGACTCAAAGTCCCATAAGGTCATATCAGACCTCAGGGGACTTTTGCTGTTTTATTTTTCAACTGCTTTTGCAGCATATTCTGTTGTTACAAGATTTTCGTATGGTACACGTTCCTTCAGTTCACCTGCATCTTCCAGGATATCTTCCAGAAGCTCAAAACTCTCTTCTCGAAAAATGAGGTTTGATTTCCAGGTATCCTGATCGTAATAACGTTTTCCTTTCTGGAGAGCATCTGTAAATTTCTGGATAATTTCAGGGTTCTTTCCATGTAACTGGTCTTTTGCACTGTAGGAAGTATATGGAACATATCCGGAATCTACACCGAGAGAAGCAACAACATATCCGGCGCCTTCTTTTTCCAGAGCAGTCGCAGACGGTTCAAATTCCACTGTAAAATCTGCGAAGTATCGCCTGAAAAAGCCGCCGCCGTGGAACCAAAATCAATGCTCTGGTCGATCATCAGATCTTTCTGTGGATCCAGACCGTTTTTACGGAGAATATATTCAAAACACCATTTCCGGCATGCCGCCCTTGCGACCGCCGAGAACTTTCTTTCCTTTCAGGTCTTCCCATTTGAAGTCAGGCATTTCTTCCCTTGCCACAAGGAAGTTTCCGGCACGCTGAGTAAGCTGCGCAAAGTTTACAACAGGATCCGTAGCTCCCTCCTGATAGGCATAGACAGATGCTTCTGCTCCCATAAATCCGATATCTGCTTCACCGGAGATCACAGCAGTCATTGTCTTATCTGCACCAAAGCCCGTCACCAGTGTCAGATCCAGACCTTCCTCTGCAAAATATCCCTCTTCGATTGCCACATACTGCGGCGCATAAAAGATTGAATGTGCCACTTCATTTAAGGTAACTTTTGTAAGCTTCGGCTCCTCTTTCTTCGCAGCAAATACTCCCATCGGCAGTGCCGTCACCGCCAGAACCACTGCTGCTGCCAGTGAGATCCATTTTTATTTTTCATGCAGATTCTCCCTTACCGACTTCTTCTGTTAGAGTATGCAGAGAATAAAAAGATTGTGAAGGCATTCATAATTTGTTATAATTTTCTGAAAGGAATTACAGCCGCCATTTACCATAAAAATTTCGAAGGTAATATTACTCAGACGAAAGGCACTTATATGGAAAAAAATCTTACAGGCAATTACGAAAAACAGATATATATCGGAAGAGACTTGTTTTTGAAATATAATCAGGATATGCTGATAAAGAAATATAAATTAAAAATGACGACGCATACCTGTACCTGAATTATATCGGAACAGAATATCGGATCAGCCGCTCAGATGGTTCCATCGAATATATAGCCAAAAGGCATCTGGAAAATCTGCAAAGAATATTCAATTGTTATGACGATCTACGACCTGCTCTGCTACTCAGAAGATAAACCGCTTCCTCCGCTTACAGGACAATGGCAGCCGGTAACCAGATTTATTCCCACCGGAAGCAGTCCGTCCGAGATGTGTTTACCCCTAAATATGAAGCAAAGATTCTCCGGCAAAGTAAATGCCGTCAGCCAGGCTTGTCTCTGTCTGGGAGGGGAATTACAGAAAACGTTTTACTGGGGCTGATCTGACTTTGAAATGCCTGTTATGGGAGATTTCTCTGTCCTGTTCCAGTTCTGGGACGCTGATGAGGAATTCCTCTGCAAAATCTTATTGTTGTGGGATAAGGTATCCTTATCGTATCTTCATTTTGAGACGACCTTTATCTCCAGGGAGATTTACTTGAAGCGATATTGCAGAAAATCAATTAATCTTTTCCCGTAAACTGTTTTAGGATCTATATCATCCGAGGTACCTTTCCATGGATATGGCAAAATCCTGAGACATAGCCCCTGCACCATCGGGGCAGGTTAAACAAATGCCATTCTCCGTCAATCTTGCCATGTTTCGACAAAAGCCTTTATAATAGAAACTACCTGTATCAAATCATAATTTTAGGAGGTTAACAGCATGAAATTCAATCCATTCTGTATGTGCTGTGCTGTCAGCAAACAGGAACAGAATATCCTGTTCCTTTCAGGACATGGACAAAAAGGTCGAATATATGAAAAAGTCATGGACCGTATGGCATCTATCGACGAAGAAGACTGTGCCCCCAGTGTCTCCATTGAATTAAAAAAAAGATGTTCAGTGATTTCTGGGATCAGCCTATGGAAGATTACAGTTCTGCAAAAAGAATTCAACCAGCTTATGCTGGATCTGGAGGATTCTTCTTGAAGAAAGATCCGAATTCTGACGATCCGCTGGAAACTGCACTTCTTTATGCCCCGTATTGGCAACTACATTGATTTTGCCGCACTTTCAGATGTAAACTCTGATACCGTTCTTTCTCTTCTTAATGAAGAAAACAAGGAACTTGACGAACAGGAATACCCGCTTTCGTAAAGGACATGATTCTGCCTCCAGGCTTGTTTACCTGACAGATAACTGTGGTGAAGTTGTACTTGATAAGCTTGTCGTCAAACTGCTGAAAGAATTCTATCCTGAGCTTGCCATCACTGTGATCGTCCGCGGTTTCCCTGCGGATTAACGATGCGAACCATGGAGGATGCCGGAGTTCTGCGGTCTTACTGAGATTACCGAGTCATCGGAAATGGAAATGATGTCGGCGGCACCTGGTTTCCCCATATCAGTAAAAAGCCAGTGAATGCTTGAAACAGCAGAATCTCATCATTTCCAAGGGACAGGGCAACTATGAAACCCTTCATGAATGCGGTCTCAATATTTATTACTGTTTCTGTGTAAGTGTGAATGGTTCCAGCGTCAGTTCCATGCACATCCACTGGAAGGTATGTTCATAAACGAACGCCGGATCTGACGGGTTGACGAAGCTTTTCCCCTTTTCGTCAATCTGTCAAGAAACCTTTAAAAATCTTTGTAAAAATCTTCACTGGTATCAGCGTCTTTTGGTTTTCGCTATACTGATAACAGTTCAAACGAAACAAAAACTACTACAATTATTTTTGGAGGAATAAGAAATGGCAAAGTTTATCATTACAGCATATCACAAAAAAATATCCGAATGGTTTCGAAGCAGTTAAAGATTTCAACCTTGAGATCGAAGATAAAGAGTTCATCATCTTTGTAGGACCATCCGGATGTGGTAAATCTACTACACTTCGTATGGTAGCCGGACTGGAAGAGATCTCCAGCGGTACCTTAAAGATCGGTGACAAAGTCATGAACGATGTTGAGCCTAAGGACCGTGATATCGCAATGGTATTCCAGAACTACGCTCTGTATCCTCATATGACTGTTTATGATAACATGGCATTCGGACTTAAACTTCGTAAAGTTCCGAAGGATCAGATTGACAAAGCTGTTCGTGAAGCAGCAAGAATCCTTGACCTTGACAAACTTCTTGATCGTAAACCGAAGGCTCTTTCCGGTGGACAGAGACAGCGTGTTGCTATGGGACGTGCTATCGTTCGTAATCCTAAGGTATTCCTTATGGATGAGCCGCTCTCCAACCTGGATGCAAAACTTCGTGTACAGATGCGTATCGAAATTTCCAAGATCCATCAGAGACTGGGTGCTACTATCATCTATGTAACACATGACCAGACAGAGGCTATGACTCTTGGTACCAGAATCGT
>VOFG01001566.1_pt1 | contig 15379 bp, 25 predicted proteins | sample 5384171 | NCBI WGS metagenome assembly VOFG01 (sample SAMN12384726, study PRJNA508395) | human gut metagenome | isolation source: healthy gut F | host: Homo sapiens
AGCTTCTTCGACTTCTCCCACAAAATCAGAAATATCCCGGTGTATCAGAATATTAATCTTCGCTTTCTCCCATTCGATCGGAACCAAGCTTGTACTGATCGAAAATTCACGTTTTAACTCTTCTTTATCAAAATCACTGATCGTGTTTCCATCTGCAATCTTCCTCATGCGGCTTGTTGCCCCTGATACATATGCCATGGCCTCTGCAAGACTGGTCTTTCCGCTTCCCACCGTGTCCTAAAGAACCACGTTCCTGATTTCGTCCGTTCTGTAAACTTTCATATTGCTGCCTCCTTATTTGGTAAAATCTCATGTAAATATTGTACTAAACTTTTGCTTTTTTACAACACTTTTATACGCTTTAACCATATCATTTTGTATTTATTTTTAAATATATGTAATTTTATACTTATTTCTGAATTTTCTTTACAATTTTATCATACAGTTTGCATCATTTTCCACCGTTTTCCAGTTTTTTTTCGCTTTAAAGCATTATAGTGTTGACAAATTCATCTGTCACGTTAAAATAGAAACTAAGTTTTTGATTATGAATTATTCACACTGTTTATTCGTAATTTTTTATAAATATATTCTAACTTGCCGGAAGGAGAATCTATCATGAAACAAAAAATCGGTTTTATCGGACTCGGACTGATCGGCGGTTCTATTGCAAAAGCCGTCCGCCAGTACTATCCTGATTACGAAATTGTGGCTTTCGATAAAATAAAAAGCCCTTGCCCTCGCAACCCAGGAATCTGTCATCGATGTGGCAGCAACCACGATTGACAATAATTTCCATAATTGTAACTATATATTCTTATGCGCACCTGTTGCATCTAATACTGCTTATCTCAAACAACTGACAGAATATCTGATGATGACTGCATTCTTACGGATGTAGGAAGCGTAAAAAGCGAACATCCATGAGGAAGTACAGACACTCGGTATCGGAAAATACTTTATCGGAGGACATCCGATGGCCGGTTCTGAAAAAAAGCGGATACAGTAATTCCAAGGCAATGTTGATTGAAAATGCATATTTTATTCTGACACCGACCGACCAGGTTGCCCGTGAAAAGGTGGAGGCCTATGAAAAAATTTGCAGAAAGCCTGAAAGCACTCCCGGTTATTCTTGATTATCGGGTACATGACCAGATTACCGGAACGATCAGTCATCTGCCTCATATCATTGCATCTACACTCGTCAACTTTGTTAAAACACATGACACCAAAGATGAGATGATGAAGAATCTTGCCGCCGGGGGATTTAAAGATATCACACGTATCGCTTCTTCATCACCGGTCATGTGGCAGAATATCTGTCTGAAGAACAAGGATAATATCGTAAAGATTCTGGATCAGTACATCAACTCCCTCGAAGATTTCAAAAAGCGGTCGAACGTGAAGATGACCTGGATCTTTATACCCGATTTGAATCGTCCAGGAATTATCGCAATTCCATGCCTTCGTCCTCTGCGGGACCTATCAAAAAATCGTTTGCCGTATACTGTGATATCATTGATGAAGCCGGTGGTATCGCTGCTATTGCAACAATCCTTGCATCTAATAATATCAGCATCAAAAATATTGGAATTGTACACAACAGAGAATTTGAAGAAGGGGTTCTGCGTATTGAATTTTTACGACGAAGATTCAGCAAGCGCGCCGTAGGATTACTGCAGAAATTCAGGTATATTGTATATGAACGTTAGAACAATCCGTCCTGTAAAGGGATTAAAGGGAGAAGTAACGATACCGGGAGATAAATCCATCTCTCATCGTTCTATTATGTTAGGTTCCATTGCACTTGGAACCACAGAGATCACACATTTTCTGGAAGGCGCAGACTGTCTGTCTACCATTGACTGCTTCCGCAGGATGGGTGTGGAGATTGAGAGGAAACCATCCTGCATTCTGGTGCATGGCAAAGGACTGCGGGGACTTAGTGCACCTGCTTCTACTTTAAATGTAGGAAACAGCCTGGAACAACCACGCGTCTGATCTCCGGAATTCTATCCGGGCAGAACTTTGCAACAACATTATCCGGAGATGCTTCTCTGAATTCTAGACCAATGAAACGTATTATGACACCTTTAAACAGCATGGGGCTCACATCACCAGTCTGAATGATAACGATTGTGCACCTCTCCGAATCGAACCGGGAGAATTGCACGGTATCCATTATCAGTCTCCGGTTGCATCCGCACAGGTAAAATCAGCCGTCCTTTTGGCGGAATCTTTATGCGGAGGTCCGACTTCTGTCACAGAGCCAGCTCTTTCGCGCAACCATACAGAACTGATGTTACAGGGATTCGGTGCATGTGTTGCAACAAATCTTCATACAGACGGAACTGCAACTGCTCATGTAGAACCTTGTAAAAGCTTTTCGGTCAGCAGATCTGCGTACCCGGAGATATTTCTTCTGGTGCTTACTTTATTGCTGCCGCACTTCTGGTTCCTGGCTCAGAGCTTCTGGTCAGAAATATCGGGACCAACTTCACGTGCCGGATTCTTAAAGGTCTGCAAAGATATGGGTGCCGACATTGAGACAGTCAGCCAGACTTTCGAAGGTGGGGAAGGACGTGCGGATCTTCTTGTACGTCACAGCCGCTTAAAAGGAACTGTGATCGAAGGTGATACCATCCGACTCTGATCGATGAAATCCCGATGATTGCGGTCATGGCTGCTTTGCCGAGGTCAGACAGTGATCAAAGATGCTGCTGAATTAAAGGTGAAAAGAAACGAACCGTATCGATACGGTTACTGCCGGATTAAAGGCTATGGGTGCTGATATCACACCGACAGATGATGGTATGATCATTGGGGAACCGGCCATCTTGGCGGTGCTTCTATCCAGAGTTATCTAGATCACCGGATTGCGATGGCGTTCTCGATTGCCGGGCTCGCTGCTGACGGAGAAACACAGATTATAGACAGTCAGTGTGTGGATGTGTCCTATCGGAATTTTATGCGACATTAAATTTAATTGGGATTTAATTCAGGAAGGCTGTGGATACCCGAACCGGAATAAAGCTTGGAAAGGCGTTCCTGCTCAGGTTCCATCGGCGGGTCAATTCTAAAGGGGCAAAATTCTGCTAAAAGCAGGCTTTCAAAATTTGAAACTCGGCATACGCCTCAGACAGTCAAATTTTGAAAACCCAACGCAGAATTTTGCCCCTTAAGAATTACCAACGCCTCTTTCACATTCACTGGAACGCCTTTCCAACTTTTATTCCGTGTGTATCAAATGCCTTACGAATGAATGGCAAATGCGTAACCGTAGTGGCTTCCACCGGGTTACACTTCCGGGCATTTATTTATTAATATCCGCTGCCAGTCGCGACTTGAAGGAAACAATAGATAAGGATTATTGTGAATGTGGAATACCATTAGAAACATTTAGAGTCAGAAGCACCGTTAAAGGAACGAAGCGAACGTGTTTGAGGCGAACGCCGAGTTTGAGCGTAGTTCCTTTGCTTTTAGGTGATTTTGACTCTCTTAGTGTTTCTTATGGTATGGAACCTGAACAAGAAGCCTTATCTATTGTTTTCCTTCAAGGACTGAGGTACTTCCCCGTTAATAAATTAAATCCCAATTAAATTAACATCCCTCTCTCTTCCGCAATCTTAAGCAGTTCCCCCTGCTTTCTGATTCATCTTTCGGTTTTGACTCCGGCATTGATCACTTTTTGCATTGTTCCATCATTTCTAATGCTTTTCGGTAGGTCTCGCAGGATATTGGCTCGTATGGTTCTTCACTGATGATCTCGGATGCGAGCAGTCTTGCGACTGATAGTCGCACTCGCCCGGATATAGGATTCCGGCAGCAAATGGGATTCCGGCTTTCTGAAGTTTCCGGTAAACCGGAATTCCGGTTCCACAGGATGAGGACGAAAACTTCCGGTTTCCCCCTACCCTTGGAAGCTCCACACTTCCAAAGCATGGATCATAATAACCATTATCAATCCCTTACAGCTCCCTTATTTTTTTTCTTCCGTAAATATTTCTTCCGGATTTCCAAAGCCTGCAATCCTGTCTCCTTTTTACGCAGACTACTTTATCTGAAATTTTCTGTGCCAGATCGATCTCATGCAGGGACATGATCACTGTTATTTCTTTTTCTTTTGCCATCTTTCTTAAGATTTCCAGCAGTTCTAATTTATGCCGGATGTCCAGATAGGATGTCGGCTCATCTAAGATCATGACTTCCGGTTTCTGACAGATGGCTCTTGCCAGTAATATACGCTGTCTCTGTCCATCACTGATTTCCAGAAAATTCCGGATTCCTAATTCCTGAGCATGCACAGCCATCAATGCTTCATCCACCTTGTTTTCGTCTTCCCTGGAAAGGACTCCCAATCTTCCGGTATACGGATAGCGCCCTGTCGCCACTACATCGTGACAGGTCATCAGTTCGGTTTCATCCGTTCCGTCAGCATTACTGCCACCTTCCTGGCCATACTCTTATAAGAAAGCTTTCGTATCTCATCTGAATCTAGATAGACTTCGCCTCCGATCAGTTTCAACTGTCTGGTAACGCTCTTTAATATGGTGGATTTTCCCGCACCATTTGGTCCGATCAGGGTAACGATCTCCCTTTTTTATATCCAGATTGATATCACGGATCAACACCTTTCCCTGATATCCTACAGAAAGGTCTTTCGTCTTTATATAATAATCTTTCATTTCCTACCTGCCTTTCTGTCCGTGTACCATCATAAATATGACTATCGGTGCACCGAATATCGATGTCACCGTACTGATATTCAGTTCCATCGGTGCAAATGCCATACTTGCAATCAGATCACAGATCATACAAAATACTGCACCTCCGATAAATGTTCCCGGTATCACAACCAACGGTTTCGATGTTTGCAGCGCATGCTTTATCAGGTATGGAACAGCAATTCCCACGAATGAAATCGGACCTGCGAAAGCTGTCACACTGGCGGAAAGCACACTGGACAAAAGGATCAATGCTACCCTGAAAAATCTGATATTTACTCCCATGCTCTGTGCGTATGCTTCCCCCAGCTGATATGCCCCGATTGGTTTTGACAGAAAAATGTAAGTACCACCGTCACACCGATTACAGTAGCGGCAACCTCTACATTACTCCAGCTCATTCCCGAAAAACTTCCCTGTGACCATCCATGCAGATTGACAATATCGGAATCGTCTGCAAATGTCACTACAAAATCAGTAATCGCCGAGCAGATATATCCGATCATGATACCACCCACAAGAAGGGTTGCCATATGTGTCATTTTTCTGGACAACAACAGGATAAATCCAGTGGAAATAAGTGCACCCGCAAATGCAGCAATGATCAACGTATAAGAAGATACAAAAAGCATATCTCTCCAGGAAAAATATCATTACCAGCGCTACCATCATCTTCGCCCCGGAAGAAATTCCCAGAACAAACGGACCTGCAATCGGATTTGAGAAAAATGTCTGAAGCAGGAACCCGGATAATGACAATGCGCCTCCCAGGATTGCCGCCATCAGTACTCTCGGAAGTCGTATCTTCCATATAATGTTTGCCTCTGTTCCTTCTCCGCCTCTTCGAATCAGTATCTTGCATATTTCTGCTATTGAAATATGGACATTTCCCGTATTAATATTTAAAACTGTTACAACACAGAACGCCGCTGCCAGAACCCTGAATACCAGGATGTATCTGGAACGCCGCCTGAAATTCTCTTTCTCCATCTTTTTCTCCTTTAAAAAAATCAGGTGAACACATCCAAACGCCCACCTGATTATTATACTGTATTATTTTACCCGATACAAGAATGTCATACCACTCTCATCTCCATCTGTCAACATCAGATTGATATCCGTAATCAAATTTCCCACAATGTCCGTTGCCTGATACAGTGATTTTCCGGTGCACCACACATTTCCGTTCTTCACTGCCTTAAAATCTGCGAACAATTCACTCTTCGCTGTCAGATCTGCAATGCTATTGATCGGACTGTCGATCGATGCATTATAGATCAGATAATCTGCATTCTTTGCTTTTGCATAAAACTCTTCCATCGACAGTTCCACAGAAGCACTCTTGCTTTTTGTGTTCTTAAGATCCTGAAAAATGTATTTTCCTCCGGCAATATCGATCATCTTCGGAATATAATCACTACTGCTTCTTACGACCACTGTTCCATCTGTATTCACAAAGAAATAAGCAACTGTTTTTCCTGTATTCTTAAAATCTTTCAGACTGCCGATCACTTCTGTCTGTGTATCAAAAAATGTATCTGCTGCATCTTCTTTGTTCAGCATTGCTGCATATGCTTTGATCCACTCTGTCCTTCCAAGCGGATGACTTTCATAACTGGAACGGTCAATAAACACCGGAATATCCAGATCTTCGATCATTTCCTGCACCTTTGGTGCATGGAGGATCATGGTAGATTCAATTGCAAGATCACAGTCCTCATCTATCAGCATTTCATAATCCGGTTCGCTGTATTTTCCTGCAAACAGGATCTTGCCGTCTTCCATTGCTTTCTTCGCATGATCAATATACCAGTCCGGAAGCCTGTGCTCCCGACATCCGGATACTGTCCAGCCCATCCATCGCATCAAACAATGCCATTGCCGATGTTGCTGCGAGATAAATGTGCTCCAATGGCTGTTTTAATACCACAATTTCTTTATCCAGATCTGCCGGTTTCTTCTTACCTTCCGGTACGATCAGATACTGCCTGTCTTCGTGTACGTCCAGTAATTTATATCCTTCTTTATAATAATAGACATCAAAACCCGTAGCATATTTCAACTTCATTGTTTTCTTATACTCAAGACCGTCTATCTTCAGACATGTTTTTTCTGTCGCCCCTGCTTCTTCCGTCTGCTGTATTCCGTCACCTTTCGATACACCCGATTTGCCTGAGGTGCTGCATCCGGTCAGTGCTCCTGTTACCAGAAGCACTGTACCTGCAAGTACACACAACAGCCGATATGTTCTCTTTTTTCATCCTTTTCTCCACTTTTTCAGATCACAAGAGCATTGTCCCTACTCTGCTATCTTACGCAATCTCTATTCTGCACTTTGGCCGTCACATCCCAAAATCACCTGGTAGACCTTTTTCCCATTCTTTCTGTGCATCTTTTCCTTTTTTCATCTTTTGCTCGGTCAACGATCACCGGAATCTGAAGAAGCGTCATCTTCTCTGTCATCTTTCGATAAGCTGTCATCTTTTTTCTTTGCCGCTTTTTTGCTGCTTCTTTTTCCGGCAGCACGCTGGATGAAAGGAGTGCGAGATTACATTTGTTTTTACAAGTTTCTTATAATTTAATTTGCCGGACGTTCCCGCATAAATAACTTCTTTCTCAGCCATTTTTTCTTTGATAGTTTCATTCTTGCATTTATTTTTCTTCACACCGACTGTTGTCACTTTATCAAGCTGTCCCAGTTCTTCCATCAGGAAATCGTCTTATTCGATCCTGCATAAACATGATCTGCCGGCTGTCTTACCACAATGACTTCCTTATCCAGCCCCGCCGGAATCTCTGCATTTTCCGGAACGATCAGATATTTGACCACGTTGTTCAGGTACAATGTTGCCTGCTCCTGCTCTGCCGGATTCAGTCCGCTTATTTCTGATGCTTCTTTCCATTTCTTACCGGCTGCTTTTCTTCCGGTCTTTTTATTCATATCGATCTCCAACAATGTGATTCCCTGATCATAATGATATATCTTGAAATATTTCGCATACTCGGCTTTTTGTTTCAGACTGATACCCAGGCCGATGATCTCCGGTGCTACCTCGTCCATTTTTTGTTTTTGTTGCCGTCTTGCTGCTGTCACTTCCGTTTGCACCGATTACCGTTACTTCTTTTCCGTTGGCTCTCGCTGATGCATTGGCTTTTTGCTGCTTCGGCAATGTATACAAAAATCGTATATTTAATCTCATGTGCCGTAGACATCGCCGTTGTCATACCCACAACCGAGTTATTCTTATTCAGTTCTACCGGAATTACAAAGGATGTAGAACTTCCTGTTTTCGCACCTCCGATAATATACATTTCCATTCGCTTTTACATACTGGTAATGCGGACTGCTGAATGTGATCGTTGCATATGCCTGACCGCCTGTAACCGTTACCTTGCTGCAAGTGATGCTTACCTTTCCGGTTCCGCCTGACCATGAGAAGCTGTCCGGTGTGTATACACCGTCTTTTTAATCCTGTGGTACTGTTGACTCTGGCTGTTGACTTATTCAGATCAGACTCGTATTTTGATTCCTGATCCGGTTTTCCATTGTTTGTCGTATTATTTCCTGTAGTTCCACTGTTTCCATTATTGTTTTCTGCATTTCCTGGTTATTTCCGTTGGAACCATTTCCCGGATTGTTATTATTTCCGCCCGATGTCAGCGATCCATTGCTTCCGTTATTGCCATTCGAAGCATTTCCATGATTGCTGTCCGCAATCTTAGTCATGCCTTCTGAATGGAATGTCAGTGTTCTGGTATCCCACTTATTACTCTTTGTCGTATGAACGGCAATTGTCATTACCTCATCCAGTTTCTCTACCGGAATCTGAAATGTATACTGCTCTGCAAGAAGCGAATCCGGAAGGATCCAGTTCTTTTTTCATCATCCGATGCGTTATTTACATCGCCCAGATAGATTCTGTTATACCCCTGACCGCTTAATGTAACTGCCGCCGTCATCTGTCCATTCTTTACCGTCATTACACAATCCGTAACACGGAACATCTTTCCGCCGGCTTCAGCATTCACCTGATAGGTTCCGTCTGCTATGATACGTTTTGCAGAGGCAGATGAAAATATAAGTGTACGGTCATACCATTTATCTTTTTTAATGGAATGTGCCGCAACTGCAATTCCTTTATCCAGACTTTCTACCGGAACTTTGTATGTATATTTTCCTGCCTCATCAGCCACATATGAAATGTAGTCTTTTGCTGCAGCTTCTGCCGCATCGGCTGCTGATCCCATATAAAGATAATCATATCCGGTTCCGCTTAATGTGATTACAGCATACATCTTACCTTTTTCAGATGTCAGGATACAATTCGTAACTTTGAACATCTTATTTCCAGTATCCACATCTACCTGATAATTTCCATCTGTCAGGGTTTTATTTTCTGTTTCCGATGCTGTTACCGTTACCTTGCATGTAGCTTTAAGCTCTGTTCCTTCAAAGTTGGTAAATGTTGCCGTTACCTCCGCCGTTCCAGCTTTCACTGCAGTCAGTTCTGCCTGTGTTCCAGCTTTTTGCAACAGTTACAACATCCGTATTAGATGAAGTCCATGTTACATCTGGTTCTTCTTCTCCGGATGTCAATTCCGGTGTGAAAACCGGTGTCAGCTTCTGCACTTCGCCGTTTTCCATGCTGAGTTCGGTGCCTTCTTTGAAACTCAATTTCGTAATAACAGTCTGTTCTGATGTGGATGGTGTCGACGGAACTGCATTTTCCGGAATAGCAATATTAATCGTGTATTCAATATTTTTCCACTGGACATAGCCATCGTATGTGTCATGATTTTCATCTGTTTATTCAAATCTACCGGAATCTGAAAAACAACCCCGCTACCCTCTGACTTTGCTTCATACCTAGTCTGTTTTCCATTCACTTTAACCCATACTTTATCATATTTTGCACTGCTGATATGTATCCAGGCTGTTGCTTTTTCCATTCTTTACGATCACTTTCTGGCAGCTAATCGTTACTTTTCCAGAACCTCCTGCAAACGAAAAATGATCTGCATCAACACTATATTCCCCGTCTTTCAAATCACCCTCTGTACCGCTGATATCCGTAAGATCACTAAAGATTCCGTCTTCACCGTCCATTTCAGTCTGTGACGAAGCTTCATCTTTTTTGTGTATTCTGTACTGCAGCCTGATTCTTTACAGCAGAATTTTCTTTGTTTTCTACTTTCGTGCCACTCTGAGCAGTCATTGTATCCTGAGTCTTCCCGGCAGCCGGCTGATTTTCCACGGCTTCTTCACGGTTTCCTGACTTGTGTCTGCCGCTGTACTGTTTTCTGTCTGTCTGTCATTAGCATCCGGCTCAGTCTGTCCAGCTTCAGCACTATCCTGTACATTCGCATTCATTAGCATTTTCTACAGCTGCATTCTGATCTTCCGCATACACTCCCTGATACCGGTGCAACTGCCATAGACACAGCCATAAATAAGGCCAAAATTGCTTGGAATTATGTTTCATCTTATACTCTCTCCCTACTACTTTTCTGTCAACCAAAATACCCTTCCACGAAATCATCCGTAAAAGGGTACAAAATGGCCTTGTTAATTTATTATAATTTTCTTCCATTTTTGTACAACCAATTACTCGTGGTCCGGATTTACTTCCATGTACTACAGGCAGGTCTCCTGACTCACAGATCCATACATCAGAATCTTGTCTTCCCGTTATCCAGTGACTTTTTTCTTTTCTGATATTCCCTGCTCACAGTGACGAGTTCACAGGACTTGCACCTGTTTCCCTTTTCACCGGCTCTATCAATCTTATCCAGCCGGCACCTGCAGTTTTCATTCTATTTTTCTCATCTTGACTACGATACCATAAGTACCTGTAAAATGCAATTGTTAACCCAGATTCTGCTTCTGTACTGCCTCTTCGGTGCGGAATTTTTCAAATGTATGAACTACCTCTTCCGCATCAGAACCATCTACTACAAAATCATCTTCTGATTCAGCGTAACTGTCATCATTCCCATAACTGATTTTCCATCAATGATAAGTTTATGTGCTGTATCTTCAATCAAGGTATCAGCCTCTACTTTCTGACACATTCTTGAAAATTCTACAAGCTGTTCCGGTGTTTCAAATTTTACATTCATTTTTATCATAATTAAGTCTCTCCTCTCAGGTGTATCCATCATTTTCATTACAAACACATCTGTTTATAAGAAAAATATAAATCAGTATACTACGTTTTTTTCTACTATGTAATATATTTTTTATTTCTTAACATTGTCTTTTCACCTAGAATATATTATACTTATCTGGCATCATCCGTATTAAAGATAACTAACTATATATATATATCAATTTTATATATTATTTTGGAGGATATTATGAGTACATACGATTATTACCGTATTTTTTACCATGTTGCACAACATCACAGTTTTACAAAAGCGGCAGAGGTATTACACAATAACCAGCCGAACATTACCCGTTGTATGAATAATCTTGAGACAGAACTTGGCTGCCACCTTTTGTCCGTTCGAACCGCGGAGTTTCACTGACGCCTGAAGGCCAGAAGCTTTTTAACCACGTTGCGATTGTTGAACAGCTTGAACTCGAGAAGCCGAGCTCAAGCGTGACCAGAGTCTTACAAGCGGACTCATCTCCATCGGAGTCAGTGAAAATGCACTTCGTATTATGCTTCTGTCCAAATTAGAAGCATTTCACAATCATTATCCACATGTAAGGCTTAAGATATCCAACCATTCCACCTCCGCAGGCGATTGCTTCCTGGAAAGCGGACTGGTGGATTTTGCAATTGTAACAACTCCACTTTCTGTTCAAAAACAGTTTCAGAAAATCTCCTGGGTTCTTTCCGGAAATTCTGATCGCCGGTCCGAAATACAAAGAACCGGCTTCCCCGCATCTGCTCACTGGAAGAACTTACGGACTACCCTTTCGTCTCGCTGGAAAATAACACCAGCACCAGAGATCTTCATATTCAATACTTTTCTTCTCACGGCTTCCGTTCCGTCCGGATCTGGAAGTTACATCCACCGACCAGTGCCTGGCTTTGATCCAGCACAATCTCGGTATCGGCTTCTATCCGGAGAAGCTTGCAGAAGAACCGCTCAAGCGTGGAGAAATTCTTCAGATCCATCTGAAAGAATCCCTTCCTGCAAGACAAATCTGTCTTGTACAGAATGCTTCCAGACCACAGAGCATTGCAGCGCAAAACTAATCGAGACACTGATCCGCATCTGATGACGGATCAATGTCTCTATTTTGTCCTTTTTTATCTTTGCTTCTCCGTGCTTCTATATCCAGGAACATCAGCAGGAAGCTGACAATCAAAAGTCCGCACGATACCCATATCATATGGATTCCGTAATTGGCTGAAAGATTGCCTCCGATTCCGGCTCCTATCGCAAACAGAACTATGATTCCCAAATAATACATTGCCTGCCGCAATTGTTCCGGCTTTTCTCTCTCAGATAGAAGGATAATGCCGCCGTTCCACTCCGTAAGTTTCCGATACACATAGTACTTGCATATGAAAATCCATTTACCTTCCGGAAACTCTGCACCTGCATCGCACAGGCAAAGGATACCAGAACAGTCGCGATCATATTTCCGCGTTGTGGAATAAATCCTACAACAAACAGGATTATAATCTCTGCTCCCAGAATTCCCTGTCTCCAGTGCAGGCGTTTTGGCATATTTGTACTTATGCTGGATCTGTTCTGCAATCAGAACACCTAAAGCAAATGCAAAAAGCGGAAATAAATATTCAGTCCAGCCTCCCATTTTTCCTGTCATGAAATTCTGGCTCATCAGCACCACATTACCTGTCTGTGCATTGAGAATACTTCATTCCTCGTATTATAGGTATATGCATCCTGAAATCCTCCTGACAAGGCCAGAAATGCACTACAGATGAATGCCTCCGACATCTGTTTCCCGGAAAATAAACTTTTCATTACTCCCATGTTTTCATCTCCTTAGAAAAAAACGGAGGATGATTTCACACGTTTTACGTTTTCAATCCATCCCCCTCAGCAGACTATTATACGGAAGAATATCAAAAATGTGAAACGTATATTTGATATATCTTCCATATCTTTTTATATATTCAATTTTATATTAAACATCCCAGACTCCTTCCGCAACTTCTTTTTACAAATGAAACCTTTCTCCACTGCTCTGCTTCTGTCATGATATTACCCCTCTTCTGTAGATGAAAATCCACACTGTGGACTTAAGCAAAGCTGATCTTTCGCCACATACTTTTCTGCCTCTTCAATTCTTTTCTTTTACATCCTCTTTGTCTTCCAGTTTCCGAAACTTAGAAGTGATCAGTCCCAATACCACCTTCTGATCCTTAATATAGCGAAGCGGCGAGAAGTCTCCCGATCTTTCGGAATCATATTCGAGGAAGAATCCGTCTACGTTACAATGACCGAATAATATCCTCTGCAATCGGTTCGTACCTGCCTGATGAGAACCATGTAGATCTGAAATTCCCCCTGCAGATATGCATTGTGACCGTCATATCTTCTGGTTTTGCTTCGAGTGCAAGATTAATCATGTTCACATAAGATCTCGCGATCTCATCCAGAATAAAAGCCTCTTTCTTTATATGTCTTTCTCTTTTTCCGCATCACAGAATTCTCCCCATGATGTATCGTCTAACTGCAGGTATCTGCATCCCGCATCATAGAATGCACGGATGACCTTCTGATAAGCGATTGCAATATCGCAATATAAATCCTTCATGTCTGATAACGTTCGATCAGTATATACTCTTCTGCACGTACTAACAGATCAGATACGGCATAGATGGTGAAGATTGTCATTTTGCAGAGAGTATCTCCTGCAACACTTTTCAGATATTTAAAATGCTCCGAAATGATTGTTCTCAAATCAACTTTATCTGCTATCTTAGGTATGCTTTCGGCTGATGCCTTAAAATTGTACAGAGACCAGTGATCAAACTTAATCTCCTCTACACCATCCAGATGCAAGGAAATCCAAATGCCAGTATCTTCTTCTGAATTCCCATCTGTCACAGCCTGAAGTCCGACTTCTTTTTCTTTTCTACCAGTTCTTTAATTGCTTTATCTTCTGTCTCTTTTTTAACTGTTCCTCTGTGATCTTTCCTTCTGCAAATTTTGCTCTTGCGTCCTTCAGATACTCTGGACGTAAGAAACTTCCCTACCACATCTATAACGGAATGGTGCTGATTACTCATATTTTATATCCTCCTGTACTTTGTCTCGTTTCTCTGTTGAAAAGTATAACCCATCTGTATGTATAATACAAAAAGCAGTTCTCCATAGTTTTAAACTATAGCACTCCACTGCTTTTCACTGCGTATTCTGAATTATTCTTGCATCCTGCCTGTGTATCAATGCTTCCATATACACCTTTCCTGATATCGGCTCAGTGCCACATCTTTCCGCACAATCGTTCCTGATCCGCATATATTCATCCGCAGCAGTACTGCCGATGATATTCTCACCGTTCAGTTCTTTACTGATCACGCCGGAGCTTACCGTATACCCGTCCAGGCCGACCGCCAGATTGAAAAGCGTTGCCCGGTCTCTGACTTTGATGTTCTTATTCCGGTCCAGTGTGCTTAATATCTCTTCGGAAAAATAAAAGGAATTATAATCCCCTGCTCAAATGACCAAATACGGATACTCCTCCAGATCTTCCAGTGTCAGTGCTTCCTTATCTGCCAACGGATGCTTTGAACTGATAAATACATGTGGCTTTGCTACGAATAACTCTTCGAATTTTGGATCATTCTGACGGGATCAGTTTCATGATGATCGTCTCATTCGTGAAGAGTATGCAGGGCCACCTATCTCACTTTTCGGCCCCATAAAATATTCGATGATCTTAAGTCTGTCTCCCGCGGTGTGATCATATTTTCTCGCATCAATTTACGGATCCATCTAAATGCATTGACCGCGGAAAATGCTCAGGATAGGAAAATCTCGAGGTTCCGTTCATTTACATTCAGATACCTCTCCTGCATGAGGCCGACCTGATCCAGAATCTGTCTTGTATAGGCGAGAAATTCATCTCCCTCTGCGGTGATCGTCACCCCTTTATTCGTCCGGTGAAATCGTCACCTGCATCTCCTGCCCAGTTCCCGAATCGCATTGGTAAAAGACTCGGCTGGGAAATGAACAGCTCTTTTTTGCCGCCTCACTTATCGTCCCCCTTCTCCAACCATGGTAATATGCCTTAACTGCTGTAATGTCATAAATTCTTCCTCCCTACAGCATATAGATCAAGTGTGTTACAGATACATGCCGCAATATTACTTCCGCCTTTTCTCCCCTCGCAATATACGGGGTATCTTCCAGAGTCAGGATCAGTTCTTTTGGACTACCACATTTACAAAGCCGACCAGTACACCGATCACGAGCTCCGGACGGTTCTTCCGTCTTTGATCAGTTCATACAGGTGAATTAGTGCTGTCGGTGCATTTCCAATGGCAAAGATCAGCTTTTCATTCCGTTCACGCTTTTTTCCATACTGTAACGGCTCTTATTTGTTCCATTCTTCTTCGTGCTTGCGCCACATCTTCATCCGACGCATAAAGCAGTATACTGACCGCCATACTGTTCGAAGGTACTCTTTGTTAATTCCCGGAACGTCCCATCCTAGCAAT
>VOFG01003986.1_pt1 | contig 15370 bp, 31 predicted proteins | sample 5384171 | NCBI WGS metagenome assembly VOFG01 (sample SAMN12384726, study PRJNA508395) | human gut metagenome | isolation source: healthy gut F | host: Homo sapiens
GACAATGGCCCAAGCGATGGAAATACCGTCGTACGTGGAGGTGCCTCGTCCAAGTTCGTCGAATAATACAAGACTTCGATCGGAAATGTTGTTCAGGATGTTGGCCGCCTCGTTCATCTCAACCATGAAGGTGGATTCTCCCAAAGAGATGTTGTCGGATGCCCCTAACACGAGTAGAAAATCTTTGTCGACATACCCGATTTTTGCCGACACGGCAGGAACAAAACATCCGGCTTGTGCCATGATCACGATGAGTGCAGTTTGGCGTAAAAGCGCTGATTTACCTCGCCATGTTGGGTCCCGTGATAATGATGATTTGTTGCTTTGTCGTTATCGAGTGTAGAGGTCATTGTCGATGTAGTTTTTCTCCCGGAGGTAATCTGGCGTTCAATGACCGGGTGACGTCCTCTTTTTATGTCGATCACGAAGGATTCGTTGATCTCCGGTCGATGGTAATTGTTCGTGACTGCTATGTTGGCAAACGAGATTAGTGCGTCGATGTAGGGAGATGATACGGGCATCCAACTGTATCGGTTTGATATAAGAGGCTGCTGCTGCCAGCAAGGTATTGTATATCGCTTTCCAATTCTTGAATCCGGTCTTCGGCTCCGAGAATCTTTTCCTTCGTATTCTTTTAGTTCTGAGTGATGTAACGTTCCGCGTTGACAAGGGTTTGTTTGCGAATCCAGGTGTCGGGAACCTTGCTCACGTGAGTTTTGGTCACCTCTGATGTAATAGCCGAAAACATTATTAAAGCTGATCTTCAATGTAGGTATTCCTGTATTCTCTATTTCACGTTGTTGCATCTTTTAGTAGCAGTTCTTTCCCGTGAGAAGAGATTTCCCGTAATTCATCCAGTTCTGTGTTGACTCCGGGGCGATGACATTCCCTTTGTTAAGCATCGAGGGCATCTTCCTGATCTCGTGGTCTATCTCTTTGGCTTAATGTTTCGCAATCATCCAGTTGTTGCGTCCATTTGGTAAGGACTTCGTTACCGGTAGATAAGCATTGTTCTTTTCAACGGTTTGATGGCTTGTAACGCAATTTTTAGTTGAACCATTTCTCTCGGGGAGATGCGGCCGACGGCGATCTTGAGGGCAGCGCGTTCTAGGTCTCCAATGGTTCCAGTTCCAACGTTCCGTTTCGTAGATACCAAACATTCCACTTACGTCTAAGCGTTCGTTTGCGTCTGCCGGTTTCTTCAGGGGCATACAATAACGACGCAGCGCGTGCGCCCATCGGGGTGATGGTGCGATCGATGATGTCTGCCAAGGCTGAACGTCCTCCTTCGTGAAGGGTATCCAAGATTTCAAGGTTACAGAGGAAGCGATCCAGTAGGACACAGGTCGATTCGTCGATACGGGAGATCGAGGTGATGTGTCCCACGAGTTCATGTTTGTCATGTCGAGGTAATACAAAACGGCTCCCGCGGCGGAAATGCCGCAGTCCATTTTTTCAATCCCGAATCCTTTTAATGATGATACTTCGAAATGTTTTTTGAGACGATTCGCCGCAGATTCTGTCTCGAAGAACCATTCTTCGATTGGGTAAGTATAGTATTTTGTCCCGAAGAGTTCGTTAAATCGGGCCTGAACCTTAGGGTAAAGAACTTCTTTGGGTTGAAAAACTGTTTAATATTTTGTCCATGGTGGCGGGTGTTCCCTTTGTCGTCAGGAATTCTCCCGTGGAAAGGTCCAACAGGGACAACCCGGCTTTGGTTTTCGTGAAATACACGGCAGCCAGAAAGACGTTGTTTTGTTGTCGATGGTGTTTTTCGTTATAGGAAACACCGGGGGTAATGTTCGATAACCCCTCTTTTACCAGTTTCTTGGTTTTTTCGGGTCTTCCAGTTGTTCACAAATGGCTACCCGTTGTCCGGCTCGTACCAGTTTGGGCAGATACGTGTCGATGGCATGATAAAGGGGAAACCGGCAAGTTCCACGTCCCGGGAGAGCCGTGGAGCGCTTGGTAAGCGTGATGCCTAGTATTTTGGATGTTAGAATGGCATCTTCGCCGAAGGTTTCGTAAAGTCACCCATCCGATATAAATAAAAATCGCATCGGGGTATTTAGCTTTTGCCATGAATAATATTGTTGCATAAGCGGTGTCTGTTCTTCTGACTTTGTTGCCATTATGTTGTATTTATTGTCTGTTATTAAATTTTAATTACGTGTTTTCCCTCCCAAAAATAAATATTTTGATCGAGATTTGCTTTAAAACTTCGCAAACATTGTAATTTTGCCTAGGCTAAAAAGGGGGAATGAAGAAATTTAGTGAGTGTAGAAGAATAACCTGTCGTGTATTTTTTCGTATTGAATATGGAGATGGGTAGGGGATAGCCGATTAATAAAATAATGTATATGGAAAATATATTGGATGCATTGGCAATTTACGGGTATTCAAATTTAGAGGATCGGATCGAATTTGAGCTGGATGGGGTGATAGAGAAGGAAATTGCTCCGGCTTATTGCAATGAAAATTTTTGAATTGTGTGTTTCATGTATGGATTATACTTCGCTGAAGGTGACGGATACGGAGAAATCAATCGTGACTTTCGTTTCTGAATTATTGAAGAAATTGAAGAAAAACACGTTGCCGGATGTGGCATCAGTATGTGTTCCCCGGTTTACTTCTCTTGTGAAGGAAAATCTGGTCGGGGACACAGATTAAAACGACGGTCGTGGGGCTTGTTTCCCGGCTGCGCAGACGTTTTTGGACGTGAAGTTGACTGAATGTAAGGCTGCTATTGCGGCGGGAGCGGATGAGGTGGACGTCGTGATTTCCGTGGGGATGTCTTAGAACGTAATTACGAGAAGGTGTATAAGGAGTTGGTTGCTATTCGCGAGGCTTGTGCCGGGGTTATTTTGAAGGTGATCTTGAAACGGGTGAGCTGAAGACTATCGAGAGCGTATTCAATGCTTCATTGATTGGGGCTTACGCGGGTGCTGATTTTATTAAAACGTCTACCGGGAAGGTTCCGGTAAATGCTACGCCGGAGACGGTTTACGTGATTTGTGAGGCCTTGCGTCAGTTCCATGCACAGACCGGGAGGATGGTCGGAATTAAGGTGGCCGGTGGTATTACCAAGATTCAGAACGCTAATTCGTTATTTGACGATCGTGAAACATATTTTAGGCGAGCAATGGCTTTACACCTGCTTATTTCAGAATCGGGACATCCCAATTACTGGAAGATGTTCTGAAAGAGATGAAAACGGTGAAAATTAATGGCTGAAAGTGAAAACTTTCAGCTAATTATTTGCTAAGTGAGAGTGATCTTTAAGATGGTTTCCACAAATTCCAGTGGAATCATGGATGTCTCAATTCCTGTTACTTCTTTAATCTTTTCGTGAGGGGGCCAGCAAGGCGTAAGTGTTGTTTTTGTATGCTTCCCAGTACATCCTTGATGATCTTGATGTCTTTATCGGACAAAAGAGCGGCTTGCTGAAAGACGACTTGATATTCTTCGGGGTCTGAATTCACTGATTTGTTTTAATGTGACTGCTTTTTCGAGTTTTATGACAGTGGTTCCTGCCGCCATGTCTCCGAGTCTTTGCATTCGTTTGGAAGCGATGATCGAGATGACGGCGACGGCACCGCTTGAGATGGAAAAATGTCTATTAAGCGGAAGACCCAACGGAGCATACAGTCCCACAAGGTGAGTTTTTGCCGTTTAGTTTTACGACTTGGATACGCATGGTGTATTTTGCCAAGGCTACGGCCGTTAAAGACTGCCTCGGCAGAATAGATGGTAGGGAAGCGATGATCACCGCAAGAAATGACGAAAAACCAAGTCGGGGAGCCTACCATACTGAAAAAGGCCGATAAACATGAGACCCAACATGAGTAGTCCAAACTGAAAGGCACCATCAATCAAGGTTGCTAGGATGCGGTCTAGAACGCCGCGGGAATATAATCAATGTCAACGTTGTGAGCTGTACTGATAGAAATGTTCATGATAAGTATAAATATTTCCACAAACATACATTTTTTTGAATAAATGCATTATTTTTATCACAGGAAAAAAAGTGTGGTATTTAGAATGAAAGAGGCTAGATTTGTAAGTCAGAATAAGGAGAAATGGGGAAAAAATGGAAAATGTAAAACCATCTGGATACAGATACTCTTGCCTCTAATTACGTGATTCTTTCTGATGATCTCTCTTATGCCAAAACGTTTTACCCGGGCAGTGACGTGGTGAAGTATCTGAATCAACTGATTTCTGTTTACCAGATCAATATTTACGGGCAGGAGCGATCGGGAAAAAAGGGAATTCTTTCCTTTTTTTGGGTGCGGGAGTTTCCGCTGTTGCTCTATCGAGAGGCGGACGTTGTTGTTTGCTTTTCTTTTTCTTCTGTTTGCGGCATTGATCGGGGTCTTCTCCACGGCGAAAGACGATACTTTCGTGCGCTTGATTCTGGGTGACGCATACGTGGACAAAACGTTGGAAAACATCGAGAACGGGACTCCGATGGGGATTTATTCGTCCTCGAACGAGGTGGATATTTTTTTATGATTACCGCGAACAATATTAGGGTGGCTTTCGTGGCGTTTGTTTTCGGTATCTTTTTTCCGCGGAACTTTATGGATTCTTTTCTCGAACGGGGTTATGCTGGGGGCTTTCAATACTTCTTTTTCCAGCACGGGCTTTTGTTGCATTCGGTGATGTCCGTGTGGGCGCATGGGACTTTCGAGATAACGTCTATTATTATAGCCGGGGAGCAGGGCTGGTGATGGGAAATAGTTTCCTGTTTCGGGGACGTACAAGCGCTCGTACTCGTTTCGGAATGGGGCCTTGCGGAGGTATAAAGATTGTTACCGGGCTGATTCCGTTTTTATTATCGCTGGGTGGATTGAAAGTTTCATCACCCGTTACGCCGATGCGTACCCTGGTAGGGGCTGCGGCAATCATCCTTTCGCTGGGAGGCGTTATCGGGTATTTTGTTGTTTATCCTTATTATTTACATAAAACAGAGACCAATGGAAAAGATTAATTTGAGCGTGCAGCGTTCTTTTTCGGATTTGATTACCGTGACGATTAATTTCATGAAACAAGAGTTTGTTCCTTTTATCCGGGCTTTGCCGTGATTGGGTTTCCCATGATTTTGCTGATGCTTTTTTTCATGAAGGATCTGTTGATGGGGGTTTTTGATATGTCTTTGCACCCGGAGGCTTATTACGACGTGAATAATTTTGGAGACACGATGTTACGAACCCTGTTCACGTCGCTGTTTGGGGTGCTGATGATGCTGTGGGTACAGTTGTTTGCTATATCTTATTTGCGGGTTTACTGGGATCATTATCAGGCGGGGATTGAGGAACGGATCACGATTATTGAGGTTTTTAGAGTTATGTTGAGGAAATTCGGGGTATATCTTGTGGTCTGTTTTCTGTGGTTTGGTTGTTTTTATCGGTTTCTTGTTCTTGTTTATTCCCGGAATATATATTGGAATTTCGTTTACTTTCGGATCATATTTGTTGATATTAAGAGATAACGGACTCGGAAAGATTATCACGGAATCAATGGCTATGGTAAAGGGGAATTGGTGGAAGACTTTCGGGTTTATTCTTGTGATGTACTTGTTGGTTGGTGTTGTGGCTTATCTGTTTGGCATTCCCTATATGTTCGTGATGATGTCGTCGGCTTTCACGGGGGGCGATTCCTAATATTTACGAGATTACTTTCTCGTTGCTACTTTCTTATCTGGGACAATATACGTTATACACGGTTTTGTTTGTCGGGGTCAGGATGCTTTTTCTTTTCCCGTTCGGAAGAGATGGAACACACGACTTTATTAAGCCAGATTGACCAGTTGGGGGTTCAACCCGAGAAAAAGGCGGATGAAGGCTAATTAAATATATATTCTATTCGTGTTTGTTTGTGTCGGGAACGTGACATGGGCGGAAGAAGGGAGCGGGAGTCTTCGCTCTTCCGGATTCTTCTTACGTTTTGCGGGCTCCGAAAGCTGATTTCTTGGAGAAATATAGGAAAGATGCGGCTTTTGATTATACGACGAATATTGAAGATTCGCCTAGTATTTGGGACTGGATAAAACGTTGGATTCTGGGCGTTTGTTCCGGATCAAGGTTTCGGAGGGTCAATGCAGACAATGGATATTATTTTAAAAAAATTGTGTTGGGTCTTTTTGCCTTGGGTATCGTTTACCTGCTCGTGAGGAATAGGGATAAGTTTCTTTTTCCGCAGGCGGAAGACCCATTTTTTCCCCGGAGGATTCCGTGGAGTATACCGGGGAACAGGAAGCGGACTCTTTCGTGCGATTACTGGCGAAAGCGGAGCAGGAGAATGATTATGTGCTGGCAATACGGGTGAATTATTCAGCCCTATTGCAAATGTTGGATAAAGAAGAGGTGATTCGTTGGGATGTTTCCAAAACGAATCAGCATTATATTTACGAGATAAAGAATGAAGCGTGGAGCCGTGATTTCGAGGAGATAAGCCGTATATTTGATTGTGTTTGTTATGGTGAGTTTCCCGTGGATGAAACCGCTTATCAGAATATCAAACGATATTTCACGGAATTTAGGAAGGAGGTGGAAGGATGAAACGGCGCCAAAATGTATTGATTATTCTTTTCGTGATTGCCGTTATGGCTGTTTATACGGGATATGAGGCCAATAAGCCTCAACCGATAGATTGAGTCCTAATTTTTCTATCAGCAAGAAGAGTCCTTACGGGACATATATTATTAAAGATGCTTTACCGTATTTGTTTCCGGAAGGGAAGGTGTCTTTTGCCCGGATGTCTGTACGGGAACAATTGCGTGTGGATAGAACGCCTTTCTTGAAGACCTATTTTTTCGTGAGTCCCTTTTTAAAATTGTTCCGGGAGATCTGGAGGCCGTGTTGGAAGAGGTGGAAGGCGGAGGTGCGCTTTTTGTGTCGGCAGAATTTATTCCCGATACATTGTATTCGTACGTGGGTGTTTCAGGAATGAAAAGGATTCAGAACGGGAGGATTATTTGCGGGGTTTTTGAGGATAAAGGTTATCCTTTTTCAGGGCAACTCATCGTTATTTTGAATTGAAGGAATCTTTTGACGGGGAGGTTTTAGGATATGTCGACACGATCAAGAATCCCAATTTTATCCGGATAAATTACGGGGAGGGGGTTATCTACCTACATTCGAACCCGATGGCATTCACGAATTTTTTCTTGTTGGATTCGGTGCATGGGGATTATTACCAGAGAGCCCTTTCTTTTCTTCCTCCTGCCACGAACGTGGTGTGGGATGAATACTTAAAATCCGGGCCAGAGGGGCAACAAACTCTTTTCCGGGTGATATTCAGGTATCCTGCGTTGAAGTGGGCGTATATTTTGTTGATATTGGGGCGATACTATACGTTTTGTTCCGGACGAAACGGGAACAGCGTCCGATTCCGGAAATTCGTCCTTTGGAAAACCGGACATTGGAATTCGTGTCGGTTGTGAGTTCTCTGTACTACAAGCAGCGGGATCATGTTGCTATCGCGAATAAACGGATCAATAGTTTTCTGGAAGAGGTACGTTATAATTATAAATTGCGTACGGAGGAACTGGATAGTTCTTTTATAGATTTGTTGTCGGAACGATCGGGAGTTGCACGGGGTAGCGTGGAAGGTTTGATTTTTTTAATTATCCGGATTCGGAAGACCGAGCATGTGGATGAAGACCAGTTACGTGAGCTGGTGAGATATATAGAACTGTTTAAAACTAAAAGATAAATAGATTATGGAAGATCAGATAAATTTTGAGTCCAGAATAGATTTCACAGATTTAAACGAGAAGATCACCCGGATACGGGAACGGATGGGTATGGTGATTATCGGACAGCGGGAAGTGGCCGATTTGTTGCTGACGGCAATGCTGGCTGACGGGCATATTTTGATTGAGGGTGTTCCGGGAATTGCCAAGACGTTGATGGCAAAGGTTATGGCCCGGATGCTGGATGTTACTTTTAACCGATTCAGTTTACGCCGGACTTGATGCCGAGTGATATTCTGGGAACCTCTGTTTTCTTCCGGCAGCTGGACGTTTTGAATATCGGAAAGGACCTATTTTCTCGAATATCGTGTTGGTGGACGAGATCAACCGGGCTCCGGCAAAGACACAGGCGGCTTTGTTTGAAGTGATGGAGGAAAGGCAAATCACGAATGACGGGTGGAATACCGGATGGATTATCCTTTCGTGGTGGTGGGGACGCAGAACCCGATAGAACATGAAGGTACTTATCGTTTGCCCGAGGCTCAGCTGGACCGTTTCCTATTTAAGATTAACGTGACTTATCCTTCCGTGGCGGAAGAGATCAGAGGTGCTTGAGTTGCATGATCACGGGGCTATCGCTCGCTGGCAGGAGCTGGAACCCGTGTTGAGCGTGGAGGCGTTGAAGAAGTTGAGGGCGCAGGTTGCTCAAGTACGTGTGGACCCGAAAATAAAATCTTTTATCGTGAATATCGTGGATGCTACTCGTAAAGCGGTTGGCTTTACTTGGGTGCGTCTCCCCGTGCGTCGATCGCTTTAATGAACGGGGCTAAGGCTTCCGCGGCTATTCAAGGACGGGATTTTGTCGTTCCGGACGATGTTTTGTATTTGGTAAATCCGGTATTGCGGCACCGGGTGCAGCTTTCTTCCGAAAAGGAGTTGGAAGGCGTGACCGTTGATCAGGTAGTGCAGCAGATAGTGTCTAAAATAGAAGTTCCAAGGTAGTGCGAATACTAAAGATACATATTTATCCCGCCGTTTTTTCTGATATTGATGTTGGGAATATTCGCTTTCGTGATGGCTTACGTTTTTCCCATTACTTTTTATCTGGGTTGCGGGGCTTTGCTGGCTGTCCTGTTATTGTTATTCTTGGAGTTATTTGAGTTGTACAAGCGTGTGGATGGGATTGATGCCTTCCGTGTGGTGGCGGGTAAACTGTCTAACGGGGAAGAAAACCCGGTTTGCCTAGTAATAGAAATCGTTATTCGGTGAGTACTTGTCTTCGCGTGATTGACGAGATTCCGGTAGAATTCCAAAACCGGAATGTCTTGTTTCGGTTGAAGGTGAATGCCGGAGAGCAGCGAGAGATTCATTACACGTTACGTCCTACAAAACGAGGTTCTTATAATTTCGGGAAGATTCGGGTATTCGTGTCCGTGCGTTTCGGTTTAGTCGAAAGGCGTTATTCTTTTTGTGCAGATCAGGATGTAGCTGTTTATCCCTCGTTTATGATGATGCACCGTTACGAGTTGATGGCTTACGGGAATTACCATCCGGAGAATGGAGGCATCCGTACCCGGGCTCTCGGGGAAACATGGCCTTCGAACAGATCAAGCCTTTACGTGACGGGGATGATCCCGTACGGTAAACTGGAAAGCCACAGCGAAAATATAATCATTTGATGGTGAATACCTACACGGAAGAGCGGTCTCAACAAATTTATTGTCTGGTGGATAAGGGGCGTACGATGCAAGCGCCTTTTAATAGCATGACGATGCTGGATCACGCTATAAATACAATCTTGACTTTGTCGAATATTATATTGAAAAAAGGGGATCGGGCCGGGTTGATCACGTTCTCGAATAATTCTCGGAATTGCGTGAAGGCCGATAGCCGGGTGGGCCAGTTAAATCGGATAAGTGAGGCTTTGTATCGTTTGGAAACACATTATCAAGAGACTGATTTCGAGAAATTATACGTGTCGGTGAATCGACAAACCCCGACCCGAGTTTACTGATTTTGTTTACCAATTTTGATACTGTATCTGGATTACGACGTCATTTGCCTGCATTACAGCGCTTGGCGGCACGGCATCTCGTGTTGGTCATTTTATTCGAGAACTCCGAATTAAACAAGGCTTTGGAGCGTCCCGTACACAATCTAAAGGATGCGTATTTCGAAACCATTGCGGCGGATTTGCCACGGAGAAACGACAGATGGTTCGGGAACTGGGGCAGCTTGGTATCCGGGTTATCCTTTCCAAGCCGGAATCTCTGACGGTGAATAGTATCAATGGTTATTTGAACTTGAAAGAGCGAAAGTTAATTTAAAACTGCCGCTTTTTCAATATATTTTCTAATCCTTTTATTTTCCTCTTCACTAAGGATCTTGGGATTCTGGAAGGTCTTGTTTGTCGTGTGTTTGTCCAGCGTGAGTAACAACGATGGGAGTAAAATCAAGTTCGAGAGCATGGCTGCTAGCAACGTGATTGATACAAGTATTCCTAATGCAACCGTACCACCGAAATCGGAAAGGGCAAAGATGCCGAATCCGAAGAATAAGATGATAGCATTGTAAATCATACTTTTGTCCTGTTTCTTGTAGGGCCAGTACGGCGGAAGATCGTATGCTCCAGTTTGTTCCTTGTAGTTCTTGACGGTATTTAGCAAGATAATGGATCGTTCCATCGACAGAAATACCGAAGGCAATGCTGAATACCAGGATCGTGGATGCTTTGATCGGGATACCGAAATATCCCATGATGGCAGCCGTGATGATCTGTGGTATGATATTGGGAATCAGGGCAACCAGAACCATACGCTTGCTTTTAAACATCCAAGCCATAAAAAGAAAGCGATGAGGACAATCGCTAATGCGAGTGAGGTAAAGAGATTAAATACAAGATATTGAGTTCCTTTAAAAGAAAATAATACTTGAACCGGTAACTTTTACCGTGTAGCGGTCATTCGGGAAGTATTGTTCAACGATATTGTATAGCTTGTCTTCCTTTTCTTGCATCTTCTTGGTTCCGATGTCTTTTACCCTGAAACTGAGACGGACCCGTTGGAGGGTGGAGTCAACGAAAGAATTTGCCTGTCCGCCAATCTCTCCCGTGGATTGGGAGGCGTATTTCAAGATAAAGTTCTTGGTCATGTTTGTCGGGAGCTTGTAATAAGAAGGTTTCCCGTTATAGAATGCTTGATTGGCAAATTTGATCACTTCAATGATAGAAATCGGTTTAGAAATATCTTCGTCTTTTGACAGTTCTTCAGAGAGTTTGTCTAACTTTTTGAAGGTTGGGTAAGTTTAATACTTGCTTGGGTTTTCCAAAATCAACAGTTACTTCTAGGGGCATTAACCCGTCAAAGTTTTCCTCAAAGAAACTCAGGTCTTGTCGAATCGGGTCTGTTTCTTTTCAAGTCGTCTACCATGTAACCCGTGGATTTCATGAGGGTAAGTCCGATAATTCCAAGGATGACAACGGAAATGGCAACTCCGTACACGACATTCCGACGATTTAAGATAAGTTGAATGACACGTTCCAGTGTTCCGGTTACTGTTTTATTGTGCAAGTGTTTGATTTGTTTGCTATCCGGCTCCGGCATGAAGCTAAATCCACAAGGAATCATGACCAAACACACAAGGTACACGAATGTGATACCGATGGAAGCGGTTATACCGAATTCCACGAGATTTGACTAGAGGTCACGATGAAAGTTGCAAAACCGGCAGCCGTGGTCAAATTGCTTAGGAATGAGGCATTCCTGATCTTTTGAATCATACGTTGCAAAGCCTTGATTTTATTCCGTGACGGTCGTATTCCGCATGAAACTTGTTGATCATGAATACCAAGTTCGGAATACATATTACGATCAACAGAGGCGGTAGCATGGCGGTAAGTAAAGTGATCTTGATACTTAGCATGGCCATAACACCAACCGTCCAACTGACACAAATCAACACGATCAATAAACAGAAGCCGATAATGCGGAAGGAACGGAAAAACAGGTAGAGGATGAATGTTGTGATCAATAACGACAGGATGATGAAACATGTACATCTCTCCTTTGATGTTTTCGCGTTGACCACCCGGATGTAGGGAAGGCCCGAATAGTGCATCTGGAGGTCATGTTTTCGAAAAATGTTCGGTAATCTCTAAAATATCTTTTACTAATCCTACCCGTGCAGGAGAGTTCATAACTTCAGCGGAGACGGAAACCATCATTCCATAGATGTCTTTCTTTTTTTGTTGAACAGCGTTCCGTCGTAGAATGGAAGATTTTCAATGATGTTCACTAAGCTATCCAGTTCCCGTTGATCCTTGATATGATTGGGAAAGATGGGTTGGATGTCAAATTTTTTTTTATTCAGCGTGTCCTTGTGAAGATTGAATGAATGGGTAATATCCACGAGAGCCACGATGCCATGAAGGGGTTTTCAGGCTATCGCACATACTGTTCCAGTCATTCATTTTGTCGAGCTGGTAAAAGTCTTTGTCCTGTATGGCAAAGACCATCACGTTTCCTTCCTGTCCGAATTTCTCGTGAAAATCAAGGTAGTCTAGATATGCGCTATCCGTGGCTGGTAACAGGTTCGAATATTCATATGACATTTCCACTTTAGGGATTTGAAATCCCATGAAAACGGTGATAAGCAAACCCCGACAATAAAAGGCCACTCGGTTACGAAGAAGAATCCCTGCAATCTTAATCCACATGATATTTTTTTTATTTGCGCATTTGTTGGCAAAAGTAGGATAAAAGTGTTTAATCTTTTAAGAGTTTCGGATTTTTTTTGTGACGATTAGCATCTCTTGCCGTTTTTTGCAAAATTATTGTTTACGGCCTCGTTCAAATCTACTCCCGTTTGATTTGCCAAGCATACCAATACCCAAAGAACATCACTCAACTCTTCTGCCAAATTATCCTTCTCTCCTTCCTTGTACGATTGTTCTCCATATTTTCGAGCTATTACCCTTGCGAGTTCTCCGACCTCTTCAACCAGAATGGTCATGTTTGTCAATTCGTTAAAATATCTTACCCCGTGGGTCTTGATCCATGCATCTACTGCGGTTTGTAATTCTGCGATATCCATTGTTACCAAGTTAAAAGTTAAAAACTAAAAGATAAAAGTTCATTATTGTCTTTTTCCATCCTTGTAAAATTATTCTCGTCAATATATCCTGTGTCTTTTAAAAGATTAAGTCAGTAATTCGTTTCATTTGCCTCTTTAAGGCTAATGTAAAACTTGTTAATGTAATCAGCTTGACTTTGTGCAAATTCAGCTTCACGGATTAAAGCTCCCGTGTGGAGGTTCCGCTTTTTTTTAGAATTTGATTGCTGATAACAAATTCTTTCTGTTCTTTTTTGGAGAAATTGAGCAAGTTTCACGATGCTTATGGCAAAATATAACTTTTATCTCGTAAAATTGAATCCATGTAACTTTTATCTTTTAACTTTTAGTTGTTAGTTTCACAATCATTGTCGATTCTTAGAATCGATGATGATTGTGACGGGGCCATCATTGATTAATTCGACTTTCATGTCAGCTCCGAATTGTCCGGTTTGAACTTCTTTGTGAAGCTCCTGGCTTAGGTTGTTACAAATTTTTCATATAACGGGACAGAGATAGCGGGAGGACCTGCATCAATATACGAGGGGCGGTTGCCTTTTTTGGTTCGAGCCATGAGGGTAAATTGGCTGACCGTGAGAATTTCGCCATTTGTGTCTAAAACGGATTTGTTCATAACTCCATTCTCGTCATCGAAGATACGGAGATTTACAATTTTGGAGGTAAGCCAATTAATGTCGTCATCCGTGTCATCAGATTGGATCCCCACTAATATAAGCATTCCTTTGCCTATCGAAGAAAACAACTGTTGCTCGATGGTAACACTGGCACGTGTCACTCGTTGAATAACTACTTTCATTTTGAACTTAGTCTTAAAATTTAGAGTGAAATATATGAATTTTATTCATATACTCCACTCTAATATTTTAAATTTACATTCTAGATTATTTTTTCTAGCGTATAGTTCTTTGATTGCGTCGGCTAATCTCTTAACACCTTCGATGTTCATTTCCTCGCTCATGTAAGAGAAGTTGATTCGCATAGTGTTTTTACCTCCACCGTTAACAAAGAACACGGTTCCAAGTACGAATGCCACGTTCTTCTCAATAGCGATCTGGAATAATTCTTCAGCATCGTATCCTTCCGGCAAGGTTAAGAATAGGAACAAACCACCTTCCGGGCGAGTCCAGGTTACACCTTCCGGCATGTATTTCTTCGAAAGCACCTAACATGGCTTCCAATTTACCGCGATACATATCAACAATTTTCTTTTACGTTGGCATCGAAGTAGTTCTTCTGGAAGAATTTAACCGTGATTTTCTGTAAGAAAGCAGAGGTACAAAGGTCTGTACTTTGTTTTGCTTTCACGAAGTTGTCAATCACCATCGGGTGAGCGAGAACCCAACCCATACGGAATCCCGGCATGAATATCTTGAGAGAAAGTTCCTAACGTGATCACGTTACCTCTCTCCATTATCCAAATCGTACAACATACAACAGGTTTTCCGGAAAACGTAGTTCACGGTAAGGACTATCCTCAATAATCATGATCTCGTGTTTTTTGGCAATATTCAGAATTTCGATTCTTCTAGCTTTGGCATGGTCATACCTGCAGGATTCTGGAAGTCTGGAATCAAGTAGATGAATTTCGGTTTTTTCACCTTTTAGCCTTCATTTTCGGCCAAAGTTTTTTCCAGTTCCACGGCACTCATACCTTGTTCGTCCGTGAGGAATACCAACGCCTACACCACCGTAAGAATTGAATGCTCCAAGGGCTCCAAGATAAGAAGGTAATTCGCAAATATATTTATCTCCACGGTTCAAGAAAATCTTACCAACAGTATCCAAACCTTGTTGAGAAGAGGTGATGATCGTGATATTTTCTTTCGTAACATAGCTCAAGCCTTGATCCCGGTAACGTTGAGCAAGGATTTCCAATAATTCAGGAACTCCCTTCGGTTGAACCGGTACTGGCAAAGCAGCAGCACCATCCGTGGCAATTACTTCGCGCAAATTTTGTAATTGTTCTAATGGGAAAGATTCTTTAGCGGGAAGCCCCCGGCGAAAGAAATAATTTCCGGCTTTTGAGTTAATTTCAACAACTCTCTGATAGCAGAGCGCTTCATCCCTTGGCGCTGTCTGATAGAATTTCTTTGTAGTCGCTAACCATGTTTATTCTTATTTAAAGTGAATATACGCTGTTAAGTATTTGTGTTGCGAAGTTAATAATAAGTTTTGAAATAAAATTTTTTCATATCAGTTTTTTATTAAAATCGATCGCGACACTTTCAGTTTGTATGTTTTCGAGCTTTTTTTAGTAATAAATTGAATTTTTGAGGCATGGCGATGGTGTTTTTGAGTAGAGAAAACTTCTTTTAGAGAATGATTGTAATGTGGTGCTATAAAATTTTTCTTGACTATGAATAAAGACAATGACGATATTATTTGGAATAAAGCGTTTTTTTCGTTTAGTTTGCAAGCCAAACAAAGGCCCTTGTAGTTCAACGGATAGAACGGAAGTTTCCTAAAGAGTAACCGATTTTTCAGCCCAATCTATCCTTTGAATGATAGGCACAGGTTCTTGAAAAATTTTTGTGCAAATCT
>VOFG01001779.1_pt1 | contig 15369 bp, 26 predicted proteins | sample 5384171 | NCBI WGS metagenome assembly VOFG01 (sample SAMN12384726, study PRJNA508395) | human gut metagenome | isolation source: healthy gut F | host: Homo sapiens
GGAATAAGTATTTCTTTAACAAAAATGTCTTTCCAGATCCCCATGAACCATCCAACAGGTAGGCATAACTATATATAGAATCATCCAAATATGACAAAACTTTTGATAATTTCTTCACTGGATAAAAAGAATTATTCTTCATTTTCTCTGTACCTTTCTCACTTATTTTATATCATTCTTTTTTGTAATAAGATCATACGAATCGGAGATAAATTCATCTGATAAACCTCAACATTATTCTGCTTTGCAAACCAAATTATCTCTTCTTTGTATTTTTTCTCAATTTTTTGCACCCAAATAAAATGCCTTTATATTTTCTTTCAAATCTAAAACATATTTACCATTTGGATATTTCAACTTGTCTGGCATTATTTTATTAAAATTTACTGTTACAATACGCCACTCTTTTTCATAGGACCATACATCAGATTTTCGACAAATTGTTTTATATATCCATTTCCCATTTGTATTCGACATATCGCGTTTAGATGTTGTATATCTTTCTTTTGTATATATTATTGGATGCAAATGTTTGTAAAACGTATTGCTTTCATCAAATTCGTATTCTATACAAAAACCTTTATGATTTTGTGCATAATGACTCCACATTAACATCGAATTATAAACTTCTGATAAACACACAACCCTTATAGAATCCTTAATTTCATTCATACAATTATTTAATCCGTTTTGTAAAATATTCTTCAAAGAATCTGAAAGTTTTTTTCCACCATGTGATCGTAAAATTATCTCCATTGCTTTTTCAATATCATCAGAATAAAGAATTCGATTTTTTTCCTCTTTTTTAATTGAAACCTGTTTTCTAACAATTGTATATATTCCTTCCTATCAAGAAGTTCATCTATTGTATCCGCTTGAAAACAAAATTCACAATCATATGGATCATTAAAGTAAAAAGTGGTGATGACGGATATACTAAACCTTCAAATGCTTCAAATTTCCATTTTTCAACATTAACCATCCTTTTTTGATGAATATAACTATAATCATTTACTATTTCATTATCAAATGATCTATATCTAAATAATTTTCGTTTCACACACATTATCTCCCCTTTTTCTCCCGATACAACTCGCCGGTCTATGCCCAGCATCCCCGTCATCTCCCCGGTATCTTCTACCCTATCAGCCACTTTTCTTCGAAACGCCGGAACCAGAAGCTTCGTATCCAGCACCGTCTCATGAATCTGTTGCAATTCTCTCAGTGTAAACTTCTCCGGTAAAAGCCGGAACGCTATATGCGTCTCCGTAATCCACTTGCGAAGCTGTACGATTGCATCTGCAAGAATCAGCTCGTGGTCAAATGCAAGGTCATCGCTTTCTATAGTCTTAAATTTCTTCTTTACATCCCACTTCGAAGTTGTCTCTTCTAATCTTGCATGAAGCTTCTCATCCCCATGTGTCAGGCACAGACTCATACACCATCTTCTTCCTGAAATGACACATCAAACCACTTCGCATCCGAAGCATCATCTCCTGCCTGGATCATTTCCTGTCCGGCATTGACAAGTGCCATGTATCCATTGCTGATCACCCATCTTCTCGGATCACGGTTTGATTGCTGTAGGTACCGAACTGTTCCAGGAAATCACAGTTGCAGTTTGTCTCTTCTTTTAATTCACGTTCTGCGGCTTCGCCGATGGTTTCCTTCGGACCAACGAATCCGCCGGAAGGGCATAACAGCCTTCATATGGTGCCGCACCTCTCTGGATTAAAAAGTACCTTTAACTCTTTCTCGGCTATTTTTCTGTAATTATCTTCTTCTTTATCAAACATTCCGAAAATGACGATATCTGCAGTCACGGATGGTTTTGGATATTTTGAATCATCATAAGTCTTTACAAATTCTTCGTTAGCCTTTTGCATTTCTGATTTTTTTCCGCATGATTACTACCTCTTTCTTTTTGTCCTATATTATTATCTTTATGATAGTATCACTTTGATAGTATGTCAATATACAAATTTACGCACACGAAAAATGTCATCTCATCTTCTAACGTTCTTCGTGTACGTTTATCCTCTTCAGATACTTCACTACCTTGTTTATTTGTTTTACTGAATCTTTTCACATATACTCTTTACACATATCTCTTTACGCATATCTCTTTTCACATATCTTTTTACGTATACTTCTTCATGACAGCCATTTCTGATCAATACACTTCACTTCCCCATCAAACCGAATATAAATGCACACCGCCAGATCTCTGATTAATCTTCTCCACAATTCCATGTCCGAATTTCGGATGTGTCACCGCATCGCCAAGCTTATACTGTACCACTTCATCCTTTTTTCTTCTGTGCAGTCTTCAGTTGCTGATAAGTATCCCGGACCGGCACGGACTTATCATGAATCCTGTTCTTTAATACCTTATCATAGTCATGATTCATAAGCGCTTCGCCCGCCTTATAATACAGCGTCGGCGCCGTCCGATAAAGAGAACAGCAGTATTTCCACGCACTTCCGTGCGTTCCCGCCTGCCATTTATACTTTTCGGGAATCTGCATATTGTACTGCATGTAATGGGCGTATTCGTGTTTGAATAAATCTATGCGATCCTCTTTAGACAGCGGATTCTTCACACCATATGCAATAAACAACAGCGAAAAATGAAAATGCTCTTTTTTCATGTGCACTTCGTCTAGTGTAAGATCCCAGTGTGTCCGTGTCATATCCAAATGTTATCGGCACTTTTTGCACCATTCAAATGGAGTTTTTTCTGTCCAGTTCTTCATATAGGTTCTGTATTAATGCCTGTAAAATCGGAATTTCTTTCTGCCAAGCGTTGTCGCAGGAATTGGTCTTCTCGGTTGTAATATGTCATCTTCTTTCGCACTCTCCATATGCATCTATTTCCACTTTTTCTTCCACATATCCGGCCGATATCCTACCGTTGCCTGCTTTCCATTACGAACAATCGGTGTCTTGATCATCTTTTGATTTTCCAAAATCTTTTCTGCTTTATCTTCCTCTGCAAGATAAGTAATCAACGCAAGCAGATCTTTATCCTTGCACTCCCTGATCGATCAGTTTTTCATATCCTCCGACAGCCTGGCATACCGAATTGAATTCACCTTTACTCAGACCTTTTTCTTTCTTCATATCTACGAACTGGTATTTAATTCCGCGCTCTTTGAAAAAGCGTTCTGCTTTTTTGCTGTCGAAGAATTCACCTTTACTCAGACCTTTTTCTTTGATTCCGAATATTTGTATGTTCATCCCTTGTTCCTCTCTCATTCTTCTCTTTCTACGCTATAATATAACTGTTTTGGACTCTTTGGCTTATCTGGAATACTCAACTTAATTACGCCAGCTTCTACTAATGGATTTACATACGTCTGTATAGCATAAGTAACAGAATTTAACCCTAGATAATCACAAATTTCCTTTCTTGTACGCGGTGTTTTACAAAATACTATTAAATTATTTGTTTCTTCATCATTTGACATATCTTCATAATCATTCTTTGATTCTTTATATAGTTTTACAATAAAACTTCCTCTTTCATCCAAGAATTCTGGTTGTCTTAAGTTATATTTCTCCATTTCCATCCGGATTGTTGAATTCCTGAATACCTGTTTTCTGTTATTCCCAATGTTTCAAGTGCCGATGCTAGTACCAGATTTCTTGTATCCGGTTGAATTTTTCCTAATTGGTCAATAGTGATTCTTCCATATAATCCACCTGGATTATGTATTTCAATCCTGTCTTCAAACATTATAGGTTGAATCGGCATTCCTTCTGTATGAATACTATAATCACGATGTACTAATGCATTTATAATAGCTTCTCTAACCGCTGTTATTGATAGTCTGTTCTGTCAGTTCTTCGTCCGGTTGTCGGACTTATAATTGTCTTTGTCCGCATATTGCGTTTCACAAAAATAATGCCTCATCCAACATTTCCGGAATTGTTCCTTCTATTCTCTGATTATCCGAGAATCTTTCCCCCATGTCGCCAAGACTTCCTATTGTTCTCCCAGGAATTACAATTGCCGTAATACACAATTGTGGAAAATATGCCTGTGGATATGGACTAAAAGCAAAGTCGCACTAAGCGTTACTTTCTCTCCTCGCTTTATGCTCATAAGTTCATAAATACTTTCATTATCAAGTGTTGCTAATCTTCGTTTTCCTCTCTTTAACAGTTCAATATAACGATTCAGTTCTTCCTGATCCAATGACATTACTGTTACTCTCGGAACCTCACGGATATCGTCTTGATATTTTCTTCTATATGCTTCATAACTATATATTTCGTATTCTGTCATCGGTTCATTACTATCCCCAATACGGGTATAGGACCCCTTCAACCTTCCACGTCCTTGATAATAGCAAGGTCTGTCTGCCAAATCTATTCCGGGAATTTCAGCAGAAACAAATTTTTTTATTTTCCTTCTCCACAACTGTAATAAGCGGCCGTACAACCGGATTCATCTGCAAGCATTGCTCGTTAATTTTCTTTTTGAATGTCCTGAGCATCATAAACACCAACTTCTTTATAATCTTGTTTCTCATCAATTCCAAAAACAATAATGCCACCATCATCCTGATTAGAAAAAAGCTTGACAAAGAATCATATAATCGTTTCGGACATCCTTGCTCCGCTGATTTCAATTCCAAATTCTGCGTTTCGCATTTCATTTTTTGAATTAATTTTAGTTTGTCATATAATTCTTCTGTTGTCATTTTAGTTCCTCCATTTATATTTTAGATTCTAGCACTATATTTAAGTTTATGCAAAAAACTTGCATATTCCGCAAAACAGAGCACTCGCTCCGCATGAGCGGAGCGCTGTTCCGCTAGGAACGGATCATTGCCCTGTTTGTTAATAAAGTTACTTGCTTTCTACACGTCTATCGCGACCTGGAAAGTCTAATCGATATGCTTTAGAGGTCATGCGGCTGAGACATGCATCTGCATATGTGTTATCACCAAACAATTGGTACCAGTTCGCTACTGGCATCTGCGAGATGATGACTGTTGATTTTCGGTAATCTCTAGCTTCGATGATTTCAAAGAGATCACGGCACTTGTCAAGATTTAAGTCCATCAATCCAAAATCATCTATAACAAGAAGATCATAACCGGCCATCTTGTTTGAATACTCATAGTAATTATCTTCACTATGCGCATGGGCGGATTCTTGAAGCAGATAAGAGTGCTTGATCCGATTCGAAAACGATCCATAACAGATCTGGTTGGGCACTTATTCAGACGCATCTGAATAGCACCAATAATAGTGTTGTAGTCCTGCATAAAAATGCCTCCTTTCGTAATCTAAAAATAATGAGCTACGAAAAAACTATAACACTTTATAAGAATGCGTGATCCGACGAAGCGGGAAAAGTGTTTGTTACGACCGGAAAAACTGTTCATATCCATGAACGCTTCCCTTTCATGAACTCTCTGGATACAAGCTCTACTTTCTGTTCAAGATGTTCACTATATACTCTTGTTGTCAGAACCGTTTCCCCGTTATTAATGAATATCTCAATGGCTGATGTATCCGAAAAAGATGGTAATATCCGAAAGCTCTTCCACCTTAGCAGCGGCTGCTTTTCTTCCACGTCCGCTTTCTCCCATCGATAAAAAAGCCCGTCCTTCAGCTTATTGTAACATCTTCACGAGCTTAAGCTCCCGAATTTTTTTGCTTCTTCCACGTCAAGTCTCAGTTCAAAACAACAGTCCGCAGGCGCCCACTTTTAAATGCTTCCAGCTCGCGGGCAAAATGCATTACGCAGATCTTTCATCTCCTTTTAATGGATGCCAAAGGATCTTTCCATCTTTCCATTCCAGTTCTCTTGGCATGGTAAGTGCATGGATCCAGTCATATGCAACCGTTGCATCATTATCATAATCTGCATCGAATCCCCATCCAGCCAATCAGGATTTCTTCTACCCGCTTCATCTGCAAATGTCTGTGTCGCATAGATGTCAAATCCTTTGTCAAATTCCTGAAATTTTCCAAAAGCTGTATGATTTGTTCTTCAGGTCAAACTCTACCGGAAAATATCCACACTGGTACACATTCTGGTAATCTATCCCTTCTGATCCTCACTGTGGACAGCATGTCATAATCTGCTGGCCGTCAATCTCGAACAGATCCGGGCATTCCCACATATAACCAAATGGCTTTGCTGTCCGCACTGTATCGTACCATTTCCAGTGTTCCAGATCGTCGGAACAAAACAAAAGTGCACAGCCATAAGATTCCGCATCACGGCCTCCCTGGATCATATAATAACGGCCGTCTTTTTTATAGATTTTTGGATCTCTGACATGCTTGGACATATTCACCGGATAATCATCATTGGTCATTACAAGCTTCTTGTATGCAATATTCTTTTCCATCCGGACTGAATACGTGAATCGTATTCTGTTCCCGTCCATTCATGATATAATCATAATCTTTATCCCAGAGTTTTACATTTCCTGTGTAAAAATAGTGAATTCCATCTTCACAGGTATAGGCTGATCCGCTATATACACCGTCTCTGTCCCATTCTTCGTCCGGATAAAGGAACGGCTCTTCTTCTTTATAATGAATCCAATCCTTTGTTGTGTAATGTCCCCAAAGCTTCGTTCCCCATCCGGCAAGAAATGGTGTATATTGAAATAAATATGATTCACACCCTGAAATTCACACAGACCATTCGGATCATTCATCCAGCCTGTCGGCGGCATCATATGAAAGTGAAGTCTGTTTTATCTTTTTTTACATTCTCCCTCATACTTTCATGCTTCGGATATTCTGTTAAATATGTCTCTTTGTTCATCTGTTCCTGTCCACCTTATCCTTACACGATTTCAGCCATCTTATCATTTTTTGCAATATGTTTTTTCTTCTGTTTTGATGGTCTTTCCTTCCGGAAGCTCTGTGAAGATAACAAGAATCTCGGAGAGTATCCATGCTTCTTCACCAGGTCGATGTCAAATCTGATAAGTGCTTCTTCTGCTGTTACTTCCTGTCCTTCTTTACAAGTGTCTCAAATCCTTCACCGTTCATATTGACGGTATCTACCCCTGCAGTGAATCAGGATCTCTGCTCCATCTGCAGTTGTAAGTCCGATTGCATGTCCGGTTGGATATACGAGTGATACGGTTGCCTTACATGGTGCCATAACGGTTCCGTCTTCCGGAAAGATAACGACACCGTCTCCAAGTACCTTGTTTGCAAATGTCGGATCTGTCGATGCTTCGATATCTTTTACTGTTCCCTCTGCTGCTGCATAGACTGCACCAGGCTCTTCTGTAATAACTGCCTTTGTTGTATCATTTTCTTTTGTATCGTTCTTTTTGTCATTTTATTCTTATCCGGTGCTGACCACATTTTTCCAAAGATGACTGTACATACAAATCCAATCGTAATCGCGATTGCATGTGCAATGATGTAGTTAATGTACCCGTGATGTGCCGGATTAGCAATTGCCATTCCAGGAAGTGCAGTTGTACCGAATCCAAGAGCAGTAAGCTTTGAATAGTATACATATGCACCTGCAACTGCACCACCGATACATCCACCGATCAGTGGAAACTTGTAACGTAAGTTTACTCCGAAGATTGCCGGTTCACTGATACCAAATAATGTCGAGCAGAAACTTGGAATACAAAGCTCTCTGGCTTTTAAGTTCTTCCAGTTCAGGGAAAGATAACCAAGTACCGCACCACTTTGTCCAAATAAAGCTACAGACATCAGTGGATTTAAAAAGTTTGTTCCTGTCGATGCAATAAGCTGTGCTTCTACCGCACCGATAATGTGATGAAGACCTGTGATAACTACGATCTGCTGAACTCCGGCAAATAACGCATACCCGAATGCTCCCAGATGTTCTGTACCCCACATCAGTCCGTCTGTGATTCCATTAGAAAGAATTCGTCCTGCCGGACCTACAAGTGTAAAAAGTAATACCGTAGAGATAAATACTGTCAGCATTGGTGCAACCAGAAGCTTGATTACATCCGGAATTACCTTATTGAAGAATTTATCCAGTTTTGCAACTACAAATCCCATCATAAGCGCGATGATGATTCCTCCCTGGAATCCTACCATCTCAATCTTCAGTCCGAACAGACGGATAACTTCTATATCAACGGTTCCCTGTGCAGCCTGGTAAGCATTGGCAAGAGAACTGTCTAACATGATTGCTCCGATTACCATACCAAGAACCGGATTCCCGCCAAATCTTTTTACGGCTGAATAGCATACTGCCATTGGAAGGATTGCAAAGATACCTGTAGACGCAAGACTTACCAGCCGGTTGATCGCATATAAGGTATCATGTGTCTTTACTACTTCAAGTCCGCCAAGGACGCTTGTAATTCCCATCAGAAGGGCTGCTGCAAGAAGTGCCGGCATGATTCCGATAAATACATCAGATAACGCTTTGATCACTGCCTGAAGTGGATTCTGCCTCTTCACACTTTCTTCCTTCAGATCTCCCAGTGACATATTCTGTGTATTCGTATACTCGGCAAATACCTCATATACATCATTCACTGTTCCAGCTCCCAGGATCAGCTGTAACTGATTACCTGCTATGAACGCACCTTTTACTTTGTCGATATCTTCCAGTTTTTCAATATCTGCAAGATCATTATCTTTCAATACGATCCTGAGTCTGGTTGCACAGTGTGCTGTTCCCTGGATATTATCCATTCCACCAATATTGGCTACGATCTGTTTTGATATTTCCAGATACTCATTGTTCTTTCCCATTTCTCTTCTCCTTGTATTGTTTTGTTTTGGAACCGGTTCCGTTCCTATGTTTTTATTATATACATCAGCTTTTTGTATGTCAACACAAAACGTCACTGCAATTTCATTTTTGGAAACGGTTCCAAAAATTGATATCTAAATTTGTCTATATTGCACAAAAAGCAGGTCTGTCAAATTGACAGATCCGCCTGATTCTCAGTTCTCTTTTTACACTTTTTCTTTCTATAATTTCATACGGGTTGACCTGAAGCGGGCTTACCGGCTTTCCTAAAATCATCTGGATCATCGACTCAGCACTGATCTCCCCCAGTTCTTCCAGTCAAATTTTACCGTCGTAAGTGGCGGCTGTAACAGTTCTCCTGCTTCGTAATCGCCAAATCCTACCACGGATACTTCTTCCGGTATCCGTATACCTTTCTCTGACATTACTTTGTACACGCCAAATGCGATACGGTCTGTTGCGCATACGACTGCCGCCGGTGTCTTCATATGATCTACAAATTTCTGTACATTTTCAATTGCATTTTCATAAAAGAACGTTGTCTCTATGACTTCTTTTGGCTTTTTCTCACAGGACATAAGTCCATCGATCACCCATGGCGTCGTTCTCCTCCTACTGCCGGGTCATCTTCAGGTACCCAGAGCATATAAATCTCCTTGAACTTACGTTGTCCGATATAATTACCCACCGCATATCCTGCATTGTAATCATCATTAATGACAGAATTCTCTCCCGGGAAGCGTTGTCCAAGAAACAGGATTGATTTTTAACTTCTTTACTGCTTCTTCGTATTCTTTTGTGCTTCCCGTCGCAAGAACCATAATTCCATCTACATTCATATTCTTCAGCCGTTCGATACAGCGTATTTCTTCTTCGATATCATTTTTCCGTATGCATGATAAGAGGTGTATAATCATTTTTCTTAAGATAGGCAACGATTACTTCTACAAGTCTCGGTGTTGTTACCGAGTTAAATCCAGGTACCAAGTCCTATGATCCGGCTCTCTTTTGCATTCAGCCTTGCAAACAGATTCGGCTCATAATTATTTTCTTCGATGATTTTTTATCTTCTGGGCCGTTGCATCTTTGACGCTTCCCCGTTCAGATATCTTGATACAGTACTTTTTGCCACACCGGACATCTGGGCTATATCATTTATTGTCAGTTTTTTTTTCCAAATTATTTTCCCCATAGCGTCTATTTCGAACCTGCTTATAATACAGAGAACCTGCCAGTGACAGCTTCTTCCGGACACATGCCGATTCAAAAATGTCTTAATATGTATTATACTCTTCTTTGAAATTTCCTGTCAAATTATCTCCTGTCCGAAATAGAGGATTCACACAAAGATTTTCAAGGGTTTGCGGAGAATTTAATAACAAAATATAACAGTTATTAAATCTCTTAAAACAGGTGAAATCTCAATCGGGATTTCTTTCTGCAGACGATGCCGCAGGAATTGGTCTTCTCTCATTTTTCTCTTTCTCCGCTATAATATAACTGTTTTGGGCTCTTTGGCTTATCTGGAATACTCAACTTAATTACGCCAGCTTCTACTAATGGATTTACATACGTCTGTATAGCATAAGTAACAGAATTTAACCCCAGATAATCACAAATTTCCTTTCTTGTACGCGGTGTTTTACAAAATACTATTAAATTATTTGTTTCTTCATCATTTGACATATCTTCATAATCATTCTTTGATTCTTTATATAGTTTTACAATAAAACTTCCTCTTTCATCCAAGAATTCTGGCTGTCTTAAGTTATATTTCTCCATTTCCATCCGGATTGTTGGAATTCCCGAATACCTGTTTTCTGTTATTCCCAATGTTTCAAGTGCCGATGCAAGTACCGGATTTCTTGTATCCGGTTGAATTTTTTCCTAATTGGTCAATAGTGATTCTTCCATATAATCCACCTGGATTATGTATTTCAATCCTGTCTTCAAACATTATAAGTTGAATCGGCATTCCTTCTGTATGAATACTATAATCACGATGTACTAATGCATTTATAATAGCTTCTCTAACCGCTGTTATTGGATAGTCTGTTCTGTCAGTTCTTCGTCCGGTTGTCGGACTTATAATTGTCTTTGTCCGCATATTGCGTTTCACAAATAATAATGCCTCATCCAACATTTCCGGAATTGTTCCTTCTATTCTCTGATTATCTGAGAATCTTTCCCCATGTCGCCAAGACTTCCTATTGTTCTCCCAGGAATTACAATTGCCGTAATACACAATTGTGGAAAATATGCCTGTGGATATGGACTAAAAAGCAAAGTCGCACTAAGCGTTACTTTTCTCTCCTCGCTTTATGCTCATAAGTTCATAAATACTTTCATTATCAAGTGTTGCTAATCTTTGTTTTCCTCTCTTTAACAGTTCAACATAACGATTCAGTTCTTCCTGATCCAATGACATTAATGTTACTCTCGGAACCTCACGGATATCGTCTTGATATTTTCTTCTATATGCTTCATAACTATATATTTCGTATTCTGTCATCGGTTCATCACTATCCCCAATACGGGTATAGGACCCCTTCAACCTTCCACGTCCTTGATAATAGCAAGGTCTGTCTGCCAAATCTATTCCGGGAATTTCAGCAGAAACAAATTTTTTATTTTCCTTCTCCACAACTGTAATAAGCGGCCGTACAACCGGATTCATCTGCAAGCATTGCTCGTTAATTTTCTTTTGAATATCCTGAGGGTCATATACTCCAACTTCTTTTAAAATTTTGTTTTTCATCTATACCAAAAATTATAATTCCACCATCATCCTGATTTGAAAAACTAGACAAAAGAATCATATAATCGTTTCGGACATCCTTGCTCCGCTGATTTCAATTCCAAATTCTGTGTTTTGCATTTCATTTTTGAATTAATTTTAGTTTGTCATATAATTCTTCAGTTGTCATTTTAGTTCCTCCATTTATATTTTAGATTCTAGCACTATATTTAAGTTTATGCGAGAAACTCAAATATTATTCTTATGAACTAAAAAGAACTCAAATTTATACTTCAAATTTGAGTTCTTTTTTCATTTTCAATGTCCACTTATTCCTCTCTATATTTTCTAGTCCATCTCTTCTTCAATCTTCTCCGCAACCGCCACATCCGCCGGCAGCCACTCCACATCCGTAAGTTCCTCCCTGGTCAGCCATCTGGCCGCCCTCATGCTCCTTCAGCACCAGATCCCCTTTCACGATCTCACACCAGAAGCAATCCATCGAAAGATGAAATCCCGGATAATCATATCCACCGTCTCGATCCATTCACCAACCGAAACTTCCGTATCCAGTTCTTCCATGATCTCACGCTTCAACGCTTCCTGCGGTGTCTCCCCGGCTTCGATCTTGCCGCCTGGGAATTCCCATCCGCCTTTGAACTCGCCATATCCGCGCTGCGTTGCGAATATCATCGTTCTTCCGTCTTCCTTTACTGCCTTTATAACTGCTGCCACTACTCTAATTGTCTTCATCTTACCATTTATCTCCCGTCAAAATCTTCCTGTAACAGTCCCTATTCATTCACAATATACTGGTAAATATCCTCTCTCACCGGAGTCTCCAGCTCCCATTCGATCTCCACCGCCGTCTTATCCGTATTCGGCATCACGAACTGCTTCGCATTCCCGGTCGCGATCACACGGCCCAGATAATAAAATTCCTTGGATATCTTATCATCTTTATTCTTTTCTCACAAACAGCTGCACATCTATGCCACGTTCTGTTGCTTTCAGGAAATTCCGCACATCTTCTGAGTCCATGCTTCTTCCGCTTTTGGAAATCGCGATCAGCCGGTTCTCTGCTACGAAATGATCTTCGTATTTCGTGGTATCGCTGATATTGTCCTGCTTATCGTAGTTAATGAATATCGGAAATGTCTTAGTCTTTTATCATATTTGTAACCGCCGATGTTCAGCGGCACTTCATTTCTCTCCCAGTTCAACAGACGGCAGGCATCCTCATATGTATATTTCTGATACAATACCAGATTCGTATCCTGATAATGGTAACTGTAATTGACCTTATATCTCGAGATTCCGAAGTCCACCAGTTCCTCCAGAATCGCACAGAATTCCGGATTCTGTAACATTTTCTCATAAGAATCGGAAATGCCATAATCATCCTGTTCCTTCTTCAGAAATATACACTGTGCGTAAGTCTTCTTTGCTGCGCTCGTCGGAAATTCATTGGTCATCATATTGATCACATTTTCCGTGCAATGCTCGTCCATCTCACACTGATACGTCTCGGATAAACGCTTCCGCAGACGCCCAATGATTCCATGGTGATACTGCAACGTATGTTTCAACAATTCCAGCTCATGAATCCGCTTGCCACTTGCCAGCTTTTTGGAAATGAATTCGATCACTTTTCTTCGTCTTCTGACAATCGGATGGTATATTCCTTTTCGTATTTCACAAGGAATTTGTAATATGAACCCAGGCTGTTATTGTCGAAGATCCGCAGCACATCCATTTCCCCATATTTATCAAAATCCGCAAGCGCCGGGATATGCCCCAGCTTATTCTTCAGATTCGTATAATTCTCCCGGATTAATTTGATATCGCTGAAGTTCGCATTATCAATTGCCTGGAAAATCCGCTTTCTGGAAATCTCATCGAAGTGAATCGTGCTCGCACCCGGAATCACTCTGCCGCCTTCCGTGACATAACGGCGGATATTGTCCTTGTTATAACTGCGGTCGCCGGACAGCGCAATCGGAATCATAAAGTTATTCCGATAATTTCCGATGAAATCCAATACAACGACATATTCTTTGTTCTCGGCTTTTCGAAGTCCCCGGCCAAGCTGCTGGATGAACACGATCGGCGACTCTGTTGGACGAAGCATGATGACCTGATTGATCTCCGGCACGTCCACACCCTCGGAAAATATGTCTACGGAAATGATGTAGTCCAAGGCATCTTCAGTTCTTCTCCTGCACAAAATCCTTATTGACCACACCATCTTTCCCCTTAATCATACGATTAACATAAGCCTTTGCACTATCACTCTCTTCTGCAATCTGCACCCTAATTTTTTCTTACTCTATGCACTTTAATTCGATATTATTTTTTTAACCATAATTCCTATCCTCTATCGGAATTTACGTTATTTCTAACAACTTCTAATCTTATTTCTCAAATGACATGTTATTTTATTTTCTTCATTAATCTGATTATCAATTATTTCATCCCATTTCATATCTTTCCAATTCTCTGGATTCAAATTTATTCTTAAGATCTTTTTTCACAATGTGCAAAGAAATTCATCAACATTACATATGTTTGTTCTTCAATAAAAATCCCCTCATCCATAACTAAATCGTAATAAGCAAAACGTCATTTCATAGGCACTCAGCATAAGCCTTCTGAATCTTCTCTTTTCCTTCCGTTGTATCTTCGATTCCTTTTCGACCAATAACTTTATTATAACAAGATAGTCCAAAACACTCTTGCTCACTTTTCTAAAACCTGGCATAATCTCTTTTATATATTTTGAATTCCTCGTCATAAATAAAAATTTCTTTATGCAAAATTTTCTCATTCAACGTCCGGCACTTTGCCAACTCTACTGCAAGTTCATTTTTATAACCTTCTATATAAACCACTTTGCCCATAATCTTGCACAATAAAAACCTGATACCGCAACAATTATTGCTCCTGCACCACCTAGTGCCAAAACAATTTTTCCAAAAACAGAAAAAAATATCTATATTATTCAATAGTCACTTTTCCTTCCTTTTTAATCTTGAGTGTATACTTTATCTAATTGCTTCCTATTCATCATCTCCATTTTTTGCTTCTAAAAATATTACTTTTGCCTCTTCTTTGAATTCATCACCAATGACTCTAAAATACCTGCATACTGGAATATCCTCTTTGACTCTGTATTCATCGAATATCAAAACATCCCTCACGCCAATTTCGGTCATAAATAATTCTCAAGCGCTTTTGCGACAGATGTTCCATAACGCTCCTGGCGTTTCATAGCTGACTAACTTTATAACTCTTTGGATTCATTTTCAACTTTTCAATTAGATATATTCATCATCAAGACCATCATGAAGTCGTCCCACCGGTTTAATCTCCACCTGCCAGTGCTTCTTCCAGATAGTAATCTTTCGTTCTATTTCGAATCGTTTTACAAATACATCTGATAATCGATCCATCTTGCTTCACAGAATAAAATCCAGAATCGCTCATCACCGTCTTCTTTGCTTTTGATTTCGCCAGAGCGGCTGTGCTCTGTCAGGAACCGCTCCAGGCATGAAGACTTTGCATGCTCACGATCGCCGATCCAGTCGTCATATGTAGCAAGAGCCTCCTCAATACGTGGTGCTTTCTTCACCTGACTATTTCGTATCCCTGTCAGATTCTGAATAAACGGATCGATCACTCCGTGTTCCGATATCATATTGGCTAAAGCGTTCCGATTCTTTTGAATTCTCATCCAGAAGAACAGCTCCGATCTGTATCGTCTCATTTGCATATTTATAAGATCGACTCCGATAATCTCGGTACGTTCACATTTCTAAATCTATCACAAGGTAATTCATGCTGTTTCCTCCTGTTCACTTTTCAGACTCTTTTTACAGATCTTGCAGATTGT
>VOFG01003506.1_pt1 | contig 15364 bp, 28 predicted proteins | sample 5384171 | NCBI WGS metagenome assembly VOFG01 (sample SAMN12384726, study PRJNA508395) | human gut metagenome | isolation source: healthy gut F | host: Homo sapiens
TTCGTCAAATTCGCGGCCGAAGAAAAGCAGCTGTTCCGCTGGCTCTATCTGGAGGGCGAACAGCTTGGCCCGTATCAAAATGACGTTCTGACTTCGGAGGTCATTTCGGTCATAACCGAGGAATTCGGCTACGAGGAGGACGTCGCCCGCCGGTTCCATCAGGACATGATCTACTTCACCTACGGGCTGGCGATCCTCGCCAATACCGATCACCTGCATCTGACGGAGGCAGAGCTGCGTGAAGTGTTCCGCCGGGAGTTCCGCGCGTTGATCGCCATTTACGGAAAGCCGGCGAAACTGCCGGAATTTGCTGTGAAAGCCGGTGTTGTTCTATGAACCTGAAGGTGTCCTTCACATGGTTCGGGCTTGTGATTTTTCGCGCTGCCCATGCTGATCAATATCGCCTATGTCCTGTTTCCGCCAGCCGGAAAAGCGGAACAGGCCGCAGCGGTCTCGCATTGGATCGAAATCGTCGAACAAATCAGCCGCATCGCCCTACTTGGCGGGTGGGCCTCTGGAGTACATGGCGGCAATTTTTCGTAAGCTGACAGATACTGACGAAGCCGCCATGCAGCTGGCGCTGGAATTCTATGGGCCGATGTATCTACTTTACAGCGTCTACGACGGTGCGCAGAATAAAGATTCCGTTGCTCCTTTGCTGGATGCGCATATTGAGCGGTTCATTGCCAAGGTCGAATCCTGTTACAGAAAGGACAGGGAGACGATATGAAGGAACATGAAGAGAAAAAACAGTGGGTTTTATGCCCTTGGTGCGGCTCGAAAACGCGGCTGCAAATATTTCGGGAAACTGAGTTGAAAGACTTTCCTTTGTTCTGCCCAAAGTGCAGACACGAAAGCATCATCAACGCAAAGAATTTCACGATTGAGACGAAAGAAGCCAGACGCTAAGACGCAGTGCTGATCGCAAAGCCGATCATGCGCTGCGTCTCACTTTTTTGAGAGGAATGTTTCTATGAACGCAATTATTTACACCACCAATACCGGCAGCACAGAGCATTATGCTAAGTTGCTGGCGCAGAAAACCGGACTTCCTGTGTATTCCCTTGCAGAAGCGAAGAAGCGGGTCTTTGCCGGAGCGGAGGTTATCTACCTTGGCTGGATCATGGCAGGCTCTGTCAAGGGCTATGCCGAGGCCGCAAAGCGTTACCGGGTACGCGCCGTCTGCGGTGTCGGCATGGGGCAAACCGGAACGCAAACGGACAACACGCGGAAAAAGTCGGCGATCTCTGCTGATATTCCGCTGTTTACCCTGCAAGGAAACTTTGATGTCAAAAAGCTGCACGGCGTCTACCGCCTTATGATGGAGATCATGGTCAAAACGGCAGGCAAAGCTCTTGCCGAAAAGAAAGACCGCACGCCGGATGAGGACGATATGCTGGATATGATGCTGCATGGCGGCGAGCGGGTTAAGGAGGAAAATCTCGGCGCTGTTCTCGATTGGTACAGTGCACAGCGATAAGAATGGGAGGGAATGATGATGATGTGTCCGAAATGCGGAAAAGAAATGAGAAACGGCTATCTGTTCAGCAGTAAGGATGGCGCGTTCAGCTTTGCAAACGAAGTGCCGAGTGCCTTGGAAAACGCCAAAAACACGGAGGGATTTGTAAAGCTCACCGGGTTGAAGGTCGGCGGTCGCACCAGCGTGGAGGCCTGCTGCTGTGATGCGTGCAGAACGATCATGATCCAGTATTGAGAGGTGCAGTGAGAATGAAACTCTATTTTGGAAATGCCGTTGCTACGACGACAATTTTGATGATCCTTGCCCTGCTGGACTTTATCGGCTGGTCGGTTTGGGGCCGCGCAGTTATTCAGTATTGGGGACGCAGAAGTGTGCTTTTGCTTGTTTTTGGACTTGTGGTCTGCTGCTTTGCGGCGGCGCGGGACGGGTTATATAAAACGATTCAGAATGCCATTGACGGAAGCTGCGCACCGGGACTGTTTCCACTGGTCAGCATTCCCACCATCGTCGGCTGTGTCGGTGCGCTGCTGATTATCATTGCCGCCATTGCCACGCCGATTGCCAAAACGCAGCACGCGCGCGAGATATGGTTCTATATGATGTCGGGCGGCGCTGTACTGAAAATCGTGACGATGGAGATCGCACGAATCATTCTCTGAAGGGAAAAGGCAGCACATTTTGACGGCGAGATTCCGCTGTTTTGAGAAAGGGTTCATGAGGATAAAATGAAAAGGTTAATAGTATATGTTCATGGAAAGGGCGGCTCGGCGCAGGAAGCCGAGCACTATAAATCGCTATTTCCGAAGGACGAAGTAATTGGGTTTGATTACCATTCCCAAACACCTTGGGAAGCAAAGAAAGAGTTTCTTGCGTTTTTTACCGAGCAGAGAGGCCGGTGTGAGCACCTCACCTTGGTTGCCAACAGCATCGGAGCTTTCTTTACGCTGTCCTCGCTGGATGAAACACTGGTTGACCGGGCTTATTTCATCTCTCCGATTGTGGATATGGAAAACTTGATTTGCAATATGATGCAATGGTCGAATGTAACCAAACAGGAGCTTGCCGAGAAAAGGGAAATCGCCACGAATTTCGGAGAAACGCTGTCATGGGAGTATCTTTGCTATGTGCGCAAGCACCCGATTATCTGGAATGTCCCTACCTGTATTCTCTACGGCGAGCATGACAACCTGACATCCATTGAAACGGTATCTGCATTTGCCAAACTGCACCATGCTGATCTGACCGTCATACCCGGTGGCGAGCATTGGTTCCATACCGACGAACAGATGCAGTTTCTGGACAAATGGATCAGAGATCGCAGCTTGAACGATGTCTGCGGCTGATGATACTTAACGGCGTGAACGATGAAACAAGAATAAAAGTAAGCGGGAGGCAGCGGGAATGGAGCTTCAGGAACTGCACTCATACATATGTCGGCAGAAGAAGCCCTCGCTTATGGGCTGATTGACAAAATTATTGACAAGAGATAAGGAGAAACACCATGTCAGAAAAGAAGATTACCATTCGTCTGGAAACGAAAGACGATTACAGAGCCGTTGAGAATCTGACCCGCGAGTCCTTCTGGAATGTCTACCGCCCCGGCTGCATGGAGCACTATGTGCTGCACCGCTATCGGGATGACCCGGCTTTTGTGCCGGAGCTGGACTTCGTCATGGAGCTGGACGGTGAGCTGATTGGGCAGGTCATCTATGTGCGGTCGGAAATCGACTGCGATGACGGAAGAAAGGTGCCGATCATGACCTTCGGTCCCCTTGGCATTGCGCCCGCATACAAGCGGCAGGGCTACGGGAAGCAACTGCTGGACTATTCCATGGAAAAAGCAAAGGAAATGGGCGCGGGTGCGCTTGCCATCACCGGCAATATTGACTTTTACGGCAAGTCCGGTTTCGTTCCGGCAAAAACCAAGGGCGTGCGCTATGCCGATGATCCGGAGGCGGATTATTTTCTCATCAAGGAGCTGACGCCCAGCTTTTTGGACGGCATCTCCGGCACTTATAAAGACCCTGAGGGATATTTTGTTTGCGAGAAGAATCCGGAAGCATTTGAACAGTTTGAAGCGACCTTCCCGAAGAAGGAAAAGCTAAAGCTGCCGGGACAGCTGTTCTGAGCAGGAGGAATCTGAGTATGATCGAGTCAAGATGTGGGCTTCGGTGCACGCACGCCGGACGGTTTCTTTGCGCGGCTTCAAGAAACCATTAACAGGATATAATAAGAGAATTTAGATCTGACACCGGTCATGCGATGCCGTCGAAAAGATAGTAGGAGATTTTTATGGAGCTTTGGTGCATCGTTCTGATCTGTTCGCTTGCGCTCGCCGCGCTGTGTCTGCTGGCGTATCTGCTCGTGCTGCGCCATTCGCTGCGAGGCCGCGGAGGAGCTGGACGAAAAGCTGCGGACCGACACGAACACGCTGATCTCCATCTCCAGCGGCGACCGGGCCATGCAGTCCTCGTCACCCACATCAACCGGCATCTTCAGGCGCTCCGCAGGGAGCGTCTGCGGCTGCAAACCGGGGAACGACGCGCTGACGGTCGCCGTCACCAATGTCTCGCATGACCTGCGCACGCCGTTGACTGCCATCTGCGGCTATCTCGACCTGCTGGAGCAGGAGCCGCAGACTGAGGCTGCCGCACGCTACCTTGCCGTAATTCGGGAACGGACGGACGCCATGCGCGCCCTGACGGAGGAGCTGTTCCGCTACTCCGTCCTCACAGCCACGGCAGACGAACTCCACACGGAGCCGGTCTGCCTGAACGACGTGCTCGAGCAGAGCCTTGCCGGGTTCTACGGCGCGCTCTCCCGCGCGCGGCATCACGCCATCGGTGCAGTTGCCGGAAGAAAAGGTCATCCGCCCGTGGACGCCGCCGCGCTGCGCCGCGTGTTTGACAATATTCTCAGCAACGCCGCCAAATACTCGGACGGCGACCTTGCCGTCGTGCTCGCCCCGGACGGCAAGGTCACGTTTTCCAACCGTGCCTCCGCGCTCAGCCGCGTGGAGGCCGCGCGCCTGTTCGACCGCTTTTACACCGTCGATTCTGCCCGCGGCTCCACCGGACTCGGCCTGTCGATTGCAAAACTCCTGACCGAAAAGCTGCACGGCACGATCTCAGCAGACTATGAAAACGAAACGCTTCGGATTTGCATAGCCTTTCCAACAGAAAAACAGGGAGGAATATGATGAAAAAGAATTTGCTGGTATTGGGCGCTGCCCTGACCCTGCTGCTGACGCTGAGCGCGTGCGGCAGACAGACCGTGATCCGAACAACGGACACCCTGGATCAGGCGGAGCCGGAAGCATCTGCCGCCGAGCCGCTTCCCGCAGAGCCGGCAGCGGGGGGAGGAAGAAACCGCCTGGTCGCTCGACCCCTCCGCTGTTACGGATGATTTTGCCGCCGATACGCTCATCCGCCTGCCGGAGCTTGCGCTGAGCGGACTCGGCTTCACGTTTGACACACCGCGCGATTTGACCTCACAGCAGATGTATCTGCTGTTTCTGGCATGGTCAGCGCCGGAGACGCTGGATGCCTGTTACAACGCAGCGGACGGCAGCTACATATTTTCCGCTGATCTGATCTGCCAGACGCTTGACCGATATCTGAGGGGTATTCCTTTGATATTTCCGAATGTCCGCTCTATGATCCTGCACGCGGCGCTGTCATCACACCGATGGCTGGCGCGTTCGGCGGAAATGTCGAGGTGCAGCTGGAAAGCAAGACATTTGACGGCAATACCGTCGTCCTGACGGCCCTTCTGGACGGAAGCGTGCGCAAAACCTACACGGTCACATTCTGCGACGGCGGCTATCGGTATCAGTCGGTCCGGCAGCTTTCGCAGCCGGAATTGCGCCCCAACGTCGGGACGCTTCTTCTGTATGGGAAAGAACAGGAAGCCTTTGCCGCTGTAACCGAGGAGGAGATCTGCCTGTGGGACAGTACCTCCGGCGGTCAGTTTCTCGCCGTTGCGCGTTTCCCGATCACGCTTCCCGGCGCAAAGGATGCGCTGAAACGCTGCGACTTTACAGATCTTGACGAGGACGGCAGCAGCGAGCTGACTGCAGAGTTTTCCTTTGCCGATGGCAGCACAGCCAGCCTCGTCTGGTTCTTCACAGATGGCGGCCTCGTTTATAACGAAGAATTCTCCCGTCTTCCCGGCGAAGCATCCGCTTCCGGGACAGACTGAGCAGGCGAACATCATACAAATACCATTTCCCAAGGAAAGGCTGGACACACTATGGAAACGCTTCTCATCCATGATCTGACACCAAACAGCTTTCTGCTGTCCTGCCGGACACCAGCGGCTATACCATCATCGACGCAAACCGAAGCGCAGCGTTTTGCCGGGGTGCTTCCCTGCTGCTGGCTGGCGTCGCCGGGGCGGTGCGTGATGAAGGACAGCCTGCAAACCGTCAGCGCACAGATCGGAAACGCCGAAGCGGTTATCGTCTTCTCCAGATGCTGCTTCGGAGGGTTCAGTCCCGGCGTCAAACGGCTGCTGGATCGCGCCATCGCGTGCAGTCTGCCGTTTTTCACCTATCGCGGCGGGCGTGTCCACCATCCGCTGCGCTATCAAAATCGCCCTGCGTTTCTGGCCTGCTTCTATGGCGCGGCTACGGACTTTGAGCGTGAAACAGCCACACGTTTGGCCAATGCCAACCGGGTCAATCTGGGCTTTTCTTCCGCGCGGGTGTGCTTTGCGGAAAAGCCGGAGCTTCTGGCGGAGGTGATCGAAAACAGATGAATGTTCTGATCCTGAATGCCAGTCCAAGATCCAAGGGCAGCGCTTCGGCATTCTATTCATCCCTGCTGCGGCTGTTTCTGACGGGCTGCGAGGTTCAGGTATGCCAACTTCGCAGGGCGGGGACCACGAAAACGTCTTTTGCATTGCTTCCGTGGGCGGATGCTGTTGTGATCTCAGCGCCGCTCTATGTCGACGCCGCACCGGCGCATGTCGCCGCGTTTTTTAGAGCAGGCGCAGCAGCGCTGCAAGGAAACGCCGTGCCGGTTTACGCTCTATGCCATTTCCAACTGCGGCTTTCCCGAAGGTCATCAAAACGAACTGCACCTGCGTATTTACGAGGGCGTGGTGCCGGTGTGCCGGCGTCTCCTGGGGCGGCGGACTGGGGATCGGCGGCGGTGTGATCCTGCGCTGGATGTGTATGCTGACGCCATTGTTCGCCGTGCTGGATACGGCGCGGCTCATTCTGGCGGCGCAGGCAGCGCCGCTGACCGTGCAGACGATCCTCTCCTGCTATAGCAGTATGCTCGTGACGCTTGCGATGAGTCTTGGTGCAGTGATCTGCCTTGCCATTTTAGGGCATCACATCAAACGCGGTGCGTGCCGCAAGAATCTGTTCACCCGCTGCCTGATGCCGTCGTTTGTTTTTATCCCGGTCTCAGACGCTTTTATGCTGCTCTCTGCGCTGGCGCATGGGAAACTGCCGCACACACTATTTCGCAGACAGCCCCCTCCGCGCAGAAGGCCGATCTGCCCGCCGACCGGCCGCATCGCCCCAGTGTGCCGAAAAACCTTTTTGATATGCTGAGGGCCGCCGGAGCTGCCGGCGGCCCTGCTGTTTTTAACGCTGCCCATTCAGAACAGGATGCTTCTGGCGTGATCTCTGATTCCGCACCGGTTCAGCATCCGGCCTTGTCCATGAGCTTCCGATAGACGACGCGCATCTCCGGCTCACGCACCTCTGCCTCCACGTCGGCGAACGGAATCCAGCGGACGGCGCTGTTCTCGTCGGCCTTGACACGGATGGGGAGGCGGTCGTCCGCTTCGAGCAGATAGGTGCAGTTCAGGTGCAGATGGGTCGCCACGTAGCGCCCACGCTTCACATGCCCGTCCACGCCGAGGATCTCGAGCGAGAAAATGTCGTTCCGCAGCGGCCTTGCGCCGACGATGCCGGATTCCTCATTCGCCTCCCGCAGCGCCACGCGCAGCAGATCCTCCTCGCCGTCCGCATGTCCGCCGAGCCAGGCCCACGACTGGTAGAGATTGTGGAACGCCATCAGCGCATGCGTCCGCGCGGGATTCACGATCCAGCAGGAGGCTGTAAAATGCGCCATCTCGTTTTCCCCCGCGTCAGCAGATCGGGGAACGTGTCCATGTATTGCAGCATCAGCCGCTTTTCCGTTTCTTCCTGTTCATTGTAGGGCCGAAATGCCAGAATATCATCGCGCAGTCCCATTGCAAGCGCCTCCTCCTGTAAGCTGTTTGCAATATTCTATCACAGCCACCCAAAGCTGACGCAACCCGGATACATTCCGCCCGTTTCTGCGATTTTGCCCCTACAAAACACAAGCAAATCTCAGCACAAAACTAAAAAACAGCCCCCTCTCATATGAGAGGGGGCTGTTTTGTGTCAATCCACAAAGGTTTCGGGGTCAATGGATGCGCCGTTTTTGCGGACGGCGAAATGCAGGTGGGCGTCCTGCCCGACCTCGAGCAGCGCCGTGCGCCCGACGGAGCCGATCGTCTGCCCGGCCTCGACCTTTGTCCCCGGCGGAGACGAGCGGGTGTGGCGGCCAGATTCTGATAGTACGTGACGCAGCCGTCGTCGTGCCCGATGACGACCGTCGTGCCGAGCAGCTCGTCGTCATAGACCGCCGTGACCGTGCCGTTTGCCGCGGCCCGTACCGGCGCGCCCTCGGCGGCGGTCAGGTCGACGCCGTCATGTGTGCGCCAGTCGCGCGTCGTGGCGTTGAAGGCCAGCTGCTCCATGCTGTACGCGCTCTGCGTCTCGCCGGACACCGGCCACACGCGGACGTTCGCCGCCTGCGCGTAGACCTGCTCGTCGGTCTGCGAGACGGGCGCGGATTCCGCCGGCTTAGTGACGGCGGCAGGCTTGCTTTGCAGACGGCTGCGTGGGCGTTTTCGCCGGCTGGGACGGGATCTCCGTCTCCGTGGCGACCGACATCGCCGGTTCGCTCAGCGCGTTTTCTCCCGCGATCGCGCCGGACAGGAACAGCCAGCCCGACACGCCGACCGCGCAGATGCAGAGCGCCAGCACGATGTAGTAGCCCTTCTCGCGCAGAAAGTGTTGAAAACGGTTGGGTTTGGAATTTTCGTTGTGTTGCATTTCTTGCACCTCCGAGGCTAGTATCCCCGGAAGCTGCCAAATTAAACACAGATTGGGAATGTTTAGTAGACTGTAGCCACAAAATACTGTTCCAGGCAGTATTTCAGGATGCGGCTGCGGGTGACGATACCGATGAAATCGTCCTTGTCGTCCACGACGGGGACGAAGTTCTGGTCGGCGGCGACGGCGATGAGGTCCTCCACGCGCGTGTCCCGCGCGCACGGGCTGTACCGCCGCGGCGCAGCGATCTCGGTGATGGAGTGCTCCTCGGTCTGCCGGATGTCCATGACACAGAGCCGCTTGAATGCCCAGAGCAGATCGCCCTCGGTGATGACGCCCTTTATAGTGCCCCTCCGCGTCGAGGATGGGCAGCGCGGTATAGCCGGAGTTTTCCATGCGCTCCATGGCCTGCCGCAGCGTGGAATCCGCGTCGACAAAGGGAGCACATCGCCTTGGGCGTCAGAAAGAACAGGATATTCATTGAGAAAAGGGCCTCCTTCTTTTGAGTTCGGTATGTATAGTTTACCATATCCGGCCGCCGCCGTTGTAACGAAATTGTGAATTACGCCAGAAACCTGTCGGCGTTATGCGGCGAAGAGCATCGTGAGCACGAGCGGAATGGTCACGAGCGAGAGGAGCGTGGACAAAAAGACGCAGCCCGAGGCCAGCGACCCGTCGCGCCCGTAGCGATAACAGAGGATCGTGGAATTCGTGGCAGCGGGCATGGCCCGCGCGAGGATGAGCGTGGTGAGCATGAGGTCATGCGTCAGAACGCCGCGCAGCAGCACCCAGAGGCCCAGCGGGATGACCACCAGCTTCACCGCGCAGAGCACATATACCCGCCAGTCGCCGAAGACCGTCCGCAGCGAGAGCTTTTGCCAGCGCAGAGCCGATGATCAGCATGGCCATCGGGCTGGTCAGGTTGCCGACGTAGTCGACCATCTGGCCCACGATTACCGGGACGCGCAGCGCGCTGAAATAGAGCGCATAGGCCACGAGCGCGGCGATCACGCACGGGCGGCGCAGGATGTCCCACGAGAGGCGGAATTTGCTCGAAACCGTCGAGCAGATAGACGCCGTAGGTCCAGCAGAAGATCTGAAAGCCCAGCACGAAGATCGAGATGCAGAACCGCGCGCTCGCGCCGAGGAGCGCCTCCGCCAGCGGATAGCCCAGATAGCCCACATTGGAAAAGACCAGCAGGAAAACATAGATCCGCGCGTCCTTTTCCGGCGCGCGCATCGCCCGCACCAGCAGCCAGCCCAGGCCGATCAGCAGGAAATAACAGGCAAAGTTGACCCCGTGAGCTGCAGGACCTGTCCGTTGGTCAGCAGCCGCTCCCCGACCATCACCGACGCGACGATCTGCAGCGGATTTGTAATGTTGACCACCAATGAGGAAAGCATTTTATTTTCATCTTCGCCGAGCACGCCGGCCTTCCCGCCGAGGAAGCCAACGCCCATCGCGAAAAACATCAGCACCAGCTGATGCACCAGTCCGGAAATGTCCATCCGTTTGTTCCTTCTCTTTTTTTTCCGCCGTTTGATCAGCTGCCGAAGCACTGCGCGCAGGGCGTATACCCCTGCCGCCCGCGAGCTTCCGGCTGTAGGCCCAGAAATTTTTTTCGAAAATTTTCCGCAGTCATAGCGGTGATAATTGCCTGTGCCGTCGTCCTCGATGAAGACGACGTAGCTGTCCATGAAGCGGAGCTTTTGCTCTGGGCATCAACTGCTGCATAGAGCGTGTCATAGTCGGCCCGCAGACGGTCGTTTTCCTTCTCCAGCGCCGTGACCTGTTCCTCCAGCACCGCGTTCTCGTCCGTGGCCTTCTCCAGCTCCTTCTGCTGCTCCGAGAGGTCGTATTGCGACTGGCTGGCCGAGCTTTCTGCGCTGTTTACAGTTGTCAACAGTTCTTCAATCTGCTGCGTCTGCGCGGCGGCCTTCGCCTCTTCGGCGGCGAGTTCTGCTGTCAGGTCGTCGATCCTGTGTTTTCCAGCGTGGACAGGCGCTTTTCCCGCTCGGCGAGGTCATCTTCGCGCAGGCGGATGGCCCGGCGCTGCCGCGCAAGGCCGGAAAACTGCCAGATCGCAAGACCGAGGCTGACCGCGGCGACGATGCAAGCGCAGACCGTCAGCGCCCGGCTCGGGCGCTTTTCCTTCTTTTCCGGCTTTGCAGGCTGCTTTCCAGTGGGTTCCTGGGGCTGCTTCTCGGAAGATTTTGGCGATTCTGTTCGCCGCACCGGGGTTTGCATCCGGCCCGGCTGCGCCGGGACAGACGGGCGCGGGCGCGGCGGCGCCGCGCCGGGATTCAGGCCGCACTCGGCGCAGAACAGCTCGCCGTCCGGTATTTCCTTGCCGCACTTGATACAGGTCGTCATATCCCGTCTCCTTCGTTTTTCTGTCTGTTTATATAACTTTTTTACGTCTGTTTCTCTAGCCTTTTCCGCTGAGATCGTATGCAATACTGATAAAATGGCCGCGCACGATCTGCGTTGCGAGGCGCGATCTTGCGCCCGCTCAGTTGTGTCCGCGCAGCAAGGACAGAAAAGCACCGCGGATCAAGGCCGAGGCCGCGTCCGTCCAGCTTCATGACCGCTTCCTTCCGCGTCCAGAGCCACGAGAGCGCCCGCTCGCTGTCCGCTTCTTCCCGCTGAAAGATGCGCTGGAATACCCGCTCGCGTATGCGCTCAGATACCGCTCGGTCCGCGCACTCCACATCCACCGCCGCACGGCGTGTCAGAAATCAGCAGCACCGCGAGATCCCCCGCCGTGGCTCAGGCTGAATTCCGGCCCGCCCGGCAGATATGGTTTGCCCTCCGGCGTGCGGAGGAGCGCTTCCTCATCCGCGACATATTCCGCAAGCAGCAGCCCCGCGGCTGCGATGCCAGCGGCAGTTTCCGAATTGTGGCAGCGCAGAACGCGATCCCGCCGCTGCGGCGAGACGCGCCAGCGTTGCTTCGTCCGGCAGAGTGGCCTGTCTCCAATACAGTTTTATGCTCATGTCCGGAACGTGAGCGCCGCGAGGGCTGCGGCCTTGCCGTTCTCCTTTTTTCACGGCGAGGCGCGTTTCCGCGTCGTCGCACCGGCTGAGGCGGAGCGTTTCGCCCTCGAGGCAGGGGAGAAGCGTAATGAATTTCAAATGTCTGCACCCGCGTCAGCTCCTCGGCGGTGCAGCAGCCGAGCGTCGCGCGGACGTAAGCGAGGTTGTTGACATGCCGCCCGATGTCGATGTCCGTCGCGCGCACGGGATAGGCTTCGCCCGGCTCTGTGAAATCGTCGACAAAGCGGCGCGGCTTCTGCTCGATGGCGGCCATGGCAGGGAAGGGGGAAGTCCTGCGGGAAGCCGGACTGCCCGAACGGGACGACCTTGCCCGCGCCGCCGAGGATGGCCTCGGTTCGCCCGACGGCGAAGACCTCATCGCCGCGCCGGAGACGGTAGCTCCGGAAGCAGCGGACGCTCTCCACGCGGCACGCCTCCGGCCACGTCTCGCCGGTCACGGTGTCCATCAGGGCGAGGGGGCGCAGAAGTTCGATCCGGCAGTGGACGGTCAGCCAGAACTCCGCCGCCGAGCCATCGCCGCAAAGCCGACGCCGATCTGCTCGGCGTGCTCCGCCGCCAGCGCCTGAAACAGCGTCAGCCCGCCCAGCACGCCGAGCCGACCGTCCATGCCGCAAAGCTCCGGCGAGATCAGAAATTCCCGTGTCCAAATGCCCTGTTCCATATCCTCTGCTCCTGTTTTCCGCTGTTTTGGTTTTGTTTTATTTATCATAACACGGGGAAGCGAATGGGTCAACCGCGCAGGCCGCCCGGTTCGAAATTCCACTCTGGAAGGCTTGCATTTTCAAGGCGCTTATGCTAGGATATGCTTGAAAAATTGGCCGAATCGCGGCCATCACACATTGGGGGAATTGGACCATGAAACGTACAGTGGCACTGGCCATTCTGGCGGCGCTGCTTCTGACGCTCTGCGCCTGCGGCAAGGTCCGGCAGGCGGAGGAGGCGATCGACGCGATCGGCAACGTGACCGCAGAGAGCGGCGCGCAGATCGAAGCGGCGGAGGCCGCCGTCGAGGCGCTGAATGATAAACAGCGGGACAAGCTGCCGAATCTGACCGTGCTCGAAGAGGCTCAGACCGAATATGAGACGGTATTGGAAGAGCAGGCCGAGACCGAAGCCTGTGTGCAGGAGGCCGAGAACGCAATCGACGCGATTGGCAGCGTCACGCTGGACAGCGGCGACGCCATCCGTGCCGCCCGCGCGGCCTATGACGCCGTGCCGGAGGAGGCGCGGGAACAGGTGACGAACCGGGAGACGCTCTCCGCTGCGGAGCAGACCTTTGACGCGCTGGCCATTCAGGCCACGACCGACGCCATCAACGCCATCGGCGACGTGACGCTGGACAGCGGCGAGGCCATCCGCGCGGCGCGCGAACTCTATGATGGGTTCAGCGGCGCAATCCAGTCGCAGGTGGCGAACCGGGATGTGCTCGTGCGCGATGAGGAGCAGTTTTCTGCGCTGCACGTGCAGCATGTGAACGACCTGATTACGGACATCGGAGAGGTTACGCTCTCGAGCGAGGATCGCATCCGCGAGGCCGAAGACGCCTACAACGCCCTGAGCGAGAGCGAGGCGGCGGCAGTCAAATCACCGTGCGCTGGTCGAGGCGCGGGAAGCCTTTGACACGATGGAGGCCGCGGCGCGGCTCCAGGTGGCGATCGACGACGCGAGGAGTCGCCTCCGCGTGACCCGGCTGGAGGTCAAGCCGCTCGAAGCAGGCGGCGCGGAGCTGCATTTCAGCTTTGTCAACGAATCAGAGCAGACTATCCATTACGTCTATTACGGCGTGACGTTCTACGACGCCGAGGGCACGGTGATCAGTCTGAGTCCACGGGCGCGGAGATCTGCGAGCGCGTGGCCAGCGGGCTGTTTGCGCATGGCGGCGGCGCGGAGGAGACGGAAACGCGCTCTGGGGCGGCGACGGACGCGAGCCGGTTTCAGTGCATCTGACTGCGCTGTCCATCGAATATGAGGACGGAAGCATCTACACCTTCACCGACGATCAGCTTGCCGCCGTGCTGGAACCGTAAAAAAGTCAAAACAAAGATCCCTGCCTCTCTTGCGAGGCAGGGATCTTTGTATTTGTGGTTATTTTCGCAGCGTGTGCCACTGCTTGCGCAGCAGGACGTAGAGGATGACGACACCGGCTGCGTTCAGCAGCGCCTGCACGAGACCCGCCGTGACGAACGTCAGGATGCAGAGCAGACCCGCAACGATGGCCGTCGCGAGGAAGGCCGTCCGCCGTGCGCTGGCCGCGAACCAGATGAGTCCTGCGCATTTGAGCAGCAGGAGCGACGCCTCTAAAATGTAGAACCAGAGGTAGACCAGGAAACGCTCTGCATCATCATGTCCAGCAGGTCGCGCATGGGCGACAGCTCCGGATACGCGGCGAAGACGGCGCTGAAAACGTCCTGGTTGCCGTAGAGGTAGAACAGGTTGAAGAAGCTGAGGGTCTGGAACGCGGCGGCGATGATGCAGAGGATGAGCCAGACCTTCGCCCCGGTCTGGAAGCGCTTTGGCTTCGCAGGGCGGGCCTCCGCCGTCTCCGGCGCATAGGTCAGATCGGCAACCGGCTCTTCCTGCTGCGGCGCGGGCTTGCCATAGCGGCGGACGAGCGCACCGCAGTCCGGGCAGATCAGGACATTGTCGTCCACCTGCTTGCCGCAGTTATAACACGTTTTGCATGTGGAATACTCCTTTTTCCGTGTGAATAAAGTTCGAGATGGTACAGTGCATGGCAGCGGTTTCGGCGCGGAATGTCAAAAATGTCTCATTTTTGCAAGGTTTTCAGCAGGAAATTGTATTTACTTTCGGCCGCCGGACGATATAATACAATATAGAATGAAGCGGCCAACGGAGGTGCGAGATGCGATTTACCAAGATGCACGGCGCGGGCAACGACTTTGTTGTGCTGGATGCGGTGGGCAGCCGCTCGGCATTGCGCCGGAAGACCTTCCAGGGCTGGTATCCCGGCTCTGCGACCGGCATACGGGGTGGGCGCGGACGGCGTGATGGTGCCATCGGCGACCGGTGCGGACGTGGCGATGCGGTTCTACAACTCCGACGGTTCGCTCGGCGAGATGTGCGGCACTCCGGCGCGCTGTGTCTGCCGCTACGCCTGCGAAGGTTATGCGGGCGACACCGTCCGCGTGGAAACGACGGCGGGTCTCGTCACCGGCTGGCGGCAGAGCCGCGACCGGTTCCGCATCCGGCTCAATACGCCGACGGTTTTGAGACGGAACGGGTTTGACCTCGACGGCGAGACCTATTGCTGCGGCTATGCCGTGGGCAACCCTGGCATCCCGCATTTGACGGTGGAGATCCCGCAGATCTGCTGCTGCGGATCGACGACGAGGAACCTGCCCGGGCGGGAAGCCTGGTACCATCCGGCGCTGCTGAAGGGTGCGAACGTCAACTTCTATCAGGTCACGGGCCGAGCTGCGGCAGCTGACCCATGAGCGCGGCGTGGAGGATTTCAACTGCGGCACAGGGGCGGGATCGCTTTATGTTGTATGACGGCGTCCGGACGCGCCGGACGGCGCGAATGTTCAGGTTCAGACGGCGGGCGGAGACCCCTCGACGTGGAGGTAGAAAATGAGGCCGGGCGCGTGGAAAACCCTGACGGGCGCGGCCCTGATCGTATACAGCGGCGAGCTGGCAGAAGAATTTTGCAGCCGGTCGTGATCGAGAATATTATGGACTAAGCATTGGGAGGAGAAACCATGAAA
>VOFG01000375.1_pt1 | contig 15339 bp, 30 predicted proteins | sample 5384171 | NCBI WGS metagenome assembly VOFG01 (sample SAMN12384726, study PRJNA508395) | human gut metagenome | isolation source: healthy gut F | host: Homo sapiens
ATAGGCAAACAGTGACTGGGCATCCCGAATACGGTCTTTGGAGGTCGGTGCCGCCATGATCACAGCGATCGGATCGATATTATCTTTGCTGGCTGTGGCGGATAGACAGAATTTGGCAAGGCTGGTCGAACCGGTCTTAAGACCTGTGGCATAAGGATAGGATTTGAGCAGTTTATTGGTGTTGGTCAGTGTAAAGGAGTCTGTCCTTTCTTGGTCGTATGGGTAATATCTTCCTGCCAGATCGGCAATAGTCGTAGATGGCTGGAAAACGCAGGATCGACTGGCGGCTTAAAAGGGCAAGATCCTTGGCACAGGAGTAATGGTCGGTGTCATCCAGACCGCAGCAGTTTACAAAATGCGTGTTTTCCATGGAAAAGGGCGGCGGCTTTTTTTCGTTCATAAGGGCAACAAAGGCTTCTTCCGAGCCGGCGACAGTCTCTGCCATGGCAACGGCTGCATCGTTGGCAGAGGCGATGCTGATACATTTGATCAGTGTCTCTACGGTCTGTATCTCACCGGCTTCCAAAAGACCTGTGATCCGCCCATGGAGGCAGCGTGTTCCGAAACGCTGACCTGGGTTTCGGAGAGATCTGTCCGTTTTCGATGGCTTCAAAGATCAAAAGCAGGGTCATGACCTTGGTCACACTTGCCATGGGAAGTCTTGCGACCGCATCCTTTTCGTATAGGATACAGCCGGTCGAGGCTTCCATCAAAACCGCGGAAGGACAGGACAAGGTCAGGGCAGTATCCTGCGTCTCGTCTGCTTCTTCTGCAAGTGCGGGCATACAAAAAGAGGCAGGAGCAAAAGAAGCGATAGAAGCAGACATAAGAGGGACTTATAGGATTTCATAAAATACCTCAGGAAATTACATTATTACCTAGTATATAAAAAAGAAATGTCTCCTATGCCAAAAACTTGAAATTCATGGGAAAACCCAGTATAATAGAAAAGATTTTGTAAAGAGGTAGGCATATGGAATTAGAATTCAAGTTACAGGTGTTTGAAGGACCGCTGGATCTTCTTTACACCTGCTAGATAAGAATAAAGTCAGCATTTATGATATTCCCATCGTGGAGATTACAAATCAATATATGGAATATATCCGACAGATGCAAAAACATGATCTGAATGTCGTCAGTGAATTTATGGTCATGGCTGCGACACTTCTGGATATCAAGTCTAAGATGCTGCTCCCGGCGCATCCTACCGAGGAAGAGGATGAGGAAGATCCGCGGGCAGAATTGGTGCAACAGTTGCTGGAATACAAATTATATAAATGCATGGCGTTTGAATTAAAGGATTGCCAGGTGGATGCCTCCCATATTTTTTTACAAAGAGCCGACCGTTCCGGAGGAGGTTCTGGCATACACACCGCCCATTGATACCAAGGAACTGGTATCAGACCTGACCTTGAACCAGTTGAACGATATTTTTTAAATCCGTATTGAAACGACAGAAGGACAAGATCGATCCCATCCGTTCCAAATTCGGAGAGATCCGCAAGGAAGAAGTATCACTGGAGGACAAGATGGGCTATTTGTCAGAGTACGCCGGCCAGCATAAAAACTTTAGTTTTCGTCAGTTATTGGAAAACAGAGCAGTAAGATGGAAGTGATCGTGACTTTCTTGGCGATATTGGAATTGATGAAATCGGGAAAGATTCTGATCTCGCAGGAGCATACCTTTGATGATATTCTGATCGAGTCGAAGATCGCGGCATAGAATAGGAGTGACGTTATGGATCAAAAAAACAGATGGAGTCCATCATAGAAGGGATTTTTTTACCTTTGGCGAGGCGGTGGAACCGTCACGTATCGCAAAGGCACTGGAAGTAGAGACAAAAAGATGTCGTAAAGGCATTGGAACATATGAAAGAAACGTGGGCAGAAGAAGGACGCGGGGGTGCAACTGACGGAACTGGACGGTTCTTACCAGATGTGCACGAAGCCGGAACTCTATGAATACCTGATCCGCATGGCAAAGCAGCCACGCAAGCAGGTGTTGACGGATGTCCTTTGGAAACCTTATCCATCATTGCCTACAAGCAGCCGATCACCAAATCGGAGATCGAAAAGATCCGAGGCGTATCCAGCGATCATGCCGTCAGCAAACTGGTGGAATATTCCCTGGTGACCGAACTTGGACGTCTGGATGCACCAGGAAGACCGATGCTTTTGGAACCACGGAAGAATTCCTACGTTCCTTTGGCGTATCTTCCATTGATGAACTGCCGACGCCGACGACCGACCAGATGGAGACCTTTAAGCAGGAGGCTGAGCAGGAAATTAAACTGGATGTAGGCGGAGAATAGTTTTTTCTACCGAAAATGTCATAAAAAGAAAGAAGATCTCATAGTTTTTTATAAAGTCTGTTTGGGAGGATTTTGTCTTGCTTTTTATAAAAAGATGCGGTCTTTTTTATTGTTCTTTTGTCATCCTGTTATGGCAGCCGCAAACCATCTGCGCCGCAGAAAAGCAATCGATCGATGCAAAATTCTATCCATGCCTTGTCTGCGGTACTTTTAGATGGAGACAGCGGCAGGGTGCTTTATGAAAAAGAGGGTGAGTGCAAGCGTGCCAACGCCAGCACGACCAAGATCATGACCTGTATTCTGGCACTGGAAAACGGAAAGGAAGATGATATCGTCACGGTATCTGCCTATGCGGCATCCATGCCCAATGTGCAGTTAAATATCGAGGAAGGCGAGCAGTATTACCTCAAAAGACCTTTTGTATTCTCTTATGTTGGAATCCCATAATGATTCTGCCGTGGCGATGCAGAACACATTGGCGGGAGTGTGGAGGGCTTTTTCTGCCCTGATGAATGAAAAGGCAAAAAAGAACTGGGCTGCACTGCAATACCTGTTTTTTTGACACCAAACGGTCTGGATGCTTCGGTTGGAGAAGATACCCATGGTACGACGGCACATGATCTGGCGCTTATCATGCGTTACTGTAGTTGGCAGTCACCCCGGGCGGAGCGCTTTTTAGAGATCACGCAGACAAATGCTTATTCTTTTTACGTCGCTGACGGAGCAGGCAGACGGCAGTATGATCCCGGGGACACGGAACTTTTCCTGTACCAACCACAACGCCTATTTGAGCCAGAACCCTGACTGCCTGTCGGGAAAGACAGGATTTACCGCGGATGCCGGATACTGCTATGTGACTTCACTTTCTTCCGGCGGGCGGAAATTTGTCATTGCCTTGCTGGCGAGCGGCTGGCCAAACAATAAGACCTACAAATGGCAGGACTGCAATAAGATACACCAATATGCCACGACCTATTATCAGATACGCAAGGTCATGGATCCGGCAGAGGGATTACAAAGCGTAAGGCTCCAAAGAGCCCAGAACCCGGACTATGATCTCAAAGCCCAAAAGTCTGCCATGCCACAACTGACGGATATGCGAAAGGAAGTACTTCTGGCAGACTGGGAGACCATGGCGATCCGCTTACATTATCCGCGCAGTATCGAAGCGACAGGCAAGGGACTTCGAGCGATCGGAAACGCAGAACTTCTGGTGGATGATGTGGTCATAGATACCTGTGACATCCTTTTGGAGGATAGTCTTGCAGTAAAAATATGCCATGGTTCTTCCAGGCGATCCTGAAAAAATGGGCTATGTTTTCTAACAAAAGATAGCAAAATAACTTTGTAAAAATATAGTGAAATAATTAACAAAAGTGGTTGAAAAAGGAAGGACAAAACGTTATTATTACGGTAGAGAAATTTTGAATTTTATATAAGGAGGAAAAGTAGCATGAGTAATGTAACAAACAATCCTGCTATTCAGAGGATGAATGAATTACTTGATGAGCACAGTTTTGTCGAATTAGGCGCGCTGGTAACATCAAGAAACACAGATTTTGATCTGAACCAGCAGCAGACACCTTCTGATGGGTGTAGTGATCGGACATGGTCTGATCGATGGCAATCTGGTATTCGTATTCAGTCAGGATGCTTCTGTATTAAACGGAAGCATTGGTGAGATGCATGCAAAAGAAGATCATGTCTGTGTATGATATGGCTATGAAGATGGGAGCACCGGTCATTGGACTTTTGATTCCACAGGTGTCAGATTACAGGAATCTGTAGACGCACTTGAGAGCATCGGAGCCATTTATGCAAAGGCAGTTGCCGCATCCGGCGTGATCCCACAGATCATGGGTGTTTTCGGCTCTTGTGGCGGTGGACTCAGCGTACTTACTTCTGTCAGCGATTTCGCACTTATGACAAAGGATGCCAAGTTATTTGTCAATTCCGCAGATGCTATTTCCGGCAATCGTGCAGACAAACTTGACACAGCAAGCGCAGACTTCCAGTATGCAGAGGCTGGCAATGTTGATTTTGTCGGTGATGAGGCAGAGGTCATGGAAGAGATCCGTCGTTTCGTTACCATCCTTCCGGGGTGCAATGTCGAAGAAGGCTGTGTTGAGGAATGTATGGATGATCTCAACCGTGCCGCAGAAGGCTTAGATGGCAAGGTTAAAAATCTTGCACTTTTGCAGAGGAGATCTCAGACAATCATCTCTTTGTTGAGACCAAGGCTGGATTTGTCAAAAGAAATGCTTACCGGTTTTATCAAGTTAAACGGTATTACCGTTGGCGTGGTAGGCAACCGTGAGGAGACTATGGCAGGTGATGAAGTCGTAGATCTTGGAACCAAACTTACGTCTGACGGATGCGAAAAGGCAGCAGATTTCGTTTCTTTCTGTGATGCTTTTGATATCCCGGTACTTTCTCAACTTACCAATACAACAGGTTACGAGGCTTCCGTATGTGCTGAAAAGCATCTGGCAAAGGCACTTGGCAAGATGGTATATGCATTCGCAAATGCCACAGTACCAAAAAGATCTCTTTCCTCTGTGGACAGGCACTTGGTAGTGCTTATGTGACCATGAACGCAAAATCACTCGGCGCATCTTGTATTTGCTTTTGCTGATGCAGATGTTGCACCGATGGATGCTGAACTTGCAGCCAAGATCATGTACGCAGATGCTTCCGCAGATGCGATCGCTGCAAAGGCTGAGGAATATGCAAACACGAATTGCGGTGTGGCAAATGCGGCAAGACGTGGTTATGTAGATCGCATTGTAGAGCCGGCAGATGCCAGAAAGTATCTGATCGCCGGATTTGAGATGCTCTTTACAAAGAGGGTAGATGGCCCATACAAGAAACACGGAACAAAATAGAAAGGTGAGCATATGAAAAAAGAAAATCATATTAATGGTCAGTACTTTAGTATGTATGCTCGCGTTATGCTCCTGCGGTAAGAGTCAGGTAGATCTGAACGGTTTATCTGAGACTCAGTTACAAAGCGCATGTGAGCAGACAGCAGGAGTTTTGGAAGGACTCGATGCAAACGAGAGCGAACAGTACTATTCTTACTATGCATCACAGGATGATGGTAAGATCATGCCGATCTGATGGAACAGTGGATTGACGTACAGCCACAGATCGGAGATTTCGTTGGATATAAGGACTTTAGCGTGACGAAGGCAGGAAAGACAATTTCTGCGGTAGAGACGATCTCTTATACCAAGCGAGACATCAAACTTACTTATGTTATCAACGCCAACAGTCTGGAGACGACAGCGATCAATGTTGAGATCGTTTATTCTCTGGGAGAGACGATGGCAAAGGCAGGACTTAATACGGTCATGTCAATCTCCATCGTATTTGTGATCCCTGATCCCGATCTCACTGGTCATCAGTGCGTTTAAGGTGATCCCGGTCATTCAGGCGAAGTTCTCCAAGGAAGAAAGTGCTCCGGCAGTCAAGGTTGCCCCGGCTGCACCAGTTGCCGCAGAGGAGACGGATGATACAGAATTGATCGCAGTTATTGCTGCAGCAATCGCTGCAAGCACAGGAAGTTCTACAGATGACTTTGTAGTACGTTCCATCAAGAGAAGATATTAATTTAGGAGGAATTATAAATGAAGAATTATACAATTACTGTAAATGGAAATGTTTATGATGTTACTGTAGAAGAAAAAGGGAAGCACAGGAGCAGCACCGGTCGCTGCAAGCGCACCTGCACCAAAGGCAGCACCTAAGGCTGCTACAGGCGCCGGAAGCATCAAGATCGAAGCAGGCGCAGCCGGAAAGGTATTCAAGTTGGAGGCAACTCCTGGTACACAGGTTAAGGCTGGCGATACCGTATTAGTTCTTGAAGTTATGAAGATGGAGACTCCTGTTGTTGCACCTAAGGATGGTGTGGTTGCAACAATTGATGTAGCAGAAGGACAGGCTGTAGAATCAGGCGATCTGCTTGCAACAATGAACGAGTAACAGGCGACAGGTATTATTAGGAGGAACAATTCATGAGTTACGTTACAGAAACGTTAAGTAACCTTCTATCCCAGACGGCGTTTGCAAATTTGGACTACAAGAACTTTATCATGATCGCAGTTGCATGCGTGTTCTTGTATCTGGCTATCCGCAAGGGATTTGAGCCATTACTTTCTGGTTCCGATCGCTTTCGGTATGCTTCTTGTTAATATCTACCCGGATATTATTGCAAGCCCGGAGGAAACGTCTAACGGTGTAGGCGGTTTGCTTTATTACTTTTATACATTGGACGAGTGGTCCATCCTGCCATCCCTTATTTTCCTTGGTGTTGGTGCGATGACCGACTTCGGTCCTTTGATAGCCAATCCGATCGGTTTTCCTGCTCGGTGCGGCAGCACAGTTCGGTATCTTTACCGCATATCTTCTGGCTATCCTGCTCGGATTCAGTGATCAGGCAGCAGCAGCGGTTTCCATCATTGGTGGTGCCGATGGTCCGACATCTATCTTCCTTGCCGGTAAGTTAGGGCAGAGTAGTCTGATGGGACCGATCGCGGTGGCGGCATATTCTTACATGGCACTTGTGCCGATCATCCAGCCACCGATCATGAAGTTATTTACAACGAAAAAGGAACGTGCGATCCATATGGAGAACCTGCGTCCGGTTTCCAAGTTGGAAAAGATCTTATTCCCGATTGTAGTAACCATTATTGTATGTTTACTGCTTCCTACCACAGCACCACTGGTTGGTATGCTGATGTTAGGTAACCTTTTCCGCGAGTCAGGCGTGGTTCGTCAGTTGACCGAGACTGCATCCAATGCTCTTATGTATATCGTTGTTATCTTGCTGGGAACCTCTGTAGGTGCTTCTACAAGTGCAGAAGCCTTCCTGAACATCACAACGATCAAGATCGTTGTTTTGGGTCTGGTTGCCTTTGCGGTTGGTACCGCTGCAGGTGTACTCTTTGGTAAGTTGCTTTGCTTCTTTACAAAGGGCAAGATCAATCCGCTCATCGGTTCCGCAGGTGTATCGGCAGTACCTATGGCAGCACGTGTATCACAGAAGGTCGGTGCAGAAGAAGATCCTACCAACTTCCTGTTGATGCATGCAATGGGACCAAACGTTGCCGGAGTTATCGGTACAGCAGTTGCCGCTGGTGTATTCATGGCTATTTTCGGTGTATAATATAAGGAGGATGACATGGCAGAAGTAGTTAAAAACCTGTAAAGATTACAGAAACAATATTAAGAGATGCACATCAGTCTCTGATCGCTACCAGAATGACGACAGAGCAGATGTTACCAATCATTGATAAAATGGATAAGGTTGGATACCACGCAGTAGAGTGCTGGGGTGGTGCTACCTTCGACGCTTCCCTGCGTTTCTTGAAAGAGGATCCATGGGAGCGTTTGAGAAAAACTTTCGTGATGGCTTCAAGAATACGAAGTTACAGATGCTTTTCAGAGGACAGAACATCTTAGGATACAGCCATTATCCGGATGATGTTGTAGAATATTTCGTTCAGAAGTCTATCGCTAATGGTATTGATATCATTCGTATCTTTGACTGTCTGAATGATGTCCGCAACTTACAGACAGCAGTAGATGCCTGCAAGAAGGAAAAAGGACATGCACAGGTTGCCTTTTTCTTATACCTTAGGTGATGCTTACACACTGGATTACTGGAAAGAAATGGCAAAGCGTGTTGAGGATATGGGCGCTGATTCTTTTGTGTATCAAAGATATGGCAGGACTTTTAGTTCCACAGAAGGCTGACGAACTTGTCCGTACCTTAAAGGAAGCAACTTCACTTCCGATCGACCTGCATACACACTATACTTCCGGTGTTGCTTCTATGACTTACTTAAAGGCTGTAGAGGCAGGCTGCGATATCATTGATACCGCAATCTCTCCATTTGCACTGGGGAACCAGTCAGCCGGCAACAGAAGTTATGGTTGAGACCTTCAAGGGTACAGAGTTTGATACCGGATTAGATCAGAACCAACTGGCTGAGATCGCTGATTACTTCCGTCCGATGAGAGAGGAAGCATTGGCATCCGGTCTTATGAATCCAAAGGTACTTGGCGTAAACATCAACACCTTACGTTATCAGGTACCTGGTGGTATGCTTTCTAACCTGATCTCCCAGTTGAAGGAGCAGGGCAAGGAAGACAAATACGAAGAAGTACTTGCAGAAGTACCACGTGTTCGTAAAGACCTTGGTGAGCCGCCACTGGTAACACCTTCTTCCCAGATCGTTGGTACACAGGCTGTATTCAATGTCCTCATGGGCGAGAGATACAAGGTTGCTACCAAAGAGACCAAGGATATGCTTCTCGGAAAGTATGGACAGACCGTTCGTCCGTTCAATCCGGAAGTGGTAGAAAAGGTTCTTGGCGATGAGAAGGATCAGGCGATCACTTGTCGTCCGGCTGATCTTTTTAGAGCCGGGACTGGCTAAGTTTGAGGAAGAAATGAAGCAGTGGAAGCAGCAGGATGAGGATGTTCTTTCCTATGCACTCTTCCCAAAGGTTGCTACCGAGTTCTTCAAGTATCGTGAAGCACAGCAGACAGGTGTTGATCCGGCTGTTGCTGATACAAAAAATGGTGCTTATCCAGTTTAATTTTTAAAGAAAAGTAGTATAATAAAATCCATTGGTGTGTTTTGCGACATGCCAGTGGATTTTTATGTTTAGAAGGAATCGTTATTATGTCAAATAAAAGTGATCTGAATACAAAGATGAACGAACTCTACAAGTCCATGAGCAAGGGTCAGAAACTTCTGACAAAATTACATCACGGACAATTATGATAAAGCGGCATTTCTTACGGCAGCAAAATTGGGTGAGACCGTCGGCGTCAGTGAATCTACCGTGGTGCGATTTGCCATGTTCTTAGGCTACAAGGGTTATCCGGAGTTTCAAAAGGCATTGGAGGAGACTGTCCCAATAAATTAAATTCCGTGCAGCGTATGGAAGTTACCTATGGCAGGATCGAAAAAAAAAATGCTGTACTCAGTTCTGTTTTGTCCTCTGATGCGGACAAGATCCGGGAGACCATGGAGTCTATGGATGAGGATGTCTTTGAACAGGCGGTTGATACCATTTTAAATGCAAGAAAGATCATGTGATCGGTATTCGCAAGCTGCGCACCGCTGGCATCTTTTCTGGCTTTTTACCTCAATCTGATGTTTGATAATGTCATCCTTTTGCAGACCAACAATTCCAGTGAGATCTTTGAACAGATGATACATATGAATGAGTCTGATGTCATCATTGGCATCAGTTTTTCCGCGCTATTCCATGCGTACCTTAAAGGCGATGGAATTTGCCAACAACCGCAGTGCCAAGGTCATTACCTTGACAGACAGCGTACATTCCCCGATGAACCTCTATTCCTCCTGTAATCTGATCGCCAGCAGTGATATGGCATCTATTGTGGATTCCTGGTGGCACCGCTGCTGAGCGTGATCAATGCCCCTGATCGTTGCCCTTTGCATGAAAAAAACAGGATTCGGTCGCAGAGACCTTAGAAGCCTTAGAGGATATCTGGGACGAGTATCAGGTCTATGAAAATGACGAGATCGACCAGGTGGACGACTCGCTGAAGATGCGCTATGCAAAGATAGGAGATGGGGATGAGTAAGGTTCTTGTGATCGGTGGCGGCGCTGCCGGAATGATGGCGGCTTATGCGGCAGGTATGTGCGGTCATGAGGTGACCCTCTTAGAGCAGAATGAAAAATTAGGCAAAAAGATCTACATTACGGGAAAGGGCAGATGCAATTTTACCAATGCCTCGCCATTAGAAGAGATCATGCAGGCAGTGGTTTCCAATCCCAAGTTTTTGTACAGTGCCTTTTATACCTTTTTCCAATGATGCGGTCATGGATTTCTTTGAAAATCAGGGCATGCCCTATAAAATAGAAAGGGGCAACCGTGCCTTTCCGGTATGGATCATGCATCTGATGTCATCCGTGCGCTGGAGCGTGCCATGAAAGAACAGAACGTGCGCATCCGTTTATATACCCAGGTGCGTGAACTTCTTATAGAGGATGATAAGGCGACCGGTGTTCTTTTGACAGATGGGGGTAAGATCATGGCAGACAGCCTGATCCTTGCGACCGGCGGACTGTCTTATCCGACGACAGGATCGACCGGCGATGGTCATACTATGGCAAAAAATAGTGGGCATAAAATCGTCACACCGAGACCGGCACTGGTGCCGCTGACGACGAAAGAGGAATACATTCTGCGGATGCAGGGACTTTCCTTAAAAAATGTTTCCTTAAAAAAGATCAAGGATGAAAAAAAGAGTTATTTATGATGCTTTTGGTGAGATGCTTTTTACGCATTTTGGTGTGAGCGGACCTCTGGTCTTATCTGCCAGTTCTGTATTGAGCCGGCATTTCCCGAGAGAATACCAGGCTTATATCGACCTGAAACCGGCGCTTTCCGAGGAAGTTTTGAATGAACGCTTGCTGCGTGAATTTTCGGAACGTCCAAAACCAGCATATCAAGGCAGTTTTCCAGCAATTACTACCTGCAAAAATGATACCGGTTATGATAGAATTGAGTCAGATATCCATGGACAAACCGGTCAATGCGATCACAAAAGAGGAGCGCAGGCGTCTGGTCGGACTTTTAAGGCATTTCCTTTTACCATCACCGGTACGGGGCTTTAAGGAAGCCATCATTACCCAGGGCGGTGTTTCGGTCAAGGATATCGATCCGGCGACCATGGAATCCAAGCGGATCAAGATCTATATCTGGTCGGAGAACTGCTGGATCTTTGATGCACTGACCGGAGGTTGCAATTTACAAATTGCCTGGTCAACGGGATATTTGGCTGGGATCATTATAAAATAAAGGTGGAAAGATTATGAGTATGAATATTGCATTGACGGACCGGCAGGTGCCGGAAAAAGCACGATCGCAAAAGAGAGTGGCAAAAGAATTGGGATTTATCTATGTCGATACCGGGGCAATGTACCGTGCTATGGCACTCTACATTTTGCGCCACGGTGTCAATGAAAAAGAAGAAAGTGCGGTTGTTGCAGTCTGCGACCGGATCGACGTGGCACTGCGCTATGTGGATGGCAACCAGATGGTTCTTTTTGTGCGGAGAAGATGTATCTACAGAGATCCGTAAGGAAGAAGTCGGCAATATGGCATCCGTAACAAGCGTTTATCCTTGTGTGCGTCAAAACTTTTGTCTTTGCAACAGGATTTGGCGGCGCGTGAGGATGTCATCATGGATGGCAGGGATATCGGCACCTGTGTCCTGCCGGATGCACCGCTTAAGATATATCTGACCGCAAGTGTTGAGACAAGGGCAAAGAGACGTTATCAGGAATTGCAGGAAAAGGGACAGACCCTGTGATCTGACCGAGATCATGAAGGATATCGAAGACCGCGATTACCGGGATATGCATCGCGAGATTTCCCCCACTTGCACAGGCAGAGGATGCCATTCTGGTAGATTCATCGGATATGACGATCGAGGAAGTGGTAGCAAAGATCACAGACCTTGCAAAGGAGCGTATGGCATGAAGGTGACATTGGCAAAGAGTGCAGGTTTTTGCTTTGGTGTAAAAAGGGCTGTGGATATGGTCTATGAGCAGATCGAGGATGCAAAAGAAAAGACCTATCTATACCTATGGTCCTATCATCCACAATGAAGAAGTGGTAAAGGAACTTGCCGAAAAAGGTGTTCGGGTCATTGCGGAGGATGAAGATCTGCATGGGCTGGAACCGGGGACAGTCATCATCCGGTCTCACGGTGTGGGACGCAAGGTCAAGGAAGACTTGGAAAATGCAGGCTTTACCATTGTAGATGCCACCTGTCCCTTTGTGCAAAAGATCCACAGATATGTGGCAAAAATATGCCGAAGAAGGTTATTTCGTCCTGATCGTCGGAAGCGAGAGCCACCCGGAAGTACAGGGGATCGTCGGCTGGATGCCAAACGATTCTTATGCCGTTATTTCTACGCCGCAGGATCTTGAGGATCTGGCTTTGGCTGGAGAAAAAATCTGTATTGTCTCACAAACGACATTTAACTACAATAAATTTCAAGAATTAGTTGAAATTATCCGAAAAAAGGGTATGATATACTTGTTTTGAATACTATCTGTAATGCTACTGAGGAGCGCCAGAGCGAGGCGGCTATGATCGCAAGAGATGTAGATGCAATGATCGTGATCGGCGGCAAGCACAGTTCCAACACACAGAAGTTATTTGAAATATGCAAAAAAGAATGCCAAGATACTTACTATATACAGACAAAGAAGATCTCGATTTGTCGGTACTTCAATCCATTAGCAACGTAGGTATTACCGCAGGGGCTTCTACCCCAAACAAAATTATTGAGGAGGTTCAAAAGATATGTCAGAAATGAGTTTTGAACAAATGTTAGAAGAATCATTTAAAACAATAAGAAATGGAGAGGTAGTTGAAGGTACCGTTATCAATGTTAAGCCTGATGAGATCGCTGTAGACATTGGATACAAATCAGACGGAATCATCCATCGTAGCGAATACACAAACGAATCAAACGTTGACCTGACACAGCTTGTATCTGTTGGTGACAAGATCGACGCTATGGTCATCAAGGTAAACGATGGCGAAGGACAGGTTGCACTTTCTTACAAGAGACTTGCTGCTGAAAAGGGCAACAAGCGTCTGGAAGAAGCATTTGAGAATCATGAAGTACTTACCGCTAAGGTGGCACAGGTATTAAACGGTGGTCTTAGCGTTGTTATCGACGAAGCAAAGATCTTTATCTCCAGCCAGCCTTGTATCAGACACCTACGAGAAGGATCTGAACAAGTACAATGGTCAGGAAATCTCATTCGTTATTACAGAGTTTAATCCTAGAAGAAGACGTATTATCGGTGATAGAAAACAGTTATTGGTTGCTGAAAAGGAAAAACTTGCAGAAGAATTATTCGCAAGAATCCATGTTGGTGATGTTGTAGAAGGTACTGTCAAGAACGTGACAGATTTCGGCGCATTCATCGATCTCGGTGGAGCAGACGGACTTTTACATATCTCTGAGATGTCTTGGGGCAGAGTTGAGAACCCTAAGAAGGTATTCCATGTAGGGAGATCAGGTCAAGGTATTCATCAAGGATATCAACGACAAGAAAGATCGCACTTTCTATGAAGTGTGATGATGAGAACCCATGGAAGGACGCTTCTGAGCGTTTTGCAGTAGGAACAATTGTAACTGGTAAGGTTGCAAGAATGACAGACTTCGGCGCATTCGTTGAACTTGCTCCTGGTGTAGATGCACTTCTTCATGTATCACAGATCGCAAAGGAACACATCGACAAGCCTTCAGATGTTCTTTCTGTAGGACAGGAAGTAGAAGCAAAGATCGTAGAGTTCCGTGAGGAAGACAAGAAGATCAGCCTGAGCATGAAAGCACTTCTTGCAACACCGGAAGAAGACAAGGCTGCTGATGATGCGGAGTTCGCTGACGTTGACATCGATGCAGTAGCAAATGAAATGGAAGAGACAGAAGAATAATTCTTTTCTACTGGGGGATATATAAGTATGGATGATTATGAATCTTTCAAAGAAAGCGGTATATTCGCTGACAAAGATGACGACCTCAGTTCCTATAAAAGAAAAGCAGATGCGCAGACGTATCGATTCTCTGGTGCGAAAGCGCAAATGCGCATCTTATGATGCTTATGTCAAGTTATTGAAGTCGATCCGGTCGTCTTTGAGGAGTTTGTCAACTTCCTGACGCATCAATGTGTCAGAGTTTTATCGTAATCCGGAACAATGGGATTTACTGGTACGGGAATTTGTACCGGAACTCATTAAGTTCGGGACCAATTTACATATCTGGTCAGCAGCCTGTTCTACAGGCGATGAGCCGTATTCGCTGGTCATGGCTTTATCCAAGCATTTAGATCTGAGCAAGATCAAGATCACAGCAACGGATATTGACAAGCAGGTGATCGCGACAGCCAAGGTTGGTCTGTATTCGAAAAGAGTATTGCCAATGTGCCGGATGAGTTCAAACGTAAATATTTTACCAAGGTAGGAAATTCATACCAGATCTCGGAACAGATCGAAGTGCGTGGATTTCAGAGAACACAACTTATTATCTGATCCGTATCCGAGAGACTGCCACATGATCGTGTGCCGCAATGTATTGATCACTTTACAGAAGAAGCCAAGAATGAGGTTTACGAGAAATTCGCAAAATCTCTCAAAGATGGCGGTATCCTCTTTATCGGCAGTACAGAGCAGGTGACAGATTACAAGGGCATGGGCTATAAGCGTAGATATTCTTTTCTACTACGAAAAAGTCAGGAATAAAATAAAGATCCTAACTTCCTTTGGGAGGTTAGGATCTTTTTTGTATTAAGAATACTCAATTTAGGAGACAGGAAATGTAGCGGGCGATGAAAGTCTCATCCACATAGGATTTCTGGTAAGGGATGAAAGATTTTTTATCCTTGTATGCTCTGGCAAAGAAATAGATGTCATCACTGCATTCTAAAGCATCCGGCACCATGAGATAGTGTCGACTTTGGCAATGTAACATGTCGCCGGGGTGGCTTTCTGCTTTTTTTCTTTGGCAATATGGGATGCCAGTTCTTTGGGGATGACCATGTCTTCTTCCGGCAGGTAGACATAGGACTTTACATCCGGCAGGAAATGATACATTTTCTCGTGATAAAGTGAAATCGTGCCTTTGATGCTATCGTCTTCTAAGATGATGTAATAATCATCCGTGTGCAGACGCAGGGGTGCGGGGCAGACGAAGAAGTGGAAGCGGTAAAAGTGAGTTCCTGATTTTGTATGCCCTGATAATCGGTATAGGAGGACAGGGGAGATCTGTAATCCTTATCTGCATGTCCTTTAAGTGGGCATAGGATAGGATGGGCAGGATCTCGACCATGCCAGCCACATCTTCGTAGTTATGTAGTTTCAAAAGTGTCAAAGCCTCGTCATCCGGCTCATTGCAGTAGGGATTGGTAGACAGCGATCAACTCGCCGCCGGAGTATTTGTCCTCCCGGTGGATACG
>VOFG01004662.1_pt1 | contig 15318 bp, 29 predicted proteins | sample 5384171 | NCBI WGS metagenome assembly VOFG01 (sample SAMN12384726, study PRJNA508395) | human gut metagenome | isolation source: healthy gut F | host: Homo sapiens
TTTATACGGAAGTTCTGTTCCCGCAGAAAAATGTCCGATTCCTTGCAATCAACAACAGCATCGACAGCAACAATGCTTCAGACAATGATTTTGCTCCATTTTTGAATATCATGAACGAATGGTATGCCAAAGACACGAGCAATACCCATTGTCAAAAGGAGTTTGTACCTACAAGCAACCGACAGATATTCTGTTCAAAGGATTGTTGCTATCAGGCAAGGCAAGACCAAAAGAAAGCCGACAGAGAAGCAGAAAAAGGAAATCATTATTATCGTCAGCGTGTCTGTGCTGTGTGTGGCAGTACCTACTGGCCTACACACAGTCAACAGAAATTCTGTTCCGAAGAATGTCAAAAGCAAAATCACAACGAAGAAATCTTTTGGAATTTTATCACAAGAAGCAAAAAGGAGAAATCAGAATGCAAAGATTTATTACAGACGAAAGAACCGGTATCCAGTACGAACTCATCGGAGATTATTACTATCCCTGCTTGACGATAGAAAACGAAGAACCGCCCACTCTCACAAAAAATACGGAAGAATGAGGGAAAGATATTTAAGGGAACACAAGAAAGCCTTATATTTTAATCTGCTTACAAGCGGTAAGTTGTATGAACACCTTGCCGATATTGATACTTCGGCGTGTGATATGGCGGAATATCTGATAAAGGAAATGGCAAGAAAGCAGGGTGTGACGGAAGAACTGAAAGGAAAGGATATGATGAAATGGATAGGATTGATGAACAATATCCGAGCCTGTGCAGATGAGATTGTATTGAACGATATTGTGTATTCTTAATAGCATACCAGCCGAAAAAGGAACTGCTGTCTTAACGGATGGCAGTTTTTTTTTTTCGGGAAGTATTTAAGAAGTTATTAAGTCGTGAGTATAATCGAAGTGGCTTGTTGAAAAATTCACAAAAATATGGTACAATACGTCTAAATCAGCGAGATAAACCGAAGTTGTGGAGGTAAAATATAGATGAATCAAGGTAGAATTATTGTAATCACAGGTGCGCCGGGGACAGGAAAAACTACAACGGCATCTGTTGTTGCAAAAGAATCAGATTTGAAAAGTCTGTACATATGCACACAGATGACTTTTTATCATTATTTGATGATGAAAATACAAAATATAATGTAGATGTTTTAAAAAAATTTATAGATAATAAAAATGATTTTGGATTTATTGCAAAGATAAATAATAAGATAGTAGGTTTTGCTTTTTGGATATATTCTTTTGAAACCAGATGGAAGAAAAGTATTCTATCTTGACGCTATTGATGTTATGCCTGATTATCAAGGCAAAGGTTATGGAACGGGTTTAATATCATTTGCTCGTGATTATGCTAAAACTATTGATTGTTATAAAATGTATTTAATAACGAATAGAAGCAATATTTTGCTTGTAAATGTTATGAAAAGCAGGAGGAATAAATAAAGTAGATGATGAAATTATTTATGTGTATGATTTTAAGGAGAAAAACTAATGGATATAAAAAAGATAATAGAAGAAAAATGCAATATAGTTGTTGATAGTATAAAGTTGATTGGTGAGGGTTATGACAGCAAAGCATACATTGTAAATAATGAATATGTTTTCAAAATCAAATTTAGTGCTAATAAGAAAAAAGGGTATGAAAAAGAAAAAGCAATATATGATTTTTAAACAAAAAATTAAAACAAATATTAAAATACCAAATATTGAATATTCATATATTAGTGAAGAATTATCTATTTTAGGATATAAAGAAATTAAAGGAACTTTTTAACACCAGAAATATATTTTACTATGTCAGAAGAAAAGCAAGAATTGTTAAAGCGAGATATTGCCATGTTTTTTAAGACAAATGCACGGTTTAGATTATAGTGAAATAAGTTCATATACGATAGACAATAAACAAAATGTTTTAGAAGAATATCAATTACTTAAAGAAACAATATATGATAGATCTTACTGATATAGAAAAACAATATGTAGAAATTTTATGCAAAGACTAAATAGCTACAACTATATTTGAGGGTAAAAAGTGTTTATGCCATAATGATTTTAGTTGTAATCATTTATTACTTGATGATGAAAATAGATTATGTGGTGTAATAGATTTTGGAGATTCTGGAATTATAGATGAATACTGTGATTTCATATATTTGCTGAAGATAGTGAAGAAGAAATTGGCGTGTCTTTTGGAGAAGATATATTAAGATTATACGGAAATATTGATATTTCAAAAGCAAAGGAATATCAAGATGTTGTAGAACAATATTATCCAATAGAAACTATTGTATATGGTATTAAAAATAATAGACCTGATTTTATAGAAAAAGGTAGAAAAGAGATTTATATAAGAACTCGCAAAGATGAAAAATTAAGGAAGTGATGATATGGTTAAAAAACTATCCGGAAGAAGTAGAAGAACAAGTTGATAAAATAAAGAAAGTTTTATAAATGGTGGTACAAATGGATATATATGATTTAATGAAACAAGTTAATGACGCATTCAATCAAAGATACTGTTTCAGCAGTAAAAGAAAAAATAGTAAGCGGTACGGCTTTTTACTATTTTAGACAATCCCAGTTTGTCAGTATCTTAAATAGAATATATGTGACAGAAAACATCGTAGAAATACGGTGTTTTTGTTACCCAAAACCCCACAATTTCATACATAACCACAGGTTAGTACGAATACCTTGTGTGATTTTTTGAAAGGCTTAGAAAGGCAATTTTGCCCGATTTTCGCCCCGAAAAAATGACAGAAACAAGGCAGTAAGTATCTTCCCTGTGGTTTTTTTGTTTTCAGGCGGAAAGGTGGATTGATATGCCGAGAATGAGCAAGAAACGGAAACAAGAGTGGGCGTTGTTTCTGAATGAAAGAAATCGCATTACCTACAACGAACTTTACAGAAAGTGCAGTAATGACTGCAAGCAGAGTTTCCGCTGTATTGTAGTGCTTTGCCCGAAATATTTATCGAAAAGGAGAACAAAGAAAAATGAAGCAGATTGAAAATGAAATGACTGTCAGCGTGCCTCTTGAAGTTGTCAAGGCGAGTGAAATCGAACCGAAAGAAGTGAAATGGCTGTGGTATCCGTATATTCCGTTCGGCAAGGTTACGCTCTTGCAGGGCGATCCTGGCGATGGGAAAAGCAAGTTAATGCTGTCAATCGCCGCACTGCTCTCTAAGGGCGAACCTCTGCCTTTTACTGAAACGGAAGAAAATGAGCCTATGACTATCATCTATCAGACAACGGAAGATGATGCAGATGATACGGTAGTACCTCGCTTTAATTCTGCCGGTGGGAACGGAGAAAACCTTATCTTCATCAAGGAAGATGAAAAGTCTTTATCCTTTGGGGATAACCGTATTGCTGAAGCAATCGAAAAGTACCACGCAAAACTTTTAATTCTTGACCCGATGAGTTCCTATATCGGAGAAAGTTGCTCGATGAACAATGCCAACGAAACAAGAGCAGAGTTTAATCATCTGATAGCGGTTGCGAAAGATACAGGCTGTGCCATCGTGATTATCGCTCATATGAACAAGATGAGAGATACCAATCCACTTTATCGTACCAATGGTTCGATTGACATTGCGGGTGCTGCAAGAAGTATTCTTGCAATCACACGCACACCGAACAAGGAAGTACCTACGGAAAGATATTTGGTGCAAGTGAAATCCAACCTTGCCCCGACAGGCTCTGCAATTCTCTTTGAGGTTGCAGAAAAAGGAGTGGACTTTATCTCTGAAATGGAAATGACAGCAGAAGAAGCGTTCCAATCCCTTGCCCCTAAAATGGGCAGACCGAACGATAAGGAAATCAAGGCAAAAGAATTTCTTTTGGAAATGCTGAAAGACGGAGAAATGCTTTCTTCGGATTGCGAAGAAAGACTTGAAGCCGCAGGGTTCAAGAAATCGACCATCAAAAAGGCAAAGAAGAAAGCAGGAGTTATCTCCAAAAAAGAAAGGCTTTCTGTGGTACTGGTCTTTGCCGATGGGCGATATACCGAGAGAATAAGGCAGGCTGTCTGATGAGTGGACAGTCTGTTTTTATGATTGAGGTATCATAAGGAGGTCAAGGGGGAACTCCCTTGCCCACGACATCTTTGCAGACGAAGTCTGAAAGTGTCATAGTGGGTTACACACATTCAAAGAATGTTGTGTAATGGCTTCGCCCCTGTCTGAGAAAGGAGAGTAAAATGGCAAAACCAACAAGGCAGATATGAGTTGTGCAAGGGTAAAACAGTACACCGCTTCTGATGTGAGCAAGGCGGAAAGGCACAACGAACGCAAGAATGAAACCTATGAAAATATGAATGTAATTGTGGAACGAATACCCTTTAATGTGCATTTCAAAAAACCGACTGCCCCGACCTATATGGAACAGTTAAAGCAGATGGAAACAGACGGGCAGGTGTCGCTTCGTGGGTTAAGGAAAGACGCAACACTCTTTAATGAGATTGTGATTGATGTGAACACGATGTACTTCGAGCGTAACGGTGGTTATGAATACGCAAAGCAGTTTTATGAAGAAGCCTATCATTTCATCGAAGAAAAATTCGGTGCTGACAATGTTATATCGGCAGTAATGCACGCTGATGAAATCAATGTAGCGGCAACCGAAGAACTTGGAAAAGAGGTTTACCACTATCATCTTCACGCTATGGTTCTGCCTGTGGTGGAGAAAGAAATCTTATGGAGTAAGCGTTGCAAAGACGAGAAATTGCGAGGAACAGTTAAGGAAGTGGTTAATCGATTAGCCATTCAAAGAAATGGAAATCGGATATTCCGATGACCGATGAAAAAGGAAATCCATTGCTAAGAAAGAACGGGAAACCGATGTTCCGAGCTTCGTACAGCATACTGCAAGATGAGTTGTTTCACTTTATGACGGAACAGGGGTTCAAAGGCTTTCAGCGTGGCGAATACGGAAGTACAGCAGAGCATTTAACTTCCCTGCAATATCAAATCCAACAGGACAAAGAGCGATTGGAGAAGTTGCAGAAGCGTATTCAAAAGGAACAGGTTAAGTATGAGCCTGCCCGTCATATTTCCAAAACCTTAAACGAGATTGACAGTATGGGGCAGAAAACAATCACAGGTAAAATGGCAATCTCCAAAGAGGATTATTCTGAGCTGACTTCCCTTGCCAAAGAGGGCATTACCAGTCGTGCGGAAATCAATAAATTGGAGCAGAGTGCAAATTATTACCGACAGAAATATTTTGACAGTGCAAATGCACTGGAAAGAATGAAAACCAAATACAACGAACTGAAAGAAAAGTGCAGACCTTTTCTTGAAGCGTTGGAGCATTTCCCCGAAGTTGCTAAACTTTTTACCGAAAAAGTGAAGCAACTTTTTTCTTTTAAGGAAGCACAGGAACGAGCCGAAAAAGAAGCAAGGGAAAAAGAAAGACAGGAGCGTATCAAGGCACGAAGAAACAAGCGTGGTATGGAAAGATAACCATTTCCATTGTACTTGCAACTTAATGACTTCTTGATATGTTCAGATGAAACAGGCTGTATTTGTGGGGTGTTCTAAACGGAATGCCCCACAGTCAATTTATGAAAAGGAGAAACGGACGATATGAAAGAAAACACTTTATCTTATACAACACGAATAGGTAAAACCACTTTTATTGTAAATGTGAAGCAATCGGAAAGTGATAAATATTTGAAAGAAAAGCAAAAATCATTTGAATACGGTGTTTCAAGAAAAATATGCAGACACGAGATGTTGGGATGTTCCGGGATTTTTCACGGCGGATAAATATTTGAATTTATCGAAAAGTTCCCGCATCCGAGATAAGAAGCAGTTGGTGCAGTCCTTTTGCGGAGCGCGCCGAGAAGATTCACGCAGGATTGGTTTCCAGTGACAGGGACAATATGCTGCTCATCACCAACGACGGCAGAAAGGCGGCGCTTGACCAACGACTGATTAACCCGATGCTGCCGGATGAGCCGGAAAGCAAGGTCAATGCCTGTGTGCGGAATGTCTATGCCATCTGGAAGCGGACGGCGGAAAAGCTTTCGGCACAGATGATTTTCTGTGACCTGTCGATCCCGAAAGGGGACGGAAAATTCAATGTTTATGACGACATCCGCGAAAAGTTGATTGCCAGGGGCATCCCGCCCGAAGAAATCGCTTTCATCCACACGGCGGATACCGACGCCAAGAAAAAGGAACTGTTTGCCAAAGTCCGTGCCGGACAGGTGCGGGTGCTGATGGGTTCCACCTTCAAAATGGGTGCGGGAACCAACTGCCGGACCCGTCTCATTGCGCTCCATGACCTCGATTGCCCCTGGCGACCGAGCGATCTGGAACAGCGTGCAGGGCGTATCGTGCGGCAGGGGAATCTCAATCCGGAGGTGGATATTTACCGCTATATCGCCGAGGGAACCTTTGACGCATATATGTATCAGCTGATGGAGAGCAAGCAGCGGTTCACCGGTCAGATCATGACAAGCAAATCTCCCGTGCGCTCCGCTGAGGATGTGGACGAAACCGTGCTGTCCTATGCAGAACTGAAAGCCATTGCATCGGGAAACCCGAAGATCATAGAGAAGATGCAGCTTGACGCCGATGTTGCAAAGCTGCGGCTGCGAAAAGCGTCGCATCTGTCGGTCAGATATGAGCTGGAGGACGATCTGCGCCTGACCTATCCGAAGAAGATTGCAGAGGCGGAAACCTACCTTGCGGCACTGGAAACAGACCTTGGGACAGTAACCGAACACACCGAACAGACGGAGAACGGCTTCTCCCCGATGACGATTCGGGGCACGGTTTATACCGAGCGGAAGGACGCAGGCGAACAGATTCTTGCCGTTACCAGGAGCATGACCAATCCCGAACCCAAGCCTCTGGGAACCTACCGGGGAATGGAGATGGAGATCGGCTTCGATACCGTTGCAAGGGAGTTTTCATCCGTTGCAGGGGGCAACTGACGCATACCGCACAGCTTGGCAAGGATGCCGGTGGGATCATTCAGCGGATTGACAACTGTCTCGGCGGTATCGGGAAGCGCATTGCCCTGACGCAAAGCGAGCTTGCGGAACTTCACGAGCAGGTGGAAAACGCGAAAGCGCAGCTTGCAAAGCCGTTTCCGGACGAAGCGGAACTGACCGAAAAATCCCGCCGCCTGGACGAACTGAACGCCGAACTGAATATGGATCAGCGGGAGAATGAGATCGCGGACGGGGAGACGCCGCAGGAGGAATCGGAACAGGAGCGGGACGGAAGGGAACGAAACGAAAGACAGGAGGAAAGGATATGAAGCATTACAAGGTTCGGATTGTGGAAACGCTGGTGATGAATGTGGATGTGGAAGCGGAGAGTGCCGGGGAGGCGGAGCAGATCGTGTCCGACCGATGGCGGGACTCCGAGTATCTTCTGGATGCGGACAACTTTGCCGGCGTGGAATTTGAAGCGCGTGAGGACGAGCGGCTTCGGGATCGCCGAAGCCGGGACGCACGATAAAACGGGGTGTCGGGATGAACTATGCCACCCCGGAAGCGATTGAAGCGGCAAGGCGGATTGACCTCTACACCTATCTGCACGAGCGGGAGCCACAGGAGTTGGTCAAGTGCGGGAACGGCGTTTACTGTACCCGCACGCACGACAGTCTGAAAATATCCCGTGGAAAATGGTTCTGGTGGTCGCACGGCATCGGCGGGCATACGGCACTGGATTACCTCATTCGGGTGCGCGGGATGCGCCTGCCGGATGCGGTGGAAATCCTTGCAGGGACAAGTTGCGCCGTGCTACCGCCGCCGAGAGCCGCACCGCCACCGCCGGAAAAACGGCTGATGCAACTGCCGCACAATGACAGTTGCGACCGCGTCGACGGTATCTCACAGGGCGGGGACTGGATGCGGAAATCGTGGATCGCATGATTGCCGATGGGCGGATTGCCGAGGAGAAAGACCACGGATTCGCCCTGTTTTACGGTTTTGACGAGCAGGGAAAGCCCCGCCAATGCTCGGCAAGAGCAACGGACGGAACTGCCGTCAAGCGGGATGTTGCAGGAGTGACCGCAGATTCGGCTTCTGTCTGGAGGCGGAGGTTCCTTGCCAGAAGGTATGGGTGTTTGAGAGCGCCATTGATCTGCTTTCCTTCGCCACGCTGATGAAGCAGGCGGGAAACGATTACAGGCGGGAGCATCTGCTCTCCCTGTCCGGCGTGTACAAGCCACCGGAGGACATCCGGCAGGCAAAGGTTCCGATGGTGTTGTCGCACTTCTTGGTGAAGCATCCGGATGTCATGCAGGTGGATCTTTGTCTGGATAACGACAGCACCGGACGGGCGGCGACAATCTGAATCCGTGCGGCACTCGGAGAATCCGTCAGGACCGTCCGGACGCATCTGCCACCTGCCGGAAAGGATTACAACGATTATCTACGCCTGAAATTGCAAAGAAAGGTTGACTTGGAGAGGAGAATTTGCGATGGAAGATAAATTGAAAGTATTGAGAATCATGCCGGGCAAAGCACCGGAAGAAGTGGAGATCGACAGCGGATTGAGCGCACTTCGGGAACAGGTTGGAGGTTATATCGAGCAGATTTGCCCCTTTGAGGACGAGGTTGCGGTCATTTGCAATGAGGAGGGGGAAACTGACCAAGTTGCCGTTGAACCGTGCAATCTATGATCCGGATACCGGTGAAATGGTGGATATTATTGCAGGAACCATGCTGATTGTTTACGCTCCGTCGATCGGGACAGCTATCAGTCCATGCCTCCGGAGCTGATGGAAAAATACAAAGAGCAGTTCAAAAAGCCGGAACGCTTCTTTCGTTATTGCGGGAAGACCGTAGCTGTCCCGATTTCGGAACGCCGGGGAGAGGAGGCGCGCTGAAGAAAAATTACCGCAACATCGGCGGTGATTTTTCTTTTCTCCGGGCGGTCGGGGAGGTGTCTTTCTTTCTTAACGAGCAATGAATTATGCCCCCATAATTCGCCTCGTTGGTGGAAATTCCCCAAGCCCCCGCCCGCAGTGCACAGTCAGCAGAATGAGAAAAAGAAGAAAACAGGAGCAGTCCAAAAGGCATGAAGTAAAAGTCCGCTATAATGATGCCGATTATGCCGCACTTTGTGAATTGGTGTCCCGCACTCCGTATTCGCGGGAAGAGTTTATCCGCAGGGCAACGCGCGGTGCCAGACTCTGCGAGAACCTTCCGGCAGACTATCCGGGAATCCTGCGGGAACTGCGGCGGATCGGGAGCAATGTGGATCAGCTGCTTGTCAAAGCGCGGGCACTTGGCTTTGTGGATGAAGTGTCGCTCCGAAGCATCAAAGAGCAGGTTAACCGGATGGATGCCGTATTCGGGCAGTCGTTCGGTGATTGGGAGGGGAGACGCAGAACATGGCGGTAACGAGCATCTGGGCAGTCCACGGTGACAATGTTGCAACCGTTATGAAGTATATCGCCAATCGGGACAAAACCGATACGGGGCAGTTTCCGGCAGTTGCGTCCTTTCACGCGGTGAATCGGGTGTTGCAATACGGTGCCGATGAAATGAAAACCGAGCAGCAGCTGCTTGTGACGGGAATCCTTTGCGACACAGAACCGGAGATTGCCGCACGGCAGTTTTTGCGCACAAAAGTCAATCACGGCGGGAAGGTCGGCGGGATTGTCTGTTTCCACGCTTACCGAGTTTCAAGCGCGGCGAGGTGGATGGCATGACCGCACACAAGATCGGCGTAGAGCTTGCCAAGCGGATGTGGGGAGAGCGGTTTGAAGTGATGGTCTCTACGCACATGAACACCGGAACTGTCCACAACCATTTCTGCCTCAACAGCGTGTCGTTTGCGGATGGTAAGAAGTATTACAGCGGCAAGGCGCTCAACCGGAAATTACGGAGGTGTCGGACGCGCTCTGTCGGGAATACGGGCTGTCGGTCATTGCGCATCCCGCAGGGCAGACCAATCGGGAGATTGGAAACCGGCACCGCGAGGGGAAAACGGTCTGTTCACCTGGCGGTCGCAGATCAAAAGGACATGGACGAAGCCATTGCCCGCAATACGGTGTGGCGGTACTTTGCCGATGACCTCAAAGCCGGGGATATACACTGGAATGGAGAGGAAAGTATCTCCGCATCCGACCGGACGGCGCGGGCAAATTCTTCCGTCTGGATCGTCTCGGAGAGGGCTACACCGTGGAAGATGTGCGGGCAAGACTGGAGGAAAAACTGGTCAAAAGCCCCGCCCATTTTTTCAGCCGTACCACAAACCGACGCACGAAAAGCCGAGAGGACTCTATGCACTCTATCTGCACTTTTGCTACCTTCTCGGTGAGTTGCCGAAGACCTATCCGAAACGGGAGGAGGACAATGCGGAACTGCGGGAGGCGGCAAGGCGGATGAAGCAGTATTCCGCAGAGGCAGACCTGCTCGGTCGGAATCGGATTGAAACCGCAGGGGATCTCCATGATTTTACGGAGCGCATCTCCACCGAGTTTGAAACGCTCCCGAAGGCGCGCGGAAAACTGCGCAACCGTCTGCGCCGGATGCGCGACACCGAAGCCATGAATCCCATTCGGGCAGAGATTTCCGAACTGTCCGAGCGTATCCGCACCCTCCGCCGCGAAATGGTGCTATGCCGTGACATTGCCGAACGAAGCGATGCGGTAGAGGCTTTGTTGACCGGATTGAAGAAGTGGACGAGCGGGCAAGAGCCAACAGTATCAAGCAGGAAGAACAAGAACAGGAACAGGAGGAAAAGGATGAACACATCCGGTGAAGCCGCCGATCGTGGTAAGAATGGTGCTGGAAGGGACGGAGTATGTCGTAAGACTTTCCGGCAAAGGGGCTGTCAATTGGGGGCGTTGGTCTATTCCATCGCCGACAGCAGAAGAAAACAAAAGGTGCGGAGCGACTGACCAATATGCTCCGTAACGGCAAGGCACTCAAAGGTCTATACCTTTGACGCAAAGGATCGACCAAATTTAAGGAGGTCGCAAATCAGTACGGCGTCCTGTATACGATTCTGAAAGAAAAGGAAAGGAGCGACGGCGTGTTCGATGTCCTCCGGGTCGAGCCGAGGACGACAGCAAGATCGCCCGCATCGTCGAGCGGTTCAAGCTCGTGCGTGTGGACAGCGCCTCCATCCGCGCCGATGTCGTCCGGGAGAAAGCCGAGCGCGAACAGGCGGAAACGGAAAAAACGGCAGACGGAGACAAGCCTGCCGAACCCGAACAGGAGACACCCGAAAAAAGCTATGAGGATCGCGTACTGGACGAACTGGAGAAAAAGCCGACAAACGGGGAGAGGGCAGAACCCGAAAACCCTACGGCGGCTCGGACGGAGGTTTCCCCGGAGAGGACGGGCGGTGTTCCGTCCGAGCCAAAATCCGAAGCCGAGCCGTCTGCGCCTTCGCACCGAGAAAGCGGAGAACCGAATTCCGCCCGTCCGTGAAAAAAGAAAATCCGACAGATGGAGGAACGCAAGCGCACAGCGAGAGGGGAGCAGAAAGCGGCAGAGATTCCCGTTCCCGACGCAACCAAAGCCGTCCCCGTAAAACCAAAAGAAAGATGAGGAGAATCGTATGAGTGATCTGGAAACCCTGCTCCCGAAAAAAGGAGCGGAACAAATGAAGGAGAAGCAAACGGCAGAAACGGAATCCAGGCAGAGCAGCTTTGCCGAGCGCAAGCAGAAGTGTCTTTCGATGATTGAGGACGCCGCACTGGACGCTGTGGCAGATGCCAAACGCTACGGCGCATTTTCGGTGTGGTCAGCCGTTTTGACCGTTATTCGCCGAACAACCAACTGCTGATCTTCGCCCAGAACCCGCAGGCAACTCAACTGAAGGATTTTGACGCATGGACAAAAGAGGGTGGAACTGTCCGAAAGGGCAGTCATGGCGTGATGATCCTGACCCCGAAGGACTATACCGGAAAGGACGGGCAGAAGCATCGGGGTTATGATGTCAAGTCGGTGTTTGATGTTGCGGCGGTGGACGGCGTGACCCAAGATCCGAAACCGGAGCGCAGTCAGCGGGAGTTGATGAAAGCGGTCATCCATGCCTGCCCCGTGACCATTTATGTTGCGGACGATTACCCCTGAACATGCAGAGAGCGGCGCGTATTTCGACCCGCAGGAAAAGTGTGTGTGTATGCAAAGCCCGGTATGAGCAACGAGGAAATGTTCACCTCGCTCACGCAAGCGGCGGCACACGCAGAACTGGCAAGAACCGAGGGCGAGAGCTACCGTCCGCAGAACGCCGCCTTTGCCGCAAGGAGCATTGCCTGCGCATTGGCGAACCGGTTTGACATCCCCGGTGATCCGGTTGCCATTGAAAGCGTCCCCTCCGACCTGCGCGAGATGGATAGCGAGGAGGTGCGCGACAAACTGAAGCAGGTGCAGGGGCGGTCAGGAAATGACTGCCCGGATGCTCGATTCGCTCGGACGCGGGCAGGAGAAGAAACAGCCACAGGCGGAAAAACAGGGGAGGAACGCAAGGTGAAGGAGGAAACCACCATTCTGGAACTGAACGATTACGAAAAGCGGGTGCTGATTGAAGCCCTCAATGACCGCAGGAACGACCTGATTGAAAGTGACCGATGCCCCTACGATGTCAGCGATCTCTTGCTCCGCGTCATTGACGCACCGACCAGAAAAAAAAGCGGGACAGGGATGCACGATGAGAAATACGGAAGAACGGAAAACAGGAACGGTGGTGTTCCTTGCCATCGGTGCGGCGGCGGTCCTGTGGCTCTCGCTCCTGCTCGCCCCGTGCCTCGGCGGGGGACTGCCGCAGATGATTCCGAAGCTGGGGGATGCTCTGTCGCATCCCTTCCGGCTGTCGTTCTGCGGGGCGTCGATTCCGACCGCCTTGATCTTGCTTTGCCGTGTACGGTCTGGTGCTTCTCATTTGTCATTATACCAAGCCGAACTACCGCAGGCGGGAGGAACACGGTTCCGCCCATTGGGGGGAAGATTGCGGACATTGACCGGAAGTACCGGCAGGAACCAGCGGAGAGCAACAAGATTCTGACACAGCACATTGCCATCGGGTATGACACCCACAGCCACCGCCGAAACCTCAATACCCTTGTGGTTGGCGGTTCGGGTGCAGGCAAAACCCGCTTTTACGCAAAGCCGAACCTGATGCAGGCGAATACCTCTTTTGTGGTGACAGACCCCAAAGGAGAACTGCTCAGGGACACCGGATACCTGTTGGAGCGTGCCGGATACAAGGTGCGGGTGCTGGACCTCCTCCATATGCGGAGATCTCATGGCTATAACCCGTTCGTCTACCTGCAAAGCGACAATGATGTCCAACGACTGGTTACGAAGATCTGTTCAAGGCAACGACGCCGAAGGGAAGCCAGACAAACGACCCGTTCTGGGACACGGCGGCATCCATGCTCCTGCTGGCGCTGATGTATTACCTTTGGTACGAAGCTCCCAAATACGAGCAGAACTTCGGCATGGTCATGGAGCTGTTGCGCGCGGGGGACATTCCCGACGAGGAGAACGCCAACGCCATGCCAAGCACGCTTGACGAGTTATTTGCCGAACTGGAGAGCAGAACCCTACCACATCGCTGTGAAGTATTACAAGGCGTACCGATCCGGCTCTGCCAAAACGCTGAAATCGGTACAGATCACGCTGGCGGCGAGACTGGAGAAATTCAACCTCGACAGCCTTGCCGCCATGACGGAGTATGACGAACTGGAGTTGTCCCGCATCGGGAGGAAAAGACCGCTCTGTTTGCCATTCTGCCGGATAACGATACCAGCTTCAATTTTCTGGTGTCGATTCTCTATACGCAGTTGTTTCAGGCGGTGTTTTCTTCAGCGGACGCCAGGCATGGCGGAAGTCTGCCGGTTCGGTGCATTTCCGATGGACAATTTGCAAACATTTCTTTGCCGGATGACTTTGATAAGATTCTCTCGGTTATGCGTTCCAGAGGATCAGCGTCAGCATCATTCTCCGAACATGGCACAGTTGAAAGCCCTGTTTGAAAAAGCAATGGGAATCCATTGTCGGCAACTGCGACGAGTTTGTCTATCTCGGCGGAAACAGAGCAGTCCACACACGAGTATGTTTCCAAGCTGCTCGGCAGGGAGACGATTGACACCAATTCCTACGGCAGGACCGACGGTCTGCGCGGGAACTCTCTACGAACTTTCAGGTAGCGGGGCGGGAACTGCTGACGCCGGATGAGGTGCGGATGCTCGACAACCGCTATGCCATTGCGTTTATCCGAGGGAAAGCCCGGTGTACGATCGAAGTACGACATTCTCGAGCCACCCGAAGATTGCCGAAGGGCGGGACGGCGGCGCGGAGGCGTATGTGCATGGCAGACGGGATGACGCGCCGGAGATTGTGTTGGTGCGTGCGGAGGACTACGGCGTGAGGGCGGCAGAGCTTCCCCGTATGGAGGAGATCATCGGCGAGTTTTACCCCAACCTTGCGGCGTATGACGAGAATGAAACGGCGAATTTATGTGCATTTTTGAAGGGAGGAAAAACGGAATGAAGAAAACAAACGACGGATGCCGCGTGGTGCACGGAAAGCCCTGAAACTTTTGGGTGTTCCTTGTGCTTGCGGCGGTCATGGTGTCGGCACTTGCGCTGACCTGCTTTGCGGCGGAGGATGATCCGATTGAAGTGGTCAACAACCTCTCGGATTTCCTGTTCGGTCTTGTGCGGGCGGTCGGATGATCATGCTCGGATTTGCCATCGTGCAGATTGGGCTTTTCACTCAAAAGCCATGACCCGTCGCAGAGAGCAAACGGCTTTCTCGACACTCGCGGGCGGCGTCATCATTACCTTTGCAAAAGAAATTCTGTCCCTGATTACCGGCGGATGATGCGGAGGCGGCAGGATGTCAACAACTGGATCGTAGAAAACATCCAAAACGCCCTCGGTACTGGAACGACAAGCTGAATGAGATCTGGCGGCTTCGACGGAGTCGCCGGAATCGTTCAAGGGCGAGGTGGTCGGAATGTGATGGTGAATATCAACGGGACGCTCAAAGCAGTCGGGTATGCGCTTCTGGTTCTGTTCTTCCTGATGGGGATCATGAAGCATTACAATTTCCCTTTTCGGAGGTAAAGCGACCGGAGCAGGCAATCAAGCTCTTTTTGCGGTTCGTCCTTGCGAAAGCCGCCATCACCTGGGGACTGGATCTGATGATGGCAATCTTCCGGATTGCAGGGGGGTGATCGGAAAGATCATGACAGCGTCCGGTATCGGTGGGCAAGGCAATATTTATCTGCCGGAGCATGGTGCAGACCATCGAGGACTGCGGCTTTTGGGAGAGTATCCCGCTGTGGGCGGTCACGCTGATCGGCAGATCTGCTCATTACCGTGCTGTCCTT
>VOFG01003744.1_pt1 | contig 15302 bp, 20 predicted proteins | sample 5384171 | NCBI WGS metagenome assembly VOFG01 (sample SAMN12384726, study PRJNA508395) | human gut metagenome | isolation source: healthy gut F | host: Homo sapiens
ACACAGTCCATTTCCCAGTCACCAACGACCGCGCGATCGTCGATTTCTTTCGGGCGGTTTTCGATACTGGTCCCAGCCGGTGGCCGCTTCGCTCTCTGGACTTTGTTATACGGGCGTTTCTTTTGGCCTTTGACAGGAAGGTTCTTGTTCGTGACATTCAAAAAGACGCCCTTGTCGATATAAGAATACAAGGTCGATTCACAGATCGACGTTTTGAATTCAAGGCCCTTTTCCTTGATTTCGCCCAGGACAGCGGCCGGCGAATAGCCTTCTTCGGCGATCTTCTTTTCGATATGCTGGGCCAGTTCGTGGTCGTTTCCGATTTTCAGGTCCGGACCTTTTGCGGCCAGGTGTTCGCGGTAAGCCGCTTCGGCCATTTCCGGACTGTATCTTTCTTCTTCGGTCAGGTCGGAATTCGTATGAATATAACGGCCACGCTTGATTTCGTTGTAGATCGTTTTCAGGTGAACGCCGATTTCGTCAGCGATTTCCTGTTTGTGGCGCTTGTCCTTTAACATTGTTTCTATTTTCAGCCTGTCAGTCCAGGACAGGTGTTTGAATCTGCGCTTTTTCATTTTGATTCCTCCTGATATGCAAAAAAGCCCCGTCCGTTCGTGGACAGGGCTTTCGTTTTACTTTTTGGTTGTGTGGGCGATATATTCGGCCAGTGCTTCTTTGATAAAAGCGTTTACACTCATACCGGCCGCGCTGGCGGCTTGAACGATCTTTTCTCTGTCGCCTTTTGGAACTGTTATTTCGATTCGGTCATAGGATTTCTTACGGAAGCGTTTGTTCGCTTCGATCTGCGCTTGTGCCATAGTGTAGTCACCTCTTTCTGTCGAATATTATATAATACCGGTATTATATTGTCAAGGGGGAATCAAAAAATAAAAGACCCTGGCGGTTCAAAAGTTCGCCAGTGGTCCGTTGTGTTATTTGCGGCCTTCGGACAGTAACCAGTCGACGGTTACGTCCAGGATTTCAGCTATTATCATAAGTTCATAGTCTGCGACGAAGCGTGTTCCGATTTCGATTCTGCTGACGCTGTCGCGCTCCATAGTGATTCCGGCTATTTGCAGTCTGGCGGCGAAGTCGGCCTGTGACAGCCGCTTCTTCAATCGTGCTTCGCGGATTCTGTTTCCGCTGATGTTCTTCCGGCCTTTATAGTCATATATTTTCAAGTTGTGACCTCCTTCCCGAAAATTTTGTGTTAATGTTCAGCGACATTCTTGTTTTTAACACATTTTTCACGTATAATTGTGTTAAAGGTCAGAACCTTAGAAAGTTTACAAGTAGGAAGGGGGGATATAATGCGAATAATCGCTATTATATTCGGAATCCTGGCCGCGATTGTCGATCTGATCCTGGTGATTGTGTCGATCGCGGTTCCAGAAGTATCATTGTGGGGCTGGATCGTTGTCTTGACCATTGTCACCGTTGGACTGTTTTTCAGCGCGAACAAGGTAAAGAAGCAGAAGGAAGCCAGACAGGCGGCACAAGTGGCTAGAAACACGCCGTTCATGGAAGAAAACGCGATTTCAGCGATCGCACAGGGCGAACTTCCTGTTGTAACGGGGACGCCGGTTCTTTTGGAAGAAGGCGAAGTCGCCCACTATTACGCGCCGGCGACGAAGATTGTCACGAAGAACAAGGCTGTCGGCCGAACCGGAAGCGGTGCTGGCGTCCGTGTCCGCGTTGCGAAGGGCGTGTCGGTAAGCACTGGCGGCGGTTCCAGTCGGACGGTTTACGGCGAAGTGACAGAAACCTATTCAGGCGCTATCGTTTTAACGAATAGGCGGATCGTCTTCATTCATAACCAGGCCGGTTTCGAATGTAAGATTTCAGCATTGACAGCGGTGACACCTGTCGACGGCTCTGTCGTCGTACAGGCCGGATCGAAGACATATCAGTTTTCAGTCGCGCGACAGGACCTTTTCGTGTCGGCTCTTTCAATGGTCACCGGAAAATAAAAAAAGGCGGTCAGGGAATATCCCTGGCCGCTTTCCTTTTGCCATTATGCTTTTTTCAGGTTTGCCGCATTGACGGCCGCTGTGATTGTCTTTCCGATACCAATGACCACACGGTCGCCGTCAGCTTCAATCACGTCATATTTGTCATAGTAGGTCTTGAAGGCTTTCCCTGTGTAGGTGACAGCTTTCAGGACTTTTACTTTATCACCATTCTTGAAGGACTGGACGGCCTGGGTGTCTGCCGGAATTTTGATTTTCTGGCCGACGCGGATTAGGTTCGCGTTTGCGATCCTGTTATAAGCCGCGATCTTCTGATAGGTTGTCCCGTACTTCTGGGCGATCTTCGACAGTGTTTCGCCGGCTTTGACAGTGTGGATCACTTCGCCAGTGGTCGGTTTATTCTCTGCCGGCTTTTCAGCACTGGCGCCCAGGCGGCGGTTGACTTCGGCCGCGATTTCACCGTGGCGGTTATACAGGTAGTCGCCAGGACAAGCCTTGTTTGCATAATCGCGGTGAACGGTCATATTGCACCCGTTCAGGTGATTCATACGGTCCTTTTTGTTGGTGGACCACACAAGGCGTTTGATCCCGTTTCGCTTGCAGATGTCAGTCACCAGGTCAAGAAGCGCGGCGAACGCCTTTTCATTGACTGCGTAAGGGTGTTTTGTATCGGACGCGACTTCGATCGTGATCGCTCTGTTATCGTTGGACGCGGAAGAACTACACCAGGAACGGTCCTTTTCTTCCACATACATTCCGATTTTGCCGTCGAAGCCGATCCCATAGTTTGAAGACGCCTGTCTGGAAGTAGGCGTGAAGATGTTTCCCAGGGTTTCGACCGAACACTGGCCAACGACACAGTGGATCGTGATCGTGTCGATCGCGTGATTTCTGGGGCTGTTCTTATTCGGGGAAATGCGTGTATAGCTTACAAGTGGGCTGTTACTCATTTTCGTTCCCTCCATTTCCGGCCATAAAGCCGATCTGGGCCTTTCCGGCGTCGACTTCTTCCGGCTCTGGTACGTTTTCCACATTTCCCACGGAACCGGTGTTCAAAATAGCAACGAACTTCGTGAAGGCTTCCTTGATGTATTTACAGGACACAAGCAGAACGGCGCCAATGATAACCAGGTCGGCGAAAATGTCCGTGTATTCGTCAGGAATAGCCCAGCCGACTTCATTCGCAAAAATCGGAAGCGCAGTAATAGCCGTACACAGAAGCGTCAGGCCGACGACGAAAACAAGGATTTTCAAGCCGCTTGCGATCAGCTTTTCGCGGTCGAAGTCTTCCTTCCTGATTTTGATGTTATACCACAGGGAAAAGGCGACGTTTGCCAGGTATGCACACAGAAAGATCAGCATAGCCCAGCCGATATTTGTCAGGTTTTCAAGTAATGCGTTCAACACGTTTATACCTCCTTCGTGTCATTGTAGATTTCAGGACCATATAATTTCCGAAGTTTGATCCGGTTTTCGGCCTTCGCTTTGCTGAAATAGAAGCCGGTCGCGGTGGCCAGTTCACCGAAGACCGAAGGGATCAGATACGCCAGGGGCGCGGTGTCGCTTGTTTTCCATACAACGGCCATAGTAAAAGCCGACACGACAAGCGTGACGGCTCCGACTATGGTTATAATGATTTTGGAAAACTCGCGTTTCTTCTTGCGCGATTTCACCGGCTTTCCAGGTCCTCTATACGGTGATTCGCGACCTTGATTTTTTCTTCAATAACGGCCGTCTGTTCTTCCAGTTTGAAGGTTCGTTCCACGACGGAATTGTGTTTGTCGACCTTCTTTTCAAGAAGTTCCAGACGGTAGGCAATAAGGGCGGAACTTTTTCGGTTTGCGAAGTAGGTTCCGGCCAGTGTACCGATCAGCGACAGAATGCCGACAATGATTCCTTCGGTCATTTTGTCACCTCCGTCCAGCCATAGACGCCAGGCTCCCAGACGTTCGCGTCAATGTTAGATGTCCAGTGTTTCCCGTTGTGGGACACTTTGTCGCCGCTGTTATAAGCGTCATGGGCGCCGATCGGCTGGGACCAGGCCGGCCATTCTTCCGTCGGATCACCGATTTTCTTCCAAAGGGAAGCGGTGGCGTCAGGCGTCCAGTCGGCTTGTGAAGTGTGGGCCTGAACACAGCGGAAAAGTTCACCGTTATACTGGCGGATATTGCCGACAGCATACGCCACAGGATAGGTCCAGGGGGCGAACTGGCTGACGTTTTCCGTTGCGGTTGTGTCGTCGATCTGGCCGGCTTCGGCCAAAGTGACGAAGGCGATCGAAGTCGCGCGCAAGGCGGCATTGACAGGATTTTGTTCTTCCTGGGCTTTTGCCTGGGCCATGCTCACGCTTTCGCATTGTGTAGGGTCAAACATTTCGAATTCCTCCTTTCGTTTAGGCGAAACGGATCGTCGCCTGGGTGATTTCGATTTCCTGGGTTCCCTTCGTGATATAGAAGCGATAGCCCAGGCCATAGCCTTTCGCGGCGGTCGTATTCGTGAAGACGTGGACAAGTCTGTTCGCCTTGTCGGTGATGTCTACCCACACCGGCGAAGCGTCGAACGGATTGTTCGTGACTTCCAGGTGAAGGGTAGCGTCCGCCGGAATCGGCGCCGGATAAAGGGAAACAAAGACCTTCTGAACCAGGGCGTCCGTATTGAACGCGCGCGCCGCCGCGATACGGCTGACGGTGCGGCTGAATGTGATCTTTCGCGTTGCGCTTCCGCCGGCGCTGTCGGTGGCCGTGATCGTCAGGACGTGGGTTCCGGAAAGAAGCGGAAGCCATACACTGGACAGGTCAACGGTATTCTGGGCGCCGCTGGTCGCTGTATAGGTGCGAAGCGTGATCGTCTGGGTTCCGTTGGTCAGTTTTTCCGTGACCGTGATCGTCTGGGTGGCCGCCTGGGCGTCTGTGACCGTGTACTGGTATGTAAACGGCGCTGTTTTTGATCCCAGATTTTGATCCGACCCACTGATCACGGGCGGCGTGTTGTAGGAAATGGTTTTTGCCGATCCGGTGCAGTAACCGGATTCAAGGCCGTTCGCGTCGACTGCCTTCACGCGCGCCGTGTAAGTTGTGCCGGACGTCGGAACTGTGTCGGTGAAGGTCTTCGCCGTGGTGATCCCTAACTGGACATAAGTACCGGAATCAATCTTCCTTTCCCAGACGTAGGAAATGGCGTCGCCCTCCGGATCGGTAGAACCGCCCGTCGAAAGAACCAGGCTGTTTCCGGCTTGCGGTGTGCCGTAGGAAATAGAAGAAGGATCAGACGGCGGCTGGTTCCACTGTAAGATATAGGCCCCGTCGGTGTCTGTTGAATCGGATACCAGATTCCCAGATTCCAAATACAAAGCCGGCCGAACGCCACTGTTGCCACAGTACGCGTGGATGTAGTTCAGACTGCCGTCCGGGTAGACATTGCGCGCAATGCGCGCGTAGCTGGCGTACGGGGTTCTAAGCCACCACCACCAATAAGAAGACGCGTTCAGACTGGAACTTGTATATTCCGAATTGCTGACAGCTTCGGCGGTCGGGTAGCACTGGCGGCGCGCGGCGCTGGAAAAGTAGGACCACAGGGTCCCTTCGGCCACGCCGTTTTCGTTGGACAGGCCGACTTCGGTATTTGACAGAAGAAAGACCTTTCGGGTGATGTCTTCATAACCGCCGCCGTCGGTGACGGTATTCTTCGCGACACGGATCACGGCGTCCAGGATAGCTTTTCGGAAGTCTGCTTCGAAGTTAGACAGGAATCCGGCTTCGGTGTCGTATTCGTTGTAGTTGCTCCACACGTTGGCGTTATTCGGTGGTGCGTCGTAGCTGTGACGCGCGGAATACCAGGACGCGGCCTGGCTGTTCAACCACTGGTCGATATTAGACTGGGAATAGCGGTTGTTTCCGTAGCTTTGACGGCTACTGTTCGGGTTCGAAGATTCCTTCGCGTCGAAGCATTTCAGGGTGATCATTTTCTCGGCTACCAGGCCCGTTCGGCCGTTGGCTGTGTCCTGGGTTCCCACGATCCACCTGATCACTTTCCATTGTATTTCGTGTTCGTCGACTTGACGACGCTTCCAACGGGCAAAGCGGATAGTAATTTTGCCATAGGTTAATCCCTCCAATTCATTCTTGAACAGGTTGAAGAACAGATCGTCATCACGAAGGACGACGGTTTCTTCCTGTCCTTCGTAGGTTACGCCACACAGAACCACGCTGTCGCCCTCACAGTGGCCACAGACGGGCCGAATTTCTGTGAATAGGTTCGATATAAGGCAAGACGTTTCCGACGGCGTGGCGCCGATTCTGGTCATAAATAAAGACGGTTCAGGGATTGATCCAGAATACCTTCCGGAATTCCTGTTCCGTCGTAGCCTTTCCAGTATTGAAGCTGTGCAGGAATGAAAGTGTGTGTGACGGTTGTTCCGGTGAATCCGGTGTTCAACTGTTCAAGGATCGACTGAATGTCGTTGTCCTGGCGTCGCTGAACCTGTTCCGTGGTTTCGCCGGTCGTTTCGTTGATCGTTGTCGCGGCCTGGGTGTGAAGCAAAGGCGCGGCGTATGCGGTCATTTGTGCGGTTGTCACAAAGGAACCGACGCCCACCTGGACAGACACGGCCGCCGCTTCCTGGTTGGTGATAAAGACGGCCAGGTCGTGAATGTGGACCGTGTCGGCGTCCTCTTCAAAGGTTGTCGCCGGAAGGACGTTGTCGCTGTCTTCGCCGTCAAGCCAGCCATAACAGAAAAGAATTTCGTTTCCGCTGATGTCCAAGCCGAAGATGCCGATTTCCCTGATCCAGACACTCGCTTCCAGACCTTCGTTCGTCACCTGTACCGGAATTTGCATGATCGAAGGCGAACCTTCGACCAGTTCTTTTCGGACAGGTTGGCGCTGACGTTTTCCGCGTTTACAAGATCGGTCAATGTGTTCGGGCTGACCTGGGCGACGCCGCTTCCGGCGGCCGCGCGTGTCAGTATCAATTTTTGTCCGGACGCGATAAGGGCCGTTAGGGCTTCACTTCCGCCGTCCGTGACAATGGACTTGAATTTTGCCATTCGTTTTTCCTCCTTACGTTGCCGGCGTGTATTTGTGCCGGTTCATTGTAGCCATAGCGGAACAGGCGGCCGTTTTGGCCGGCTGATCATCTTGTGGAATATCCGTCCGCAAGCGAAGAACCAGATTCGCCGGAATCATTTGTCCCAGGGTCGCCGCCAGGGCGTCGCGCTGGGCGTAGCCTTCCAGGCGGATTCTGATATATAGATCGTAGGCGTTTTCGTTTAGGGCGACTGTGAAGTCTTCGCTGACCGTTGCAAGGTATTTCAAAAGTGTCCTGTAAGTATAGGGAAGCTGATCCAGGTACTTAATCAGGATTCGGTCGCGGCGGTCCTGTAATGTGTCCCCAGGCTCCACAGAAAGCCCCAGAATCTTTTCCCAGCGTTCGCACCCATATTCGGATAGGGACACCAGAAAGAAGTCGTCAGCGGCCGATTTTACGTCACTGACGACCTTTTCGAATTCAGGTTGTTCCGCGTTGGCGATCTGCTGAAATTCGATCAGTTCTTGCAGACAGCGCGGCCAGTATTCTTTAAGAACCATTTGTCACCACCCCCAGAACCGGAATCGCATTTGAAGCCAGGGAAATATTCTGTGTTCCGCCGTTGATTTTGGTTCCGGTGATGTCGATCACGCCTTCGACATTCAGGACCTTTGTTTCGATCTGGCTGACGCGGACGACAAGGTTTTCTTGTTCGTCCCAGGTTTTGGCCAGGCTGTCAAAGTAGTCCTGAATAGCTTTCTTCACAGACGTTTCGACGGTCGACCAGGTGGCCGAACCGGAAAAAGTCAGCGTGAAAGACACGTTGATCGTGGTTCCGGTCACGCCTTCGACTGTGACGACGTGTCCGATCGGGGCGATACCGTCACCGACGCCCTGGTTCTGAACCGGATCGACGGCTGTTTGAACGCTGTTGACAAGGTCAGAAGAAGGGATTCCCCCAGTCGCTATTTACAAAGACGATCTTCACGGTTCCGCCGCCATTCCACACAGGGAACACTTTGACGGCGCCGACGCCTTGAAGAAGTTCGACCTTTGTTTTATAGTCGGCCTTGTTTCCGCCGTATGCCTGGGCCTGTAAGCTGTCCATATAACGGTCAAGAAGGTCTTCGTCGCTTTCTTCGTCTTCACCGTTGATCAGAATGTCCGCAAGTCTGGCCGCGCCCAGTCCTTCCACGTAGTCGATCGGGAAAAGGTTCCCCTGGTACTGGTTGCCGGCCGCGCCTGGTGTTTCACACAGAAGGCGAAACTGTCCGGTTGCGATCTTTTCGGTGACGGTATAGTTCAGATTGTCACCGGAAAAACGCGTTCCGATCGGTACGTCCATAGCGGCGCCGTTTCCGTCTTCAAAATAGCCCTTTCGAATTGCGGCGGTTGCCGGTGTTCGGAAGATACTTCTTTCGCGGACTTTCTTTGTCAGGTCGTCGCCGGATTCCGTATCAGGAAAAGCGCGGTCCATAAGGTAGGCCAGTTCGATATACATGATCGCCAGTTCGGCCGCCGCCGGCGCGATTGCGTCATATACGACGGAACCTTCGCGTTTGTCGATAGAAGAAGACACGCGATCCAGACAGCGGTCCATAATGTTTTCGAAGGTCATATCCTCATACATTCGCGTTCACCTCGCTTTCAATAGGTATTTCGCCGAAGATAGTTTCGGCCGTGAACTTCACGGAAGCGGTTCTTTTGTCAATCTGGGCCACTTCGAAGTCTGTGACGTCGGTGATCCGGCTGTCCGCCAGAAGGGCTTCGCGAATTACACGTTTTATTTCACTTGCAAACACTTGATAGCTTTTCCCGACAACGGCGTTCAGTTCGATTCCGTAATTCCAGGAATAGATCAGGTATTCGAAGCGCTCTGTTTGCAGTATCTTGTAAATGGCCTGTTTCATGGCTTCCGTTTCATCACAGAAGCCACCGACGCGGCCGGCGTCAAAGTCGATTTTGAATGTTCTTGTCGGCGCTTCGGCGGCGGTCTGAACCTCCACGTCTTCGCCGATCGTTACGTTTAACGCGTTCGGTATCATAAAATCACACCCTTCCCAGGACAAGGAACGCCTGTCCGCCAGCATTTCGCAGAAGGACCACTTTGTCACCGACGGCCAGGCCGTAATAATATTCGGACTTTGCGTCGGTGTTGGTCTGGTAGTTGCCTTTCAAGGTGTGGGAATGTGCCGCGAAGGACGCGTCGCCGCTTCCGCCTGACTTTTCTTCGGTGGAAGGGCTACCCTTGACGCCGGTGTGGTAGTGGGTAGGATAGAAGCCGGCCTGGAATTCCTTCATAACCACAATAGCGTCGCCGGATATGTCGAACCGGTTGTCGACGCGGATCGTCAAGGGCGACGTCTTCGTCACGGAACCGAACAGAAAAGCCGTCGGCATACCGGCGTCGCTGGTCGCTTGTGCGACTCGTTTCATAGTTTCAAGAAGTCCCATATTACACCACCTTTAATTTCAAGGACATTGTTTCTTTCAAAAGGTCGTGCGTGACTTCTTCGACTATGAAGAAGGATTTCACGCCCACGGCGCCGATCCCGATATACAAGGCGCGGCCGGCTCTGACTGACAGGTCCGCGATTGCGCTGACGCTGAAAGATCGCTTCGGTCTGTTGTATAGTTCCAGCATTTGTCCGCCGCGTTTCTTGATCTGGGCTTCGTTCATGTCTTCGTCAACCACTTCATAGTCTTGCAGAATACCCCACAAGGTCATATTTTTAGAATCCTGGAAGATATAAACGTCACGTTTTCCGGTCTTCTTGTTGTCCTTGACCAGCTTGATCTTGTTGTAGGCTTCGGAATCAATTTCTGATTCGTAGGTGAAGCCTGTCGCCAGACTGCCGTCGCCGACAAAAAGGTCCAGCTTCGCCGTTTCGACGTCTGTCAAGGTCAGTTTCCCGAAGTTGTCCCACAGGACGAACATTTTTCCTGTATTGATCAGGGTGTAGTCGATAGCCTTCAAGACAATATCGAAAAGCGTCTGGCCGTCTTCAATCATAGACGGGATAGAATATCCGGTGTTTGCCAGGCTTCCGGTCTTCAATTTGAAGTCTTCGGCGATCTGCTTCAATACCTGATCCGCACGTTTCCCCTTGAAAACATAGGTGTCCTTGTTTTTCTTCAAATACCAGGTCTGATCGTAAGCCGTGATCTGAACCTGTTCCTTTTCGTTCTGGCTGATTTTTACGACGTAGCCATAAAACAGTCCGGTTTTATCGTCTAACAGGGTGACGATTCCGCCGTGGCTCCACTGTATTTCGTCGTTGACAATGGCGGTCAGTTCCAGGGAAGCGGGGGAACCAGACCGTTTTGTCGACCATTTCGCGCCACTGACAAGCGTCGTTATATCGAACGCCGCGCCTGTGACGTTATTCTGGTATTGAATACGAATGGCCATTATGGAATTGTGAAAACCTGGCCAGGGTAGATCAGATTCGGGTTCTTTCCGATCGTCCCCTTGTTGGCGTTATAGATTTTTGTATAGTCGCTTCCCTTGCCATAGAATTTCTTCGCGATATTCCACAGGCAGTCGCCTTTTTTGACCGTATAGGTTTTCGATTTCTTTTCAGGCTTTCCGGCCCTGGCCGGTTCCTGGGTTTTCGCCGGTGTGTTCTTCTTTTCCGGAAGGACAATTTTCTTCGGCGACGTGTCTTTCCATTCGTACAGTTTGATCGTATAGTACAGGTCGCCCAGTTCGCCGGACCGTTCTTCGTATTCGAAGGATTCGATTCCCATTCGAATATTACAGTCCAGGTCTGTTCCTGTTATCAGGAAGCGGACCGGCGTTTTGCTGTCCCTGGCTTTCTGGATTGCCTGAATAATAGAAATAGGGTCCCGAACCTGTCCGGTAGTGTACGGCGCGGAATCGGCCGGAAAGAAACTTTCCCAGGACAGAATCCGAAGGCCCTTTTTGCGTAAAAGAAGTACTTCGCCCAGGTCAAGCACTGTCACGCGCTCATTTTTCCCAGGCGAAGACACGTTCAGTTTCGCCGGAAGGACGGGAATGTTGATTTCCCGTCCACCGACGATCAGTGTCATTCGGTAGTTGCTCATTAGTTATACACTCCTTCCGCCGCCGCTGTGAATTCGTCTTCCAGCTTGCTTTCGATTCGTTCGACGACTTCGTCGACGTCGACCTTTTCGCTGATCTGGGCTTCGACAGCCACAGTTGGCGTCAAGGTGACGAAGTTCTGGACATAGCGCATTTCGGCCACGTCGCGAAGGAATTTCAGATCTTCATCAGCGATATTTACGTCGCTTTCAATCTTTCCAACAGAATCGACAGAACCGACCTTTCCAACGTCGTTCGTTCCAGCGCCGTTCGCGCTGTCGACATTCCAATTCGTAGCGGCGTTAGTTTTTGCCTGTGCGGCTTCCGCTTTGGCGTTGGCATAGGTCTTAGACAGTGCGGCCGTAGCGTCAGCAAGTTCTTTTTTCGCCGCCGAATAGGTGGCGTCACGCTGGGCCTGTGCGGCTTTGATGTCCGATTCGTACTTGTTCAAGGCGTCTGCTCTGGCTTGCTTTGCGGCTTCATTTTCCGCCTTCGCTGTCGTGGCGAAGGTTACTTGTTCGACCGCGTCAATGCTGACACCAGGAATCTTGTTCAGTAAGCCGATAAACTTGTTTATGATGTCGATCGCGCCGTTGACCATATTTTGAAGGATTGTCAGGACGTTTACTTTCATATCGCCCATATATCCGGCTATGGCCACGCCGGCCCTTTGCCAGCATAGTTTCAGCTTGTCGACCAGATTCGCGATCCAGTTATAGGTTGCAAAGAACGCCACTTTCAAGGCCGCCCAGGCGACCACAAGGGACGCTTTGCAGATTTCCCAGGCGTTTTTCACGCCACCGACAGCCTGAATCATTCTGTAAAGCGCGGCGACGACAACGCCGACCGCAAGAGCGATCCAGAAAAGCGGATTCGTCAAAAGCGTCGTGAAGAAAGCCTTCGCGGCTCCGTCTGCGATCCAGGTTGCGGCTGTCTGGATTCCCAACGCCACAGCATAAGCAAGGGCGGCACTGGCCAGGCCCCAGAAGATCGGGGCGATAGTGGACCAGTTGTCATAAATCCATTGTGCGCCGGAACCGATCGCCTGAATAACAGGTGTGAAGGCTTCCAGGGCGATATTTTTCGCGATTGTCCAGACCTGGGCGAAGGTCATAGGCATAGCTTCAAACTTCGCGTTGATTTCGTCAGCAGACGCCAGCATGGCATTTTTGACGATCGTCGAAGTGATTTGACCGTCGGCGGCCATATCGCGAATTTTGCCGATAGGTACGTCAAGATAGTCCGCGATCGTCTGAATGATTGTCGGCGCTTGTTCGAAGACGCTGTTCAATTCTTCACCACGAAGGACACCGGAAGACATTGCCTGTGTAAGCTGTAACATAGCCGCGTCGATACCGGCGGCCGAAGTGCCGGCGATCGTGAACTGTTTATTGATCAATTCTGTAAACTTGATCAGTTCGTCGTTGTTTGAAAAGGCGTCCTTTGCCATGATACCCATTTTCGAAACGGCGTCAGCCGTTGTCTGATAGGCGGCGCGGGACCGGTTGGCGGATTTCATAATCATAGACTGTAATTCGTCCGTGGTTTGAAGTCCGTCGTTCATTATGTCCAGTCTGGCCCTGGTCAACGTCATACTGTCCGCAAGTTCGATCACCTTTTGGACACTGATCGCCGCCCGGGCTGAACCAATAGCCTTTTTTACAAGGCCCCAGGCGGAAGCGACCTTTCGGGCGCCTTCCTCTGACTGGCGCTGGCGATTGTTGAAATTATCAACCTGGCCGGAAGCGCGACCGGCGGCCGAAGCCGCCCTGTCAAAGTTGGCCCCAGGGTTCACCTGGTCCGACAGTGCGTCCGTGGTTTCCAGGGCGCGGTTTGTCCTCGATACTGCCTGAAAGATTCGGTTCAGCTTCGAAGTCATACCGTCGCGAATGGTCATTTGTGTAGCGACACCGGCCACGGTTCATCACCTTCCTTTCTTGCCTTTCCGTTTCGCTTTTTGCGCTTCTTTCTTTTCCTTTTCGATTTGAAGGTCAATCGAAGCATAAATAAAAGCCCGTTCCCGAAGGGGAAGGGCTACAAGCGTACTGGGAAGGATTTTCAACCGGTGCAAGGCGTAATGTGCGTAGACAGCTTCGCCGTCCGCGTCAGCGTCCACACCTCCACCGGTGATTAGTTTTTTGCTTCTTCGCGAAGGTCGTTCACGTCGTCGGAAAAGCCGTTGACTTCCTGGACACCCAGAAGAAGATCGACGAACTGGCCAGGCTTCAAAAGGACGTCGATCAAGGATTCGGCGCCCATGACACCGAATTTCGCTTGAAGTTCCGCGTCCTTGAAGTTCGGGTCCACACAACACGCAATCACAAGGCGGTTGTTGTAAAGGTCCTGATCCGTTTCCGTTGTCTTCTGGTGTGTCTTTTTGTCGAAGGTGATTTTCTGGCAAGACTTACGAATGGCCTTGTTTTCGCCTTCGGTGATTGACTTAATCGTGAAAGGAACAGGGAAGCCGCTGACCGCGACTTCCGCTGTTGCCTGAATGTCGTCCTGGTTGGACATAAGGAATTCCTGTAATTTACCCATTTTATTTTCCTCCTTTGATAGCTTAGAACTTCGTGAACGGTGTCAGAATGTCGAAGTCTTCGAAAGTGAAGTCGGCGTCTTCGTCCAGGGCGTCGTCGGAATCGCCGTCCAGCTTCGCAAGGACGACGGAATCCAGATTACAGTCCATAAGAAGAACCGTCTGTTTTCCGGCCGAAGATTCCTGGTCGTCATTCTCGACCACCATATCGAAGTAAACGTCCTTTCCGGTTTCCTTCCACTGGCGAAGCATTTCGCGGAAAAGCGGCGTCATATAGTAAAGCGTCATAGAACCGCTACCGTTCGCGCCAGTTGTCTTGTGGCCGGTCATACGCTTTCCGATCGCCTTGATTTCGGACTTGCTCTTTTCGACATTCGCTTCGATCGTCTTCGCGTAGAACAATTCTTCATTGTTGCCATTGATTTTCGCATAGGCGCGGCCTTCCTTGCCGGAAATGGTATCAGGTGCGTTCAAAGTTTTCATTGTCTGTCATCCCTTTCTTAGTTTACGACGACAGTCATGTAAAGTTTTTCCATGCTGTCGTTCGGCTGTAAAGCGCAGTCGACCGCGACGTCGCGTTTTCCGTCGCCCTGGTTGACAGTGATGTCGTCGGACTTGAAATTGCTGATTGCGTCGATCGACTGATACTGATTTGCAAGCGCCACAAGGTCAGCCTTGAAAAGCTGTCGGCCGGTGTCGCTGTTGGTTACAAGACCGATATAAGATTCGCCGAAGATTCGGGCGACGTCATTCGCCCAGCCGTCCATAACGCGGACAACGCGGTTCGACGTCCAGTCGGAAGACATATTCTGGCCGATCGTGACAAGACTGTTGATGTCAGTCAGAACACGGGCTTTTCCGTTGTCGGCGTAGAATGTGAATTCGCCGGCCTTGATAGCGGCTTCGAACTGGGACTTCGTATATTTAATATCGACGTCCACAGCGTCGTCATAGGCCGTATTTGTCAGGGATTCGTTCACTTCCGCGCCGGCGGAAGCGCCAGTCACCCAGGCGACGGCCTTGTCGCCGGTCAATGTGGTTCCGTTGGCCAGGATAACGCCGTTCTTGACATTGATCAGGCCCATATTGTCGCCGTCGTAGTCGTAAAGGACGCCGACGATCTTTCTTCCTTCGTCGTCACGAAGACGCTTCACAAAGGCGCCATAAAGGGCCTTGACGTCGGTATTCGTGCCAGGATAGCCGATCACATTGAAGGATTCGACTTCGAAGGCGTTCAGGGCGGCCGTGTGCTTTGTGGCGTTGACAGTGGCGTTCGTTCCACCGGTCAAGGCGGTTGCAGTTGCGGCCGTAAGAGTTGCCGCCGTTCCGAAGGTTACGAAGTCATTCGCTACCAAGGAAGCGGCGCCACCGGATTTCGCGACGGTCTGGCTATCCATAACCGCGCCGTCAAGATAGGTCACGACGTCGACCTTTGTCGCGTCGTCGACGTTGGTGATCACGGCGACCATGATGTCGTTTCCGTGTGTGCCACCATATTTCGCGGTGACAGTCATTCCGCCGACGGTTGCGCTGGCCTTCGTGCCGCCACCGTTTACGCGATAGATCAGAAGGGACTTCGCGCGTTTCAGTGCTTCGCGGACAAGAAGAATGTTCGCGTCGGTAGGATCGTAACCGAAGACTTTCAAGCTGGTCGCGTTGAAGTCGGTTGCGGTCATAGTGAAGACCTTGTCGTCAGGTCCCCAG
>VOFG01002957.1_pt1 | contig 15293 bp, 27 predicted proteins | sample 5384171 | NCBI WGS metagenome assembly VOFG01 (sample SAMN12384726, study PRJNA508395) | human gut metagenome | isolation source: healthy gut F | host: Homo sapiens
GGCTCTACAAAACGCTCCAGGATACCAGCTTTGCGGTATTTCGTTTGCGTCAATAACCAGCTTTAAGGAATCCAGAACCTCTTTTTACTGCCTGATGGAACTCCGGCTCACCCGGGTTCTGTGCTACTACTCTCATAGACTTCATCTACATAAGACATAACTTTCTCCTCCTTGAGTTATCATCTTTTTCTGAAAATGACAATAGGGCACCGCCAATATCGGCGGAGCCCCATTGCTCTTTACGTATCGTAGAGATTATAACAATTTAAATTACTAAAGTCAATCCCTTCATTTCGAAACTTTTATGGCAATAAATCATGGCAGATATGCCCTGATTTATATTTTCATTAAGCTGTCATAACAAAATTAAGACTGTGCGGCGATTTTCTCGGCTAATTCCTGTAAGTACATCCACCGGTCCATCTTCCTCCAGAAGTGCTTCCTTCTCTGCCTTCTCAGTCATGAGCTGGTTCAGCTTGCCATAATTGGTAGCGGACTCTGCAATCTGACCGTCCAGTGCCTCCAGGTCTGCTTCCAGTTTTGCGATCTCATCCTCAATGGTATCCCATTCCCGCTGCTCCTTAAAGGAGAATTTCAGCTTCTTCTGGTGGGTTCTGCCGTCCTGGGAAGATTTCTTTGCGGCGGTTCCATCTGCACCATCGGCTCCAGTATCGCCTGCACCGCTGTTTCCAGATCCGCTCCGCTTCCACCCCGCGCGTCCTGCACCATTTCCGCCCAGCAGCTCCGGATGCTTCATCTGGTACGCCGCCTGATAATCCGTAAATCCGCCCTCATACTGCACCACATTTCCATCGCCCTCAAAGGCAAAGATCCGGCACACCATGCGGTCGAGGAAATACCGGTCATGGGAAACCGTGATCACGATTCCCTGAAGCTGTCAAGATAATCCTCCAGAATTGTCAGAGTACGGATATCCAGATCGTTGGTCGGCTCGTCTAAAAGCAGCACATTCGGCGCGTCCATCAGAATCCGCAGCAAATACAGGCGCCGCTTCTCCCCGCCGGAAAGCCGGCTGATGGTGGTGTACTGCACACTGCCCGGAAACAGAAAACGCTCCAGCATCTGGGAGGCGCTGATGCTTCCGTCCTTCGTCTGCACATATTCAGCCACGTTGCGGATATAGTCGATGACCTTCAAATTCTCATCCATGGCCTCGTTCTCCTGGGAGAAATAGCCGATTTTGACCGTCTGTCCAATCTCGATGGTTCCGAATCCGGCTGTACCCATCCGGCGATCATCTTCATGAGTGGACTTTCCACTTCCGTTCGGGCCGATGATGCCAACCCGGTCATTCTTCAAAAGATATAGGTGAAATCCTTTAACAGCACTTTATTGCCATAGGCCTTGCACAGATCCTTTACTTCCACCGTAGTGCGGCCCAGACGGCTGGAGATGGACTCCATCTCCACCTCTTTGTCAAACTCCGGCGCGTCCATATCCCGCAGTGCCTCATAACGCTGGATATGTGCCTTCTGCTTGGTGGAACGGGCTCTGGCACCCGCGCTGCATCCAGGCAAGCTCGGTCCGCAGGATGGTCTGGCGCTTGCGCTCGGAAGCCACCGCCATGTCCATGCGCTCCGCCTTTAACTTGACAAAGCCCTCATAATTGGTCTGATAGCTGTAGAGCTTTCCCTTGTCCAGCGCCACAATGCGGTTGGTCACGCTGTCCAGGCAATACCGGTCATGGGTGATCATCAGCAATGCGCCCGGAATTTCTTTAAATACTCCTCCAGCCAGTCTGCCATCTCACTGTCTAAGTGGTTGGTCGGCTCGTCCAGGACCAGAAGGTCTGCCGTGGAGCAGCACGCTGGTCAGCGCCACACGCTTTCTCTGTCCGCCGGAAAGATGCTCCACCTTCTCATCAAAGTCATAAATGCCAAGGCGTGTCAGAATGTTCTTCGCGCTGGCCTCAATCTCTTCTCTGGAAGAAAAGTGCGGCTCGTCCCGGTTATCCCGCACAATGGCATCCAGCACCGTATCCCCGGCAGTAAACGCCGGGATCTGCGGCAGATAGCGGATGTAAAGATTTCTGCGGCGCACCACGGAACCGTCATCCGGCTCCTCCAGCCCGGCCACAATTTTCAGCAGCGTGGACTTTCCGGTACCGTTGATGCCGATGAGGCCCACCTTCTCGCCCTCATTGATGCTGAAGGCCGTATCGTCAAACAGCAGGCGCTCGGTATAAGATTTTGTCAGATGTTCGATTGTAATTAAACTCATAAGTCCTCCATGAAAGGAAAAGGGCAGCCCCTTCGATCCCTCCGGGTCGCTTAAAAAAGGACTGCCCTCTGTTATCTTGTTTTTAGTCTTCGTCTTTCTCCTCAACTGAGAATACAAAACGTTTTCTTGCCATCTCATCGCTCTCTAAGTATTCGTCGTAGGTCGTGATCTTATCGATCAGCTGACCGTTAACGATCTCCATGATGCGGTTTGCGGTGGTCTGCACGATCTGGTGGTCACGGGGAAGAGAAGATCAGCACGCCCGGGAACTTGATCAGGCCGTTGTTCAGTGCGGTGATGGATTCCATATCCAGATGGTCAGTCGGCTCGTCTAACATCAGCACGTTAGCGCCGGAGATCATCAGCTTGGAAAGCATACAACGCACTTTCTCTCCACCGGAAAGAACGCGGACCTTCTTCACGCCGTCCTCACCTGCGAACAGCATACGGCCGAGGAAACCACGTACATAGGTTACATCCTTCTCCGGGGAATACTGGGTCAGCCAGTCTACGATCGTGTCATCGTTGTTAAACTCTGCGGTGTTGTCCTTTGGGGAAGTAGGACTGTTGTGGTCACGCCCCACTTGTAAGATCCCTCATCCGGTTCCATTTCTCCGGCAAGGATCTGGAACAGAACGGTCTTCGCGCGCTCGTTCGGTCCTACCAGGGCAACCTTGTTGTCACGGGTCAGAGTGAAGCTGATGCCGTCCAGGATCTTCTCGCCGTCGATGGTCTTGGATAAGTTCTCGACGGTCAGAACCTCGTTTCCGATCTCACGGAACGGGCGGAAGTCGATATACGGGTACTTACGGCTGGACGGACGGATGTCGTCTAACTCGATCTTCTCCAGAGCACCTTTCTGGAAGTAGCCTGCTTGGACTTGGAAGCGTTTGCGGAGAATCGCTGAATGAACTCCTGCAGCTCTTTGATCTTCTCCTCTTTCTTGCGGTTTGCTTCCTTCATCTGTTTTACCATTAACTGGCTGGACTCATACCAGAAGTCATAGTTACCAGCGTACAGCTGGATCTTGCCGTAGTCGATATCTGCGATGTTGGTGCAGACCTTATTCAGGAAGTAACGGTCATGGGATACCACGATAACGGTATTCTCAAAGTTAATTAAGAACTCCTCCAGCCATGCGATCGCGTCCAGATCCAGATGGTTGGTCGGCTCGTCGAGAAGCAGGATGTCCGGGTTGCCGAACAGCGCCTGTGCCAGCAGGACTTTGACCTTTAACGCACCAGTCAGGTCCTTCATGAGGCTGTAATGATACTCGGTATCAACACCCAGGCCGTTTAACAGGTTGGCTGCGTCGGACTCAGCCTCCCAGCCGTTCATCTCTGCGAACTCGCCCTCTAACTCTGCTGCCTTGATTCCGTCCTCATCGGAGAAATCCGGCTTTCATGTAGATGGCATCCTTCTCTTTCATAACATCATACAGGCGCTTGTTGCCCATGATCACGGTATCCAGTACCGTGTACTCGTCATATTTAAAGTGGTCCTGCTGCAGGAAAGAAAGACGCTGGCCCTGGGTGATGACAACATCACCGTTGGTCGGCTCTAACTGTCCGGATAAGATTTTTAAGAAGGTAGACTTTCCGGCACCATTCGCGCCGATGAGTCCGTAGCAGTTTCCCTCGGTAAATTTGATATTTACATCTTCAAATAATGCTTTTTTCCCACACGCAGGGTAACACCATTTGCACTAATCATTCTTTCTAACACCTTTCATAAAAAGAGGGGCATTGTCATGTCCTCGTCTTTTGCATCATTTATATTTTACAGGAATTTCCGTATTTTGCAAGCGCTATTTCAACGGTTTTTGCGGAATTTCGCGGTTTTTCCACCGTTTTTCCAGCTTTGTAACTGCTTTTCCACAAAATTGCCTGTTTCAGTCCATTTTTTGTTGAAATCTGCCACTTGTTTCCCGGCTTACGCCCGCTTCCATTCGATGACTGCCGCCAACAGTGCTTTCAGGCAAAACTCCTCCCTTTTCACCAGTTCATCCTCCAACAGGCCCCGGTTTTCATCCGAGTGCTCCACCTCTCTGGAGAAGCAGTGCACCAGATCCACAATCTGCTCTTCCTGCAATGCTGCCGCTACTGCTTTGCCTCTGATTCCGCTCAGGACTACGGACACAGCCTTTCCGCGATTTTCCGGCCTGCCCGGCAGATTCTCTTTAAGCCACTCTGCCATCAGCAGCTCTTCCACCAGGATTGCTGCCGCCACAGCCAGCTTCATCTTGCCGTATGGGTTATCATTGTAAACGGCCCCGCAGAAATAACCGAACACAAAGTACACCATGATTTGCTCCCCGCAGAAGCTCCATGCGTGTGCCGTTTGCCGTAAGGAAAGCACGGCGGTTCGCCTCGTACGCCTCTTTTCCGGCTCCGTAGAGAATTTCATCCATGCCATCCCGGCGCTCCGGCCATGCAGGATCAAGGGGCTCCATCTTCTCAAACACGGTGTAAAGCTCGCTGGCTGTCTCAAAGCGGCTGTAGGACTCCAATCCTGCAGAAGCCAGGCGGTGGCAGAACCGCGCAGTACAATTATGATACCGCTTCAGCAGCCCGTCCACCTCATACAGCTTCTCATCCCTTACCCTGCGCTGCAGATCATGGGCCAGCGACAGGCACATTGCCATGCGAAGCTCACCGGACAGTCCCCGGTTTTCCAGAATCTCAAAAATCACATCCGTGCTTCCTGCAGCTTGGTGTAGAGGAAGAAATCAAAATCCTCATCCTCGCAGCTCTCCTCTTTCTCATTCTCACTGGAGAGGAAGCGCACCGGCTCCTTTGTACCCAGAATGATCCGTGCCGCCTCAATGCAGGACAGACACAGCGACACCTCCCGCACACCGTCAAACACCTCAATATGGCGCGGATACGTCTTACAGGTCCAGCACAGACTGTCCGGTCCCATGCCAGTGTAGAGGTCGCAGAGATTGTCATCATTTAAAACGCGCACCGGTGTTCCCGCTGCTTAAAGCACTTCTGTTTCCAGTCCACCGACTCCTTTAAACGCGCCTTCATCCCGCCTTTTGCATGACGGTACTTTTCCAGCGACTTCGGATCAATCGTAATCGCCCATCCCGCGCAGCAGGTATCCTCACAGTCCGATGCAATGCACTGAAATTTTTTATAATAATGCGGATATGTGTACAGCATAACCGTTCCCCTTCTTTCTTACAGACAAATTTTCTCACTTCGTAACTGTTCAGTACCCTCACAGTTACCTCACTTCAAATCTCGTGACGTTGTCACTGATTGCCTCGTCGTTCGCCATAACCGTGCAAGCACGCTTCTGGCTCTCTTGCACTCGTTACATTATACCAATTTGACCCAATAAATACAACAAGCCCGGAAATCCGCTACCGCGGATTTCCGAACCATTTTAACGCTTATAGCACCAAACTATTTTAGCATATCTCCGTAGCGTCCCAGGAAATTCTTCGTCCTCTCATTCTCGGACGCGAATACCTGTGCCGGAGTTCCTTCCTCAACGATCACTCCATCTGCCACGAAAATCACGCGGTCAGAGATATATCTCTTGCGAAGGCCATCTCATGGGGTTACAATGACCATGGCGATGTGCAGGTCTGCCAGAGACTTGATGACCTTAAGCACCTCTCCGGTCAGCTCCGGATCCAGTGCGGAGGTCGGCTCATCAAAGAACAGGATCTCCGGATTCAATGCCAGGGCACGGGCAATGGCCACTCGCTGGCACTGACCGCCGGACAGCTGGCATGGGGTAAGCATCAGCCTTGTCTGCCAGTCCCATCTTCTCTAAAAGCTCCATTGCGGTCTTTCGTGCTTCTTCCTTATCCCGCTTTGCACTGCCACCGGCGCGTCCATCACATTGCGAAGCACCGAATAATGCGGGAAAAGGTTGAAGTTCTGGAATACCAGTCCGTAATTTTGCTGGATCTTCTTCAACTCCGGTTTGGATGCGTAAACCGCATTGCCGTTCTCGTCGTTCCATGCTGCTTTCTCACCCAGATAAATGAGTTCGCCGCTGTCCATGGTCTCTAACATGGTGGCGCAGCGCAGCAGCGTGGATTTACCAGAGCCGGACGGACCAATGATGGTAACAATCTCGCCCCTCTCCTACATGCAGAGAAATATCCTGAATGACCCCAAGGTCTCCAAATGATTTTTTCACATGATTCATTTCAGTAAGTTCATGATATTCCTCCGGTTTTATTCATAATAGGAAAGTTTCTTCTCGATCCATTCCATGACCACGGCCACCACAAGGTTGAAGATGTAATAAAATACACCGGCTGCCACGAACGGGATCATGCTGGTCTGGGACGATGCCAGAGCCTTTGCGATGGCAAACATCTCCAGAACACTGATGGTAAATGCCAGGGATGTATCCTTGACCAGGGTAATGACCTCGTTGGTCACAGATGGAAGGATCCGCTTGATCACCTGTGGCAGGATAATGCGGAAAAAGGTCTGGCTGCGGCTGTAGCCCAGAAGCTTTGCCGCCTCATACTGTCCGTTTGGCATGGACTGGATGCCGCTGCGGTAAATCTCTGCGAAATATGCCGCATAGTTGATCACGAATCCGATCATGGCCGCGATCAGGCGGTAATTGTTGCTCTTAATCTTAATGCCAAACAGATAATAAGGTCGAAATATACCACCATCAGCTGCAGCATCAGAGGGGTTCCGCGCATGATGGAAATGTAGGTTTTCACGATTCCCAGGACCTTATTCTTCGACATTCTTCAAACGCGATCAGAAGACCAAGGGGGCAGGGAAAAGACCAGTGTCACCACAAAAATTTCTGTGCTGACCAGCATTCCTCCCGCTAATTGTGATACCATTGTATTAACCTGCATAACTTCTGCTCCTTCGTCTTCTGATTCATATTAAATGTTATTTTCCGATGGTGGTCACATCACGGCCAAACCATTTCTCGGAGATTTCTGCCATGGTGCCATCTGCTGCCATCTCGTCCAGTGCTCCCTGAACCTTATCTCTTAACTCCTCGTTGCCCTTCTTAAAGCCAATGCCGTACTCCTCAGAGGAAAGGGTCTCATCCAGGATCACATACTTGTCAGACTCGCCTCTGCTCGATCTGATAACCAGCTACGATCACATCCATAGCGATGGCATCTACAGCGCCCATCTCCAGATCCATGAATGCGGTATTGTAATCCGGGGTAGTCTGCAGGGTTCCGAAGGTTGCGCTTAAGTCTGCGTTATCTTTTTAAAGCTGCCTCAGCGGAAGAATCGGTCTGAACCTCAACCACCTTGCCTGCCAGATCTGCCAGAGAGCTGATGCCGGAATCTGCTGCTACAACGAATACCTGGCTGTTATCCATGTAAGGAGTGCTCCAGGTGTAGTCATCCTCACGGCCATTCATGGTGAAGCCGTTCCAGATGCAGTCGATGGTTCCGGAGCTTAACTCCATATCCTTTGCGTCCCATGCAATCGGCTGCGGAACAAACTCAAGGCCAAGTCTGTCAGCAACTTCCTTTGCCAGTTCCAGATCAAATCCGGTATACTCACCATTATCACCCACAAAACCCATAGGCGGGAAATCCTGGTCAAAACCTACGGTGAAGGTGCCGCCCAACTCGCCAGCCTCATCTGCTGCCTCTGCAGTAGTCTCTTCTGCAGAAGTTTCCTCAGCCTTTGATGGCTCGGTTGCTGCTGCGGTGGTCTCTGCCGGTTTGCTGCCTCCGCATGCGGTCATGGATACAACCATCATACCTGCCATTGCTGCGCTTAACATTCTCTTTTTCATAATAGTTTTCCTCCTCGTTTTGTGGGGTTTTTTGTTTTCAGTTCACTCCTTTTCTGAAACAAAATGCTGTACACGTACCGCGAACACGTTATCATGGTAGCATACTAAAAAGTGTTTCTGTCTACTCTTTTTTTCGCAAAACGGGAACTCTTATTACAAAAACCTGCTTTTGCTTATATTTTCCCACCGGGCTCAGGCATTCGCCGGACTCACTAATATTCCATTTTGCTCCGCCCACTGCACCAGTTCTTTGTTTTTCCTGTTCCCGCTTCCAAATTTCTGTACACAGCAGATCGCCTTCCCGCATCTCTTCACAGCCCGAAGTGCCTCTTCATACGTTTCTTCCCGGATTTCCTCATACGGCTGCTCTGAAACAACCTGCACCGCCAGTGCCTTTGCCACCGGATAATCCAGATCATTCTCATGCAGTACGCCTGCTGCAAAAGGAATGCCCTGGCGCTGCAGCTGCCGGTAAACCGGGATTCCGCTTCCGTTTCCGCCAATCACAAAGACCTCTGGCTCTCCGGATACCGGCGGCAGTTCCACCGATCCGTATTCCGCCTGATAGCTTTCCGCCGGAATGCCAAACAACATCTCCATGTTTTCCGCCGTAAAAGATTTCCTCCGGTGTCCCGCATTTCCAGATTTTATTTTCCCCACGCACACAATGTAATCCGACACCTTCTGGGCCAGATCCAGCTCATGCATGGACATTAACACCGCCACCCGCTTCTCCCGCACCAGCTTCTTTAAGATGGTCAGCAGTTCCATCTTGTGCCGGATATCCAGAAACGAGGTCGGCTCATCCAGAAGAATGATCTGCGGCTGCTGGCAGATGGCCCGGGCAAGCAGGATCCGCTGTCTCTGTCCATCGCTGATCCGGGAAAAATCCCGGTCTGCCAGATCCTGTGCATGCACCATGGCAAGCGCGCATCCCGCACGATCTCCCGGTCTGTTTCCGACAGGATTCCAAAACGGCCTGTGTGCGGATAACGCCCCCATGGCAGCCACATCAAAACAGGTCATAAGCTCTGGCTGCGTCCGCTCTGTCATCATCACAGCCATCCGGTGGGCAATCTCGGTTTCCGGCCACTGTCCCATTTCCCGGCCGTCCAGGCTGACCACACCGCCCACCGGCTTTAACTGTCCGGCAATGCTCTTTAAGATTGTAGATTTCCCCGCTCCCATTCGGACCGATCAGTGTCACGATCTCTCCGCGTGAAGCATGAATGCTGATCTCGCGGATCCAGGCCGTTCCGTCGTAGCCCGCCGCAAGATCTTCTGTCCTCAGATAGCTTTGTTCCTTCATTTCTGCGCCCCCTTTCTGCGGATCATCATCAGATCACCACCGGCGCTCCGAATACCGCAGTCACCGAGCTGATGGAAAGCTCCGTAGGAGCAGAACATCGTGCGGGCAATCAGGTCACTGAACAGGCAGAACACCGCGCCGCCCAGAAAAAGCTGCCCGGAATCATGACGATGGGCTTTGCGGTTCCAGAACATCCGCTTTTACCAGCTGCGGCACTGCAATGCCGACAAAGGATACCGGTCCGGCAAAAGGCCGTCACACAGGCTGATAAAATGCTGGAGAGCAGGATCAGCTCTGCCCGGAACCGTTTTACATTGACCCCAGGCTTCTGGCATACGCCTCCCCAGCTGGTAAGCCCCGATGGGCTTTGCCATACAGAACGAAAAGGAGAAAGACTGGCAGAACCACCGCCGCCATCACCTGCAGCTGATCCCGGGTCGTGCCGGAAAAGCTGCCCATGGACCAGTTGTGGAGGTTCACGATATTGGAGTCATCTGCAAATGTCACCACGAAATCTGTGACTGCGGAACAGATATAGCTGATCATGACACCGCATACCACCAGCACGGACATCTGCCGCACCCCGCCTTGCGATTGCCAGCACAAATCCCATGGAGATCATAGATCCGGCAAAGGCCGCCAGGATCATGGCTGCGGAGCCCATAAAAAGCCCCTTTCCCAGAAACAGGATCATGACCAGAGCCACCACAAACTTGGCGCCGGAAGAAATTCCCAGCACGAACGGTCCGGCAATGGGGTTTTGCAAAAAAGGTCTGAAGCAGAAAACCGGATACGGAAAGTGCCCCGCCAAGCAGCGCCGCCGCCAAAAGAAGGCGCGGAAGCGGATATCCCACAGGATATGAAATGCCGTACTCTCCCGGTCTGCCCCGGTCAGAATTGCCTGTATGTCCCGAAGGAAAGAGAAACACTTCCCACACCAAAGCTGACTGCTGCCAGAATAGCCAGCAGAAGCAGCAGCAACAAAAATGCCAGCTGGCAGCGCACCGTTCGATTTTTCATGTTCTCTCTCCTTTCATTCTCCCTGTGTTTTCGCCTTCTCTGTCCTGCAGTTTTCCATAAGTCTCCCACAACATTCCACTGCTTCACAGCCAGTCATGCTGCAGATCTGCAATTACCGCAGCCGGTGCAGATAATGAAGCTCTGCTTCATCCGGCGCATCCTCCGAAAGCACCGCGTGAATGTCCAGGATCATGTTTCCAAGTCCCATGGTCTCCTGGAACATATTTTTCCGGTACACCAGACATTGCCATTCTTTACTGCCTTAAAATCAGCCAGCAGCGGACTCTTCTGCAGCAGCTCATCCAGCGTTTGCAGTTCCCCGTCTATGGTGCTGTTGTAGATCAGGCAGTCCGCGTCTTTGCCTCCGCGTAAAAGGTTTCCATCTGCATGTTCATGGTGGAAAGGGCATTCTCGTCTGCATCTGCCGTCTGAGGCACATAGCTTCCTCCCGCCAATTCGATCATCTTTGCACATAGTCACCCGGCTTTCGCACATTGACCGCACCATTGGGTAATGTAGAAAAAGCCGCGCTCTTTCCGGTGGACTGGTCCGCCAGAACTGCGTCAAGCTGCTCCATCTGTTCCTTAAAAAGCTGCTCTGCCTTTTCTTCCTCATCAAACAGCACACCGTACAGACGGATCCACTCCATTCTTCCCAGAGGATGCGCCTCATAACTGGAGCGCTCCACAAACACCGGGATCTTTAACTGTTCTAACTGTGCTTTCACATCCGGCACATGATAGATCATGGTGGATTCCAGCGCCAGATCACAGCCCGAAGAAAGGATCTGCTCATAATCCGGCGCGCTGTATTTGCCCGCGTAGGTGAGGCTTCCTTCTTCCATGGCCTCCTTGCGGCTTCCACATACCAGCCAGACTCCTTCGTGCCCGACAACGTAATGCGGTCCGTCCGGTTCAGTGCTGCGATCAGATCCATAGCGGATGTCGCTGCCAGATACATGATCCAACGGCTTCTGCAAAAACGGTAATGGACGCAGGAAGTCCCTCCGGCACAGCAGCCTCCTCTGGCACCACCAGATAAGTACTATCATCCTGCACCTGGATCAGGTCATAGCCGCCGTCATAATAATCTACAGAAAACTGCTTCGCGTAGGAAAGCTCCATGCTGCGCTCCGGCTTCATGTTGCTCCAGACCGGTGCAGACACGGCACGGCCAGACTGTCCTGAACCATCCTGCTGCAATTCACCGCCAGAACCATTCCCGGATTTGCCCGCATCCTGATCCGTATTTCCGGCTTCTGCAGCCGCCTTTCGAGCATCCGCCGCATTCTGCTCCGATTCCGTCCCCGATCCCGACACCTGCCAGTACCGCAGGCCGAAACTCCCGCCGCCAGAAACACCACCAGCGCACCAGCCAGCACGCTGCGGCGCAGCCACATATTTCCACGTTTTCTCATATTCATCCTCACTCTGTAACGCGATTCACACGCTGTGTCATCTGCTTTCTCATTCTGCCTTGATACTCGCAGAATCAAACAGCAGCGTATATTCAATCTCATGGGGCGTACTCATGGCCGTAGTATCGGCCGCCACCGCCATCTTCCGGTCAAATACGGTCACCGGAATTTCAAACAGAGGTTTCTCCGCCCTGATTCACCGGGAGAAATTTCTCCTCTCCAACCTTCATGTAATCATAATTGGGGCTGCTCCACACCACCGTAGCCACAGCCTTCTGATCCTTTACGGTCAGCTCTGCCGGAGATTCCACAGTCACCTTGCCGGAGCCTCCCTCCATGGACACCGCCACGGTATAAGTGCCATCTGCCAGTCCCAGGCTTTCCACAGTCACCTGGGCCGCATCTGTCAGTGCGTCCGCCGGAAGGAATCCGCCCGGAATACCAAAATCCGGTCATACCATTTTTCTTTCTTCTTGCTGAAGGCAGCGCAATCCAGTTCCTTGTCCAGTGCCTCCACCGGAACCGTAAAATGATGGCTTCCATCTCCATCTTCCTCAAAAGGGGATCATCTGATCCTCAGAAGCCTTCGCAGCCTCTTTCGCGGTTCCCATAAAAAGCTTTAAGTAACCGGTACCACCCATCTTCATATCTGCAGTCATCTCGCCGTCTTTTACGGTCAGATCACATGACTCAATCTTAAACATACTGGAACTGGAGTCCACCTGAATCTGGTACACGCCATCTTTTAACTCTGATCCGCCACCGGTGTCATGCCTTCTGTCCCGACGCCCTGCTGCGCCGCAGTCTCATCTGCCGCAGCTACATCGGCATCAGCACTCTCCTGCGAACTGTCCTTCGCATCCGCACCATCCTTCTGCGCGTCCTGATTCTCTGCTCCATCCGCGTTTCCAGTCTCCTCCGATACCACAACCGGCTTTCCGCCCTGTGCGGGCAGTGTCTCTGCCTGATTTTTTCCACCGCAGCCTGCTGCCAGAATACTGCTTACGCATACTGCTGCCACAATTCCATATACCTGTTTTCTCATAATTTTCATCCCTATCAAAACGGGCGGCCGGAATTCCATCCGCCGCCCATTCTTTCTATCTTTTTTAATAATTCTGATTACTTCAGGCTGTCGATTGCTGCCTGTGCATGTTCAACAAACAGCTTCTGGATCGGCTCTAACTCGCCTAAGCCGCGTACCAGACAGGTTACATCGTAACCGGCCTTTTCAAACTCAGTCTTCCAGCTTCCGTCCTCATCGCCAGCCATATCGTTATTGGCATGGTCTCCTGCAACGATCATAAGCGGCTCAAGAACAACCTTCTTGTACTCACCCTCTTTTTACCTTCGCGATCACATCTTCCAGGCTCGGCTCTGCCTCTACGGTACCTACATAGTAGTGCTCGTAACCCCTCAGAAGCCAGCATATCCTGCATCTTTTGCGTAAACAGCGTTGGAATCTGCCTGGTGCCATGGCCCATGAAGCAGATTGCGGTCTCGCCGTCATCGTACTCTGCGGTTGCCTCGGTAATGGCCTTGATCACTGCCTTTGAAATCGTCATCGCTGGTTAACAGCGGCTGACCGATGGCTACTTTGTCAAATGCGTCTGAATACTGTGCTAACTCGTCTGCCAGATCGGTGTACTCCAGACCATTCATCAGATGAGTCGGCTGGATAACCAGGGTCTTCACTTTGTTATCTACAGCACGCTTTAATGCCTCGTCTACATTATCGATTGTTACGCCATCTCTGGATTTTACATGATCAATGATGATCTGACTGGTAAATCCTCGTCTTACAGAGTAATCCGGGAATGCCTCTTCCATTGCGTTCTCGATAGCGCCGATGGTAAGGCGGCGACTGTCATTGTAGCTGGTTCCGAAGCTCACTACTAAAAGCTCCTGATCCCCGATCTCATCCTGATTTCTTGTGTTGTCCATAGATGCGTCTCCAGTATCGTAATTTTCTTCGTCTTCCTCCTCAGCCTCGGTCGCTTCCTGTCTCTGCCTCAGTAGTTTCCCTGCTGCCTCAGTGGTAGTCTCCTCTGCTGTGGTTATCTCTGCTTTTCTGCCTTTCCCGCACAGCCTGCCATCATCGCAGCAGAAAGCGCGGTCACTGCAAATAACGCTGTCAGTGTTTTTTTCTTCATGATACGTCCTCCTCTAAAATGGTATGGTGTAACACCACTGTACTCGACACTATCGATTTTGGAATACTGGGACATACCACGAACAATGGCTCTGAACAACCTTACGAAACGCTTTCAAAGATCATACGGCACGACCAAGTCCTCGTGGTCTGGAATGCTCCTGTACCAACAAATGGCAGGTTTCCTGGCTCGCAGCTCAACACACATAAGATTGCCTTCCCGGTCTCCAAAACCAGTGGCTGCCATGCCCTCCGGCATGCGCATAATCCAATGCTCCCTGCTTACAGTGACGAGATCGCGCAGGACTTCCACCTGCTTCCCTTTTACCCTGAGTCCGCATTTTGCGGTCCCGGCACCGATTGCCCTATTTTCGATATGCATCCCATACCATCAGAGAAAAGGCAATGAAAAGCCTTATTTTGTTGCTGTTCAACAGCAACGGATTTTGCCGATGCTTCGCATTCAAATCGGGCAATGCATTTTCAGTTCGAAAAAAGTACAGTTTATTTTGCAATTCTGCGGTTGTACTGCGAAATAGAGAGCCTGCTGCAGATTTCCTTCTGGGTCTTTCCTGCATCCAGCAGCTCCTGTATTTTGTTTCAGCTGTTCATGTCGTTCGTTGCATGCATATCCATCATGCAAACAGCAACGGATTTTGCCGATGCTTCGCATTCCAAATCGGCAAAATCTGTTACCACGCAGGCTCTGCCCCTGCATGATGTCATACAGCCTCTGGCTGACAGTGACACAGAAAAGGAAAGTCTGTATCATACGGCATTTTCAGTTCAGCAGCCCGTCCTCGCCAAACAGATATTCACACAGATAATCCTGATAAATGCTGGAGCTGTGCATGATCAGAATATCCTTCAGCTTCGGCTGGATTCATTGTGGATCGCCTTCGCCACCAGCTCATTGATCTCCGCATCATCGGTATTCACCAGAATGATATTGCGGTTCTCCCGTGCATAAGTTCTGGCCCGTTTTAACAGCTCCATATCGCAGATATCCTCCAGAAAATCAAAGGTAATGTAGCTCCCCGTTCGTAAACTGTACGGATTCCTTCTGGATCTCGCTGTATTTGCGGAAGGTAAACAGCATAGAAGCACCGTGTTCATGCTCATAGATTGGCTTGATGTTAAAACGTAACTGAACGTTACAGAGCCCTGTTTTTTATGCAAGTTTATACATTTTTTGCATTTGGCACGAAAAAGATTTGCTTTTAAGATTTAAACCGCCCTCAAGCGAATTTGAAAGGCGGTTTAAATCGTGTTATCCATATTTAACAGCTATTTTGCTGCCTGCTTTTGACAGGTAAATAGCTGCTTTTTATTATTCAGCACAAAAGCATCATAGTAGAATTTACTGCCCTCTACAAGCCGCCATTGAATTCCT
>VOFG01004674.1_pt1 | contig 15291 bp, 25 predicted proteins | sample 5384171 | NCBI WGS metagenome assembly VOFG01 (sample SAMN12384726, study PRJNA508395) | human gut metagenome | isolation source: healthy gut F | host: Homo sapiens
GAAGATGTTCCGATAGTTGACTTTACTTGCTTGATTCTTATTTTCGAAGTGGAAAATTAACTAATGTCGCATTAACGGCAGATGGTAAGAGAAGTAAGGTTGAAATATCGTATTATTCAGATGAGAATGAAATGTGTGAAAAATAGAAAAGTTTATAGAAAATCCACCGTCAATAGAAGTAATAAGAAAAAAACTAAAATTAGAAGAGCGACAGCTAACTTTTCCAAAATCAGAAATTCAAATTTTTCAGGAGTTCCCTTCCGTGGACAGACACAGGACGATATAGAGCAGACCGTATGGGCATATCTGCAATCCAAGATCGACGAGTATGAGATAGATGTTGAGCTTGTGGATGTGGTGGTGTCCGGAAGCAGATGCAGAGGACTGGAGAAAGCAGGCTCCGATCTGGATGTGGTTGTGGAGTATAAGGGCAGGGAGCATGAAGATGATCTATTCAATGCCTTTAACGAGGACGGTCTTATGATTGGTGGTGTGAAAGTTGACATCAATCCTATCACAGAGGGCAAGACCGGAACGCTTGCAACTTATCTTCCGGGAGTGGAAAGCTATCTTGCAGAGAAACAGGCAATGCAGAAAGCGTCTGCGTTGGAAGCCATATCGGAGAAAACCGTTACCTTAACGGTTGCAGAGTGCGGCGAATTTCACAGTCTGGGAGAGTTCCATGAGAATATCGCAAGTGTGGAGGAAGCAATCGCTGTGTGGAAAAGCATACCACCAGAGCGTATGAACGGGATTCCGAGTATCGGCATTAACATACACACTGAGGGAACCGAGCACTATGAGGACGTGGAAATGGATATTTTCTCCGGCAAGGTCATTGACCTGGAGGTATTGGATTATGTACCGGACATAACAGACGATCCGAAAGCAAGCGAGGTCATAGCGGAGCTGATTGATAAGTTACCGGACATTGAGGTGTGTGGTTCATTGGAGAAGTGGCAGGCAGCTATCCTTGCTTCAGATAGACCAGCTTTCTTATGATTATGACACTTATCAGTATCAGGATACGGTTGAGGACAGAGAAGCACAGGTTGCCAACATCACTGAGGACATCAGAAATGGAAATACCGGGTATCTGAATGACTTTCTTAATGCGGTCATTTCTGAAGGCGTCAGAGAGGGCATTACGGACATTTTGGAGAGGGTGTGGAGATTGGATGGCAGCGAAGCGGTTCAGACTGCAAGAAGGGCAAAGGAGCTGCTTGACAAGCTGGCAGAATACAAGCCGCTTGCAAAGGTGGAGGAGCTTGCCGAACAGAATTACAACATGATTGATATGTCTTAAACAATGGAGCGGAGAAAAAGGAACAGGAGCAGATCAAAGGCAGAATTTCCATAAAAGAGAAGTTGGCAGAGAAAAAGGCAGTCATAGAGCAGAGGGATAAGGCGGAACGTACTTTACCGGAAAAGGAAACCGAGAAAAAATCACAGAGGGAGATGTAAGAAGATGAGTAAATTCACAGTAGAAGAAATCAATTTCATGTGTGTGTTTGAGACACAGGACAGGACGGATATGATTGGGCAGATCAGACAGGTAATGCCGCACATAAAGGACAGCGATATGGAAGAGCTTGAGAGCAGGTGTTAGGTAAGCTCCAGAACATGACAGATGAGGAATTTGCAGAAATTTCTTTGGAAGTGGCAGAATAAATCTTAAATGTTATAATTTTTGTTGTATCCTTGAAAAGGGCATGCTATCATTATAATTAATAAGAGCGAGATGCTCCACTTTAGAATTTAGGGTATAGACTCCCAACCAAGAAGAAGCAGGTCGTAAGACCTGCTTCTTGCGTAGTATGAAAGGAGAATGTAGGGTAATGTGATAGGTGTTACAAATATTCAAATGATAAGATTTAATTGAAGGGAGCGAGTGAAGATGAAACAGATAATTTTAGATACAAATGCAGTTCGCTATTTTTATCAAATTGAATGCTGTAATGGTGAAGGGTAAGAGACAAGGTAATGAAAAAGTATTATTTTGATAAACAGAAATATGTCCAATTTTTTGCGAACGGTTTCATCTATCAGCATTCCGGCAACAACGAAATTTGAACTTTTTTTCAAGCATATAGGAAAGGAGAACCTGATTTATTAGTAAAGTATAATGAATTGACGCAGCATTATAAAAGAGGCGTACGGCATTGATATTTATATTATTAATCCAGGAGTTTCAGAATTAAAATATCATCAAGAGCAGTTGGCTGAAGATTTAAAAATGGGTTGATTCAAACGGAGAATATATTTCACCACGAATAGAACATGAAGTAAAAAATTAATGCAAGGTCTTTTTTTACATTGATTGGAACAATAAGCGATGTGGTGTATAAAGATTTAGAAATAGAAGAAAGTGTTGCTGGACTTGTATCTGGATTAATTTGGAGCCAGATGTATAGTAGATTGTATGATTTATATAATAAATATTATTTAGATGAAGAACTACATATGAGTATTGATGATGTCGACAAGAGAATAGATGAAATATTATTAGAGAGTATCCGCAATGCTTTTATACTCATGAATATACATTCTTATGCAAATATTTCTGCAATCTCGCGGAACAGATTGGTCTGCTCTTTTCTGCGCATCAAAATAAGCATGCTCATGCATTTACAGAGATGGTCGATGCTTGACGGACTCCGGAATGACACAGCCTGCGCCTGTTTTCTTTTATATTTTCTCAGCAGCCGTTCGGCTTCGTTATTCGTGGCAGGTACATTCTTATTATGGAGGAAAAGAAGATGATCTTTCTTATACTTTTTCATCCTTTTGTACAGGTTGTATCCATCACGGTAGTATTTCCCAGGCGGCTCATAGTCGTATTCATCCCCAGCTATGGACAGGATTGTTTTATAACGTTCTTCAAATTCGGAGACGGTCTGCGGATCTGGCTCTTCTGATTCAGATAAACCATTCCGGTAATGGATCATTTCCTGTGCTCGGCGGAGAGCAGACCGGACATATTATTTTCAGTAAGCATGCAACGACCGGAGATGGAATACTTACGGCTTTGGCTGTTTTTCATATATGGTAATTAAAAATATCAGATCTTCTATTCTGATTTGTTTATCCAGATGAATATTACGGTGCGGCTTCCCGGAATAATCAATTTTGCAATTTTAAAAATTTAAAATGTTTAAAACTATTGACTTTGTGACTGAATTATGTGTAACATGAAAAAATAGGTACATTAAGAATAGACTATACAGAGAGAAAGGTGAGATAAATTATGAATGAAGATTATATTTTGTTAAAATTTATATCTAGTGCAGATAAATGTAATAGAAAGAAATATTTGAAAGACTTTTTGAATGGTTCACTATATATGAATACATTGAATTATTTTTGGAATGAGTACTATCGGGATTCACAAAACAAAAAGCAAGAGGAAGGAGGAAAATGTTATTGATACGTCAAATTAGATACTTCCAGAAGGTCAGAAAGATGTTTTTTGAAGGTGTCATAGGAACGATTAAGGGAAATAAATTTTCAAATGACAATGATCTTCAGAAGGCGCTTATGTCTGATTTGTATTTAAGAGCAAAAGGATTTGGCTATTGTAATACATTATGTTTTTATAAATTGAAATACCAATATTTTACAAGATTTGGTGAAAAATGTGTTGCTTATAATATAAATACCAATATGAAGTTATTTGGAGATTATGTGATTATAATTGATAATCAGTTGGAATTGCTTGAAAGAATACGAAAAGCAGTTGAAAAGGAAAAAATACAAATTTTTTGTGTGGGTCAGTTAAATATAGAATTCCAAAAATTAGATGGAAAACATGCTCGAAAGGGGAACTCTGTTATACTTAAGGCAAATGAAGAATTTCAATTAACAAAGTATGCAAATTATATTTGGAGTGAAAAAATTGCTTCGATAAAATGGACAAGTTTTCATATCAGAATGAGTGGAGAATTGTTTTGTATAGAGGTGCCAAAACATATGAGCCATATAGATTAGAAATAGGAAATATAAGAGACATATGTCATTGGGTAAAAGCAGAAGATTTAGATACTGAATTGAGGATATACTTTCATAATAATAAAATTAAATCGCCATATTTGGTGGAATATGGAAACTGTACCAAAGATGAACTACGAAATCTTTTCTGTAAATTAGGAAATGACAGAGTGGAAGTATTGGCTGTAATCGGGTAGAAATTATAAATTGAATTATCTAACCTATCTTCTCAAAAAGTTTCTAAATGATAGGATGCGTGGTGAAGAGGTGGATCTGTTTACCAAAAAGGTCAAAGTTAAAATCGAACGTCGCACAAACGACTCGGACCAATAATCAATCATATGTGAAGTGTCAAGGCACTCCGTCTAGAAGAATGTGGAGTTTTTTATCTATGGTTGAAAAGTAATCACTTACGTTGAAGATATACAGTAATAGACTTGATATTCAATGTGGATAAGAGTATTGTATAAATAAAGTATAACAAAAACATATATGTATTTATTTAACAATATCTGAATTTTAAGATAGAAAGGAAAGGATATGGAAGAATCTGTTTATAAAACAAGAAGCATATAATATTAAGAAAATGTTTTTAGAACCATTAATTGAAAATCATGAGATTCAACAAAGACAATTTGAAGAGGAAAATAGATCTAGGTTTGATGGTGAATATCAAAGAGATTTTACTAGAATATTATATGCATCATCGTTTCGAAGGCTTCAGGGAAAAAAAATGCAATTGTTTGCAGTCCAATCGGATCAATTTATTAGAAATAGATTAACGCATAGCCTTGAAGTTGCACAGATCGCACGATCTATAGCAACAGAGATTGGTTATACGAATGATGATATTTATGTTGTAGAGGCGGGAGCATTAGCTCACGATATAGGAAATCCACCATTTGGACATGCGGGAGAGAGATATTTGAATACTTTAGCCAAAGACGTTGGTGGGTTTGAAGGTAATGCTCAGACATTCAGAATTTTAACAACTGTTGAGCAGAAACGGGCTAATTTTTCAAGGTTTAAATCTTACATATAGAACCTTATTGGGTGTTTTGAAATATTATAATAAATATAATGAAAAACTATCCAAAGAACAACTGTCAAAGCAAAAGTTTATATATGATAAGGACTATGAACTTGTAAAAAATATTATTAATAAGACAAAAGTAGAATTAAGAACACTTGATGTTCAAATTGTTGATCTTGCTGATGAGATTGCTTATGCGGCTCATGATTTAGAAGATGGCTTAAGATTAGGAAGTTTCACATTGGATGATATTTTTCATGAGTTTTGTAAGACTGTTGATGAAAAAGATAAAAGTGTAGAACAACTGGAAAATATTATTACAGAAAGTAAATCTAAGGCGGGTTTTAAAATCATATGATATCTGCTGCAGAATTTTCTAAATTATATAGAAAAGAAGTTACCTCACGAATTATTAATACTTTGATTAATGATATAAGCATTGTTGAGTTATCGAACGAAGAAAAAAAGAAAAAGGGAACGGAAAGAAAGCATGAAATAGGATTTGTTACTTATGGGCAATTGGCATCAGGATTGAAAAAACGACATATGAATGTATTACTAATAATGATGAGGTGTATGCATACGAGCAAAAGGGAGAATATATGCTTAAAGAATTATACAATTTCTATAGTGCGCATCGGATTATTTACCTCCCGAATATAGAGCTGACAATATTATGCAACAATATGAAACTGTATATTCTGAAGAAAAAAGTGATACAGGTTTAAAAGAAGCTTTGCAAAAAGAGATTAGTTTTTGATTATATTGCTGGTATGATGGATGAGTATGTAAGGACAGCATATAACAGAATAAGAAAAAAATAGGAGAATATTTGTGATATGAATAAATTGCTTGGTTTATTTGATTTGAAAGATTCTGGTTTGCCAACAATTCCATGGAAGGAATATGAGGAAAGAAGTGTCTTGGATGAAAATATTTTATGGTCAGTAAGGACGGCTGTTCATAGAGGTAATGATTTAAATTTACCTAGATTTATTGGAGTGACGGCAGATGAAGCGGTTAGTTTTGCAAAAATACTAAAAATAAATATAGAGAAAATGGAATGATAATATATTATCCATATTTTATTGCTGAAAAAAGTGGAACATTAAATGTATTTAACAATAAGGTAGTTATTGAAGCAGTAAAGGATGATTTGTGGAATATGGTTACATATTTAAAGAGGAATGTTACGATTATTTTAGAAAATAATAAAGAAGAGTATATTGGAGAACGTAATTTTTTGAAAAGTGAAGAGGTAGAAGAAATTACCTCTTATATAGGTAAAGTCAAAATGATGTATAGGGATGAGCTGATTGAAGGAAAAAGTGCATTATTAGAGTGGAGTTAATACATACAAGTGTGACATTAATAAAAATAGAATTGGAGATAAATTAGTATTTTATGAAGCAAGAACCGTATAAATTAAGAATGAAGTTTGCAATAGTAAAGAGCAATAATTTTATGTGACAATTGATAATGGGGATTTTTATATATGATTAGCATAGACGATTTTAAACAAATAAGAACAACGAGACATATGGTGAGAATATCTGTTACGATGCAGCAGCGATGCGAGAGGCTTCGGAAGCCGGTCACGTAGTGCTGGTTGAGATTACAGATGTCTCAATTTATCAGAAATTGAAAAGGAACTTCGGATGCTGAGGCATCGGCTTTCTTTTGCAAAAAAAGTATTTTGGGAGATAAATTTTATGACAAGATCACACACAGATAAAGAACAGCTCAGTTCAATGTTTGCATTTTGCATACATATTTAAAATATAGTGGCAAGCTGAATATGCTTGATGAGAACAAGGTAATGGAAGATATCATGTGTGAGGTCTTGAATCGGGTATATGGCTGGCATCTGGTAAATTTAAATACAAAAGAGAAAAATTATCCGGGAATTGATTTGGGCGATATACAGCAGGGACTGGGAATTCAGGTGACTGCGGATAAGACGAGTGCAAAGATACAATACACTTTTTTCGAAGGTTATCGCACATGAGGTGTATGAAACATATGTCTTTGAAGCAAAAAGAGTTTGGAACAAATAAAATTTGTCTGTATCAGGCGATTCTTGATGAGTGGTTGCATGGATCAAGCAGAGAAAATAAGATGTTGCTTTGGGAAACGGATTTATCTTATGGAATTGAGGCAATTGCTTATTACATGATGAGCAAGGCAGATGATGCAGCCGGTGATGCGTATACGAAAAATAAGATGATTGCTTATGCGGGTGACTTTTGGCAAAAGAGATGGAATGTCCGATGGCAAAAGCAAGAAAGGCGGCGGAAAAGTGTCTGGAGTTCTGGCTGCAAAGGGAATATTGGATAAGGGTATTCATGCAAATGAGGCAAAGTGAGCAGAAATTAATTGAAATCTTAATTGAACTGTTCGGAATGACTTCATGCGATAAGATTGCAAGTTGTTATGAGTATTCGAAGATATCGGCTGTAATTGACTTTGAGTTCTCCTCTGCCGGAGATGCGCTTGATGGGAAAGGATTTAGAGCGCCCACATTCTAAGAAATTGGTAAAGGCTATATGAGACTGTGTAGTTGAATGAAACACAGCTCAAAAAAAGGAGTTGTATAGTTTATTACATTATGTAAATGAAAATCGCTGCTTTGTTTCATCGGATCATATATTGAATTTTACATCTGGATGGGAAATGGGAGAAGTGTAAAGGCAAAGTGGCTCCGGAAGTAATAGAAGAAGGACTGCATAGTCGTTCCGATATTATGGGAGAGTGTGCAGTATATATGGCTGCGTATAATATAGAAACCGCGGGAGTCAGGGATTTGCTGATCAGTATGCTTCGGACGAGTTCCATCGAAACGGTTGTGGAGCGTGCCGGAAGAGTGCTTGCTGCATGTGAAGAGAAGAATCTTGCGATGTATGCAGAGGCACGCTTGATGGATGATGCTATCCCATCATATATCTGTCTGTATGATTATCTGCCAAAGAGGGTGGAAGATTCGGCTGCGGAAAACTGGTTGCGGATCATTCGGCGCGGCTTTATGGGAAACCGCTACATGGTTTCTGCTACCTTGAATTATATATTAAGTGTTGAGCCGGATAATATTCCGCAACGTATAAAGACACGCTCATAAGTATGGTTGAAAAATCGTTTGTTGAGTGGAATCAAAAGCAGGTGAAATGCCTCCATTGTAAAGAGGAAACCATCGTAAAAGAAGATGGCTTTTGCCCGAAATGTGGTATAGGGGCAAATCTTCCGACTAAGAATTTTATAGAAGTTCTTACCAAATATCAATGTTTGACTATGGAACAGTATATTTCATTGTGCAAACATCCTATGTCCGAGGTACGTGATATTGCCAGACAGGAATTGAAAAAGATATGGATGACGGATCCAAAGAAATTAAAAACTGTGATTATTGATTTCGAGGAACGTGCATATGATAAGGTTGTTTTCGCATTGATTCTTCAGCTGCCGTCAGATGTGACGTCTGTGTATAAACAAGATCTGCAAAGATTGGGCATGGAGACAAATGATAAGATGCTTGTTGAGTGGATTCGTAGATTGCGTCACCTGGATTGGGTATCTGCAAGTGAGAGGAAAGAGATGCTAAAGAAATGCTTGGCCAGTGAGAGCGATAGGGTTCAGGATGGTGCTATGGCATGCTGGTTGAATGAGGAAGGAACATTTTGGTGTTTTATGAGATAAAGGGGGTACTCTGAGTGATACAATTACAGATCTTGTGAAATCGGTTACATATGATGCCGGTCGCCGCTATGGATCGAGTGAAAATGAAAATGAGCGCTCAAATTCTTTTTGTTTCATATAAAGAAAAAGTTTGTTATACTATATGTGTATTGTAATACCATAGATCGCAGGGGCTGCGAAGGAGGATTTCGAAATGGAAAACAAGATAACTCTTCCGATTGGAATGAGCAATTTCACAGAAATTCGAAAGAATCATTATTATTATATTGACAAAACCGGTCTCATTGAGAATCTGCTTCAAAATAATTTGTCAAAGGGAACTTTAATTACCCGTCCAAGACGATTTGGCAAGACATTGGCAATGTGCATGTTGGCAGATTTTTTTGATATTCGCAAAGATAGTCGGGCACTTTTGATGGATTATATATAGCAGGGAATAAATCCTTATGTGCGGAATGGATGAATCAATGTCCTGTCATTTTTTCTGACATTGAAAAATATTGATGGTCTCAAATTTGAATCTGCTTATGATATGTTAACGGCTGAATTGGCAGATCTGTTTAAACAACATTCCTATTTGCTTGATTTGGATCAGATGGATGCCAGTGACCGATCTATTTATGAACGATTGAAAGACACAACCGGGCTACAACTGCAGAAATTAAGAAATCACTATCTTTTTTTAACCCGAATTATGGCTCAATATTATCATAAGCCGGTTATTCTGCTTCTTGACGAATATGATGTCCTGATTGCAAAAGCGGATTCCAAAGGCTATTATGATCAAATGCTTGAGATTATAAGTCCGTTGCTTGGCACTGTATTAAAAGATAACGAATTTTTAAAATTTGCAGTCATTACCGGATGCCTTCTGCATTACAAAAGGAGAGTATTTTTACCGGTACCAATAATTCAATAGATGATCTGGAGATGCTTCTGGCAACCTATAAAAAGGATAAAAGCAGATTTGATGATGTTGTGAAAGCACTTGTTGAAAACAAAAGAGGAGGCAACGACTATAAGAGTGTTCTGGAAATATTGAATATATATCAGGCAGTTGGCGATATTTTGTTATTTTACTACCCCTTCTGGTGACAAATTCACTGGGAATGGGAAATCCGTTTTTCTGTAAATATCTTTGCCCGCAGGGAGTGCTGGAGGAGCGATTCCGCTTTCGATTGCCAATGCAAGTATCAGAGCGGCTTTGGCAAACTGTTTACATGGAAATTCGGTATACTTATTACTTTTGTAATCCTAAGCCTTATGTTTTACCGCCCATTCTGTAAATGGATATGTCCGCTGGGCACAATCTATGCGCTTTGCAATAAGGTATCTTTTTCTGCAGATGAAGGTGGATGAGGATAAATGTGTATCCTGCGGCAAATGTGAGAGAGCCTGCAAGATGGACGTGGATGTCACAAAGCATCCGAACCATACAGAATGTATCCGCTGTGGCATGTGTATAAAGGAATGCCCGACGGAAGCAATTCACTATCAATATGGATTTGGAACAGGTAAAACAAATTTGAAAGAGAATAAAGGAGAATAAAATGAAGAAATTAACAGTGATGCTGCTTATTGCAGCGATGGTACTCGGAGGTAAGTGCGTGCGGAAATTCTGCTAACAAGGAAAATACAGCAACAGAGTCGCAGATGTCAACGCAGGAAGCAGAAGATCTGGATGCAAAGATTAATGAATTGACACAGAAAGAGAACAGTATTCTTGAAAACCATAAGGCTTTATGGGAGAAGGTATTTAACAGCATTGACAAATCAACTGTCAAGGATGCGACAGCTACGAATTACGGAGATTTTCTGGCAAACTCTTTAGACAAAATTAAGGATAAGTTTACCGATGATGAACTCAAGTCTTTGAAGGAAGATGTTGAAGAAATCAAAAGCTTGAGGATGAGCTTCAGCCACTTCTTGAGAAGCAGAGTGCGAATGCATCAAATAAGGATTCCGGCAAAGAGGGAGCAAGCGTATTTCCGGAGTTTAAGGCAAAGGATCTGGATGGAAATGACGTGGACAGCAGCATCATTTCAAAGAATGCGGTCACGGTTTTGAATTTTGGTTTAATGGATGTTCTCCATGCGTACAGGAGCTTCCGGAACTGAATAAATTAAATGAGGAGCTGAAGGAAAAGGGCGGACAGGTAATTGGTATCAATACAGATTCTCTTGACGGAAATGAGGATGGAATTGCTGAAGCTAAGAGTATTTTAGAGAAGCAGGGTGCAAAATATACGAATCTTTCCCTTGATTCCAACAGTGAAGCCGGAAAATATGCAACAAGCATTATGGCCTTCCCGACTACAATCGTGCTTGACCGTAACGGAAATATTATCGGAGAGCCGATCATGGGCGGTATTGATAATGACGAGTCATATAAGCAGCTGATGAAGACGATCGATCAGATACTGGCGGCTGATAAGAAGTAGATAAGTTACTGTTCACACCTAACGGTGTTACCAGCAACGATTACAGCCCATTTAAAATTCCTCTACGAGGCATTTTAAATGGGCTGTAATCACTCAATAATTAATACTATGGCGCATAGCTTGACAGCGTGGTGTCAAGCTTGCGTCTGAACAGTAAACGAACAGATAGATTAAAGGGTGGTAAAAATATTTTAGGGATTGATAAATTGAATTCTGTCGGATACAATTGCTCATGGGTGCTACCATAACGGTAGGCGGTTAGTCCTTCGGCAGAGGGACTGTGACCCTCTGATTACATAGAAACCCGTAAGGGAATCCAAGGAAAGCGAGATGAAAAAACATTGTGTTTCATCTATGATAAAAGTTTGTTATACTATAACAATAAGTGTAGCATGTAGATAGGATTTCAATTTCCTAAAGGGGATATTCATGAAAACAATCAGCATAGGAAAGCAGGATTTTGCTTCGCTCCGTGAACACAATTGTTTTTATATTGATAAAACGGACTTTATCAAAGAATGGTGGAATTCACAGGATGATGTAACTTTGATCACACGACCTCGTCGTTTCGGCAAGACTTTAAATATGAGTATGGTGGAATGTTTCTTTTCAGTGAAATATGCGAAACGTTTGGATTTATTCGAAGGATTGAGCATCGAAAAGAATGCTGGTTTACGGAAATTACAGGGAACCTATCCTGTTCTCTTCTTAAGTTTTGCAGCAGTCAAAACAAATACTTATGAGAACGCAAGAAGACAGATCTGTTCGTTGATTGCTTCATTATATGATGAAAATATGTATCTGTTAAATGGTGACACATTAAATGAGCGTGAAAAAAGCGGTTCCAGGCAGTTACACCGGAGATGAATGATGCCGATGCAGTTATGGCGTTACAAAATTTGTGCCTTTTCCTCAGCAAATATTATGGGAAAAAGGTCATCGTTTTGCTTGATGAGTACGATACGCCATTACAGGAATCCTATGCATATGGATATTGGAGGGAACTGACGGCCTTTACTCGAAGCCTGTTCAATGCAACGTTCAAGACAAATCCATATCTTGAGCGGGCAATTATGACAGGTATTACGAGAGTTAGCAAGGAATCCATTTTTCAGATCTGAATAATTTGGAAGTGATCACAACTACTTCCGAGAAGTACGCGACATCGTTTGGTTTTACAGAATCTGAAGTCTTTACAGCACTGGATGAAGCCGGAATGTCTGATCAATGTGATGTTGTAAAGAAATGGTATGATGGTTTCGTTTTTGGAGGTAAAAAGGATATATACAATCCATGGTCAATTACGAATTTTCTTGATAAAAGAAAAATTGATATTTATTGGGCTAATACCAGTTCTAATAGCCTGATTGGACATCTTATTCAAAGGGGAAATTCTGCAATCAAAGAGGCCATGGAGGATTTACTGTCCGGAAAAGAACTGGTAACGGAAATTGATGAGCAGATTGTATTTGATCAGTTGGATGATAATATGACGGCGATATGGAGTTTGTTGCTTTCAAGTGGATATTTGAAAATTAATCAGGCTCCGAAGGATGCTGCTGCATCCAATCAGAATTACCATCTTTCTTTGACAAATCATGAGGTAGATGTCATGTTTCGCCGAATGATCGATGGCTGGTTTAAGAAATATACTCCAAATTATAATGCATTTGTTAAGGCACTGCTTGCGGATGATGTTCGGGCAATGAATCATTATATTAATAGGATAGCCTTAGAAACGTTCAGTTTCTTTGATACGGGAAAGGACCTTCTGCTTCGGCAGAACCGGAACGTTTTTACCATGGGTTTGTTCTTGGACTGATGGTAGATCTGCAGGATAACTACCATATTACCTCCAATCGTGAAAGTGGATTTGGGCGTTATGATATTATGCTTGAGCCTGTTGAAATTGGTCAGTCGGATGCAATTATTCTGGAATTTAAAGTGATTGATCCGGAGTCGGAGGCTGATTTGAATGCGACTGTGAACAATGCGTTAGAACAGATTCGTCATAAACAATATGATGCGCAGTTACTTGCCAGAGGATTTCGGCCAGATCAAATTCGCGCATATGGATTTGCTTTTCAGGGAAAGCAGGTGCTGATAGGAAAATAAAATTGTTTTTGTGCGTCTGTATAAAAAGAGGCTGCCATATAAGATTTATTTCGTAAGAATGTGAAGGTTGAGGACAAGGCTGTGGTTACTGGCAATGCGCGTGTACAGAACGCCAGAAAGGAGATTATCCGGGAAGAAAATGAGAAGGCGCAGACGGAATGATTCTGTAATTCCGTCACTTCATGGGAGATAAATGTTATGGTGAATTTATAGTGAATAGAGAAACACGATAGCGTAGTAAGCAATAATTTCAGATGATCCAGGTTTGATCAGAGAGGAGAAGAATATGAACAACTATTGTATGATCCAGAACTCCAAAACGTTTGCATTTTCCGCAGAGAATCCAACCGGTGTACGCGCAGGTGGTTCCCAGGGCGGTGACTGCACCAAGCTTCGTCCGACCGTGACGATTCCTGCAGGGGAAACCGTAACTCTGGTAGATGCTGCAGGACCGGGTGTGATCCAGCATATGTGGTTTACCGGATATGTCGGGGCACCATTTTATCATCCGTATGTATTGGGATGATCAGGAATATCCGTCTGTGGAAGCTCCGCTCTCTGCATTCTTCGGATGTGCCTATGATGAAAATTTCGTGGACCGGGATGGCAAATATCCGGTGTTGAATTCTGCCATGATGCTGGTAGCTCCTGGTCGCGGCTATAACAGCTATTTTGAGATGCCGTTCCATAAGAGAGCTCGGATCACGATGGAAAACCGTGGTGACAAGGATGAAAACTCTATTAAATCACCGGAGCTTATCAGGAGATTCCGGCGGAGGCTGGTTATTTATTATCACCGGTTCAGAAGGGTCGTACCTACACAATCGTTGACGGAATCGAAGGCAGGGACAATTTGTCGGGGTGACCGGCAACTGGATGAATGGCAACAAGCCTGTTGGGTAGAAGGCGAAGCCCGCATGTATCTGGACGATGATCCGTATCCGTCTATTGACCGCGTTACGATGATTACACCAGCAGTTGCTTATTGGTATCAGACCCTGCCGTCCGCACCGCTGATGCCCTGCCGACAGATGCAGAGATGTGTATGAGATAATAGAACCAGATTGGAGATGTCAGATAGATTGTTTTAACCTTGCGACACGTCGCATCGGTTATATCGGACTGACATCAGAGATTTGCCGGAAAGGATAGAGGTATTATGTTACAGGAAGAGAAGTTTTTGGAATTTCATCGTTATGCCAGCCACAATCTGCCGCTGGAAGCTATCAGTGTCGGAGATGAGAACAAGGTGCTCTGTGTGATGCATACGCAGCAAATGCCAAGAAATATTTATTCACATACCAAGAGTTTTACGGTAACAGCAGCTGGACTGCAATGAAGAGGGGAAAACTAAGCCTGGAAGATCATGTGGCGGAAGTGTTTAAAGATAAACTTCCTTCAAATCGAGATCCAAATCTGGAGAAGATTCAGTTGAAACATCTGCTCTGCATGTCCAGTGGCTTTGGTAAGGCACTTCTGATGGAATGCCGGACAGACGTCCGGGCGTCAGCGCACCGGATTAGAGAAATATATGATGGCACAGCCGGTTCCTGTGGAGCCAGGCAGTGCATTCCTGCTATTCCTCTGCCGACAGTATTCTGGCTGCTCATATGGTAGGAAACAAGTAGTTGGCAAGCGGATGGGAGAGTATCTGTATGAGAAGGTATTTGCCCTTGATATGGGATGGCGCTCTGGGAGCATGATCCAGGGACATCGAATGGCGGCGGAGGTATGTATCTAACTTGTACTCGAGATGATGAAACTGGGACAGCTCTATCTGGCTGAGGGTAACTGGAAGGGCGAGCAGATTGTCAGCAGGGACTGGGTGAGGGAGGTGTCCACCCGAAATTTACCTTCGAGCCATCTGCAGATCTCTGGCATGTAAGGATATGGCTATCAGTTCTGGATCAGTCCATATCCAGATCCTATCGTGCTGATGGCGCATTCGACAGATTACAACGATTCTCCCAGAGAAGGATTGGTTGTTTCCATCCAATGTCCGAAAGCGAGGTAATTTCGATCAGGT
>VOFG01003279.1_pt1 | contig 15286 bp, 21 predicted proteins | sample 5384171 | NCBI WGS metagenome assembly VOFG01 (sample SAMN12384726, study PRJNA508395) | human gut metagenome | isolation source: healthy gut F | host: Homo sapiens
AGACGACCATGCCCGTCGTCTCCCACGGTTTGAGTTCCATCAGGGTCTCCATCACCTCCGACTGGGGCGTGATCGGGTAACCGAAATAAGCGTCGCAACCGTAGCGAATCGCCGCATGGGCGATCACCGTTGCCTTTCATCGCTTCACTTCATTCTCTGCCATAGCTTACTCGAATTTTTGACGATAAACCGTAATGCAGCTATCCGACAAATCACTGCACAGGAGGTACAGCCTGCGCAGGAATCGGGATTGACCATCCACGCAACGGGATAACCTTTTGCTGCTGACCTCCAGCCGATGCTAGCGAGCACGTCGCACGGACAGGCCGAAGCATTGCGACCCCGCACCCCTTTGCAGCGCCTCTTGTCGACAACGATTGTTCCTTTGATTTTGCCATAACCGTAATATTGTTAAGTTGCTTACAAATATAATAAATAATCGGATAAAAAATTCCATGCCTCGACTTGTTTTCGTTATAAAAATTGTTGCCCGTGTCGGCAATGTTGATCAGCTGCTGCATCGAAACGGGGTAGAGCGCAAAGGCCACCTTCATCTCGCCGCTGTCGACACGCCGTTTCAGTTCGCCCAGGCCCCGGATCCCACCCACGAAATCGATGCGCTTCGCGGTGCGCAGGTCCTCGATGTCCGAGGATCCTGTCCAGCACGAGGTTCGACAGCACCGTGACGTCCAGCACCCCGATCGGGTCGTTGTCGTCGTAGGTCCCGGCTTGGCCGTGAGGCTCCACCAGTGGCCCTCGAGGTACATCGAGAAGTTGTGCAGCCCCGTCGGACGATACTCTTCCGGTACCCTTTGTCCCCGACCTCGAACGACTCTTTGAGTTTTTCGACCAGTTCTGCCGGGGTCAGGCCGTTCAGGTCCTTCACCACGCGGTTGTAGTCGATGATCCGCAGCTGGTTGGCCGGGAACGTCACGGCCAGGAAGTAGCAATACTCCTCGCTCGCCCGTATGGTTCGGATTCTTCGCCGGCACTCGGCGCCCCGCGCGCCGCGGCAGCCGTACGGTGATGGCCGTCTGCGACGTACAGAGCCGGAATTCCCGCGAAAAATCTCCGTGATGCGGTCGTTCGTCTTCCGGTCGCGGATCACCCACAGCTTGTGCCCGAAGCCGTCGGCCGCCGTGAAGTCGTACTCCGGGGCGTTGTTTTTCGCCACGATCGTCGACAATGGCATCGATCTCGGCGTTGTCCGGGATAGGCGAAGAAGACCGGCTCGATGTTGGCCTGCTGGTTGCGCACGTGGATCATGCGGTCCTCCTCCTTGTCGGGGCGCGTGAGCTCATGCTTCTTGATCGCACCCGAGAGGTAGTCCTCGAAGTGGCAGCACATGGCCAGACCGTACTGCGTGCGGCCCTCCATCGTCTGCGCATAAATATAATAGTACTCCTCGGGGTCCTGCTGCAGCCAGCCCCCGCTGCCAGCGGCGGAAGTTCTCCACCGCCTTCTCGTAAACGGCCTGCGAATGCTCATCGGCAATGGGGTCGAAGTCGATCTCGGGTTTGATGATGTGCAGCAGCGAAGCCGCTCAGCCTCGGCCTTCGCCTCGGCGGAGTTCAGCACGTCGTAGGGGGCGCGACGCCACCTCGGCGGCATGTTCTTTCGGCGGACGGACCGCACGGAAAGGTTTGATTCGTACCATAGTCTTTCGGTTGTTTTCGATTATTGTTTGGTTGGTTCAATCATTCAGGTGAATATTCAAGCGAAAAAGGCGGCCCCGTCCATCGGTCGCACCCGCCTTTCCCACGTATCCGAACCTCCCTACCTGTTGACCTGGAATTTCCGGTTGCCGTTTTTCAGGAAGTCCACGATCTGACGGGCGGCGGCCAGGCCGGCGTTGATGTTCGCCCGGCGGTCTCGGCCCCCATCTTCTTCGGGGTGGCGAAGACCCGTTTGCCGAACTTCTCGTCCAGTTCGGCCTGATTTCCGGCCGCGATGTCGGTGATGTATTTCAGATCCTCGCGTTCGGTCAGCGCACGCAGCAGCCCGGCCTCGTCGATCACCTCCCTTGCGGGCGGTGTTGACCAGCGTGGCGCCCTTTGGGCATCGACATCAGCAGGTCGTAGCCGATCGAGCCGACGGTCTGCGGCGTGGCGGGGATGTGCAGCGAAGAGGAAGTCAGAACCTTGTAGAGCTCCTCGGCCGAGGCCACCTGCTTCACACCGTCGGCCTCGAAGACCGCACCGTCGGCGATGAAGGGATCGTAGGCGACGACATTCATGCCCAGGGCCTTGCCCTTGCGGGCCGACCAGTTTGCCGACGTTGCCGTAGGCGTGGATGCCGAGCGTTTTGCCCTGGAGTTCCGTAGCCTGTACCCGGCGTGAAGCGGTTGCGCGACATGAAGATCATCATGGCCAGCGCCAGTTCGGCCACGGCATTGGAGTTCTGACCCGGGGTGTTCATCACCACGATGCCCCGCTCCGTAGCGGCCGCCAGGTCGACGTTGTCGTAACCTGCGCCGGCCCGCACCACGATGCGGAGGTTTTTCGCCGCGGCGATCACCTCCGCGGTGATCTTGTCGCTGCGGACGATCATGCGCGTCGACGTCGGCCACGGCTTCGAGCAGCTGGCCCTTGTCGGTATACTTTTCGAGGAGTGCCAGTTCGTAACCGGCGTCCTCGACGATCTTACGGATTCCATCCACGGCTTTTTTGGCGAAGGGTTTTTCCGTTGCTACCAGAATCTTCATGGGTTTCGATCATTGACGTGAAATAAATATCCTGTTCTTTTTTGTCTCCCGCATCAGCGGGACGATGGTCGGGACACATCGGATGGCTATTTTTTATGCGCCTCGGCGAACTCCTGCATGCAGGCCACCAGCGCCTCGACGCTCTCCTTGGGCAGGGCGTTGTAGCACGACGCGCGGAAGCCGCCCACCAGACGGTGGCCCTTGATGCCGACGATGTCGCGGCTCTTGGCGAACTCCATAAACTCGGGAGCCAGCTCCTCGCAGCCCTCGGCCATCACGAAGCAGATGTTCATCAGCGAACGGTCCTCCTTCTCGACCGTACCGCGGAAGAGCGGGTTGCGGTCGATCTCGTCGTAGAGCAGGGCGGCCTTTTCCCGGTTGCGGCGGTAGATCTCCGGCGACGCCGCCGATCGACTTGAGCCACTTCAGGGTCTCCTTCAGGACGTAGATCGGGGAACACGGGAGGAGTGTTGAACATCGAGTTGTTCTCGACATGGGTCCTGAACGACATCATCGTCGGCAGGTCGCGCACGATCCTGTCAGCATATCCTCGCGGATGATGCCGAAGGCGCCGCCCGCCGGGGCGAGGTTCTTCTGCGCGCCGCCGTAGATCATGGCGTATTTCGTCACGTCCACCGGCGCGAGAGGATGTCCGACGACATGTCGGCGATCAGGGCACGGGCGACGGAGGTCCTCGTGGTACTCCGTGCCCGTAGATCGTATTGTTCGAGGTGATATGCACATAGTCCAGGTCGGCGGGAATGGCGAATCCCTTGGGGATGTAGGTGAAGTTGCGGTCCTCGGACGAGGCCAGCACCTCGACTTCGCCGTAACGTTTGGCCTCCTTGATGGCCTTTTCGACCAGACGCCCGTATTCACATAACCGGCCTTCTTGCCCAGAAAGTTCGCGAGGAATCTCATAGAAATAGGTACTCGCACCTCCGCCCAGATAGATGATCTTGTAGTTGTCGGGGATGTGGAGCAACTCGCGGAAAAGCGCATCGGCCACCTCCATCACGGCATCGAAATCCTTCGTACGGTGCGAAATCGAAAGAATCGAAAGTCCCGATCCGTTGAAGTCGAGAACGGCCTTGGCCGCATTTTCGATGACCTCGTCCGCCAGAATGGAAGGTCCTGCATTGAAGTTGTGCTTTTTCATAATAATTTGTTATGTGATTTGAATGATCAGACTCTTAACTGTTAGTTTGCTAACACAAATATAAAAGATAGCCAAATAAATTTCACTCACAGGAAGAACGCCCCTCTTTTGGATTGTTTTTGTTAATTTTGCAGGAACAACCCCGGCTCCGGACAGGCTGCGCCCCGGCAAAATGCAAGTAAACTTGCTTTTGCGCTCGGCTTGCACTATCTTTGCCGAAAATTACAAGTTCCCGTACACATGGTAAAATCAATGACCGGCTTCGGCAAGGCGAGGCCGCACTCCAGAATAAGAAAATCCCGCGGTCGAGATCCGCTCGCTGAACTCAAGCAGTTGGACCTCTCGCTGCGCCTCCCGGCAGTCTACCGGCAGTCGGAATACGAGATCCGCAACCTGATCCGCACGATCCAGCGGGGGCAAGGTCGACGTCTTCGTCACGGTCGAGTCGCAGGCTGTCGAAACGTCGGCGCGCATCAACGCCGCGAGGTGTTCCGCGAATACCTCCGCCAGATGAACGACACGCTTTCGTTCTCGGGCATCGACACCGGCTACGACCATCCTGCCCATACGCTGATGCGCTGCCCGGATGTCGTCGCGACCGGGGCCGAGACCATCTCCGAAGAGGCACGCCGCGCTGCTCGCGCCGTGGAGGCTGCCGCTGCGCATCTCGACGCGTTCCGCGGGCAGGAGGCGCCATCCTGATGCCGACCTGCTGCGGCGCGTCGACCTGATCGAGCAATACAAAAACGAGGTCGTGCCCTTCGAAGGCCCCACCGAAACCATCAGGGCCCGCATTCTGGAAAACCTCTCGAAACTGGCCGTCGAGGTCGACCGCAACCGGCTGGAGCAGGAGATGATCTTCTACCTCGAAAACTCGACATCACCGAGGAGAAAGGTGCGCCTGACGAACCACTGCCGCTACTTCCGCGAAGTGGCGGCCCAGGAGGAGGGCGTGGGCCGCAAATCTGGGATTCATCGCCCAGGAGATGGGCCGCGAGATCAATACCATGGGCTCGAAGGCCAACGAAACGAACATCCAGATCCTCGTCGTCAAGATGAAGGACGAGCTGGAGAAGATCAAGGAACAGGTACTCAACATTTTGTAGTTTTCCGAACCGCGGGGCCGGAGAACGGACCGGAAGGAGGAGCCGGAAGGCGGAGGACGGACCGACGAGGACGGAGGACGACCGGAAGGGGCTCCTGAAATAATCCCGCCGGGCGCGGTCCAGGTTCCGAAAAACAAGACGCCAAGAAAAAATGGGAAAAGTCATCATATTTTCAGCCCCGAGCGGATCGGGCAAAACCACCATCGTCAAAGGCTGCTGGCGCGCTATCCGCAGCTGGGTTCTCCATTTCGGCCACGAGCCGCGCCCCGCGCAGGCCGGGCCGAACGACGCAATACTATTTCCTCGCAGGACGACTTCAAGGCGCGGGCCGCCGCCGGGGAGTTCGTCGAATGGGAAGGTCTATGCCGGCACCGTGCTACGGCACGCTGCGCGGCAGTGGGCGTATCTGGGCGAAAGGACGTGATCGTGTTCGACGTGGACGTCAATGTCCAGGCGGCGTCAACCTGAAACGGATTTTCGGCGCGCAGGCGCTGCTCGGTATTCGTCATGCCGCCGTCGGTCGACGAACTGCGCCGACGCCTCTCGACGCGGACGCGGCACCGACTCGCCCAAAAGCCGAAACGATCGCCCGCCGCGTGGTCAATGACCGCCCGAACAGGAAATCCTCGCCTTCGCGCCGCAATTCGAAATGCTCCGGGGGTCGTCAACGACTGTTGGCTACCGCCGTCGCCGACGGTGGCGGATCGCGGATCACCGAAGCGTTCATCGGATAAGGGCCGTTCCATGCAGGCGGAAACGATACTCTATTTCGGGTCGTTCAAAGCCTTCATACACAATAAACACCGCTAAGGTACCTGCAGGAGAACTTCCGGGTCGGAATGGCGTTTTCGATCCTGATGGGCGGTGACCAGATCGCGGGACTCAAAGGCTGGAAAGCGTATGAAAAGGTGCTCGAATATCCCATTTACGTCTACCCCGGCGCGGCGAACCGGCGGGGGTTCGGGGAAGGGCGCATCACGCTTCTCGACGGACGCCCGCTGCACGGGAGTTCGCCTCGACCGACGCGCGACCGCATCGGGCGGGCGAGGACGTCGCCGCCATGCTCGACGAGGGCGGAATACATCCGCCGCAAAGGGGCTGTGGAGCCCCGCAACCCGCATCGCGGCCCTCGGGGCGCAGATCGCTGCCGAGCCTGGAAACACGGCGCTTCTGGTCGAGCGCGCGGAAAACTCCATTACCGGATGGGCGAGTGGGGGTCCGGCCCAACGACTTCAACGCGGCGCTGCGTATCGACGACACGCACGTCGAAGCCAAGGAGTTCGCCCGATGGTGCAGGAGATACTGGAATTCCGATACAAAGATATATACAACCCCTGAAATGACACGTTTGAAGATAGCCCTCCTGGCGGGCGGCGATTCGCCCGAACGGGAAATCGCCCTTCAGAGCGCCGCCCAGATCGAGGCGGCCCTCGACCACTCGAAATACGACATCACGGTCATCGACCTCCACGGCCGCGACTGGCACGACGCCCCGACGGGCGGCAGTGGCAGGTGGACAAGAACGATTTCTCGATCACCGTCGACGACGAACACAAGCTCTTCGACTGGTCATCACCTTCGACAAGATCACCACCAAACGCACGCTCGCAGGGCGTGTCAACCTGGCCCGCGAGGTCTTCCTGCGCCGCGGCGAAGCGTTCGACGCGTCGAAAATCGTCGAGGAACTGGGAATGCCCCTGTTCGTGAAGCCCAACGCCAACGGCTCGTCGTTCGGCGTGACGAAGGTACACGGCCGGAGGAGCTTCCGACGGCCATCGAAGCGGCATTCGCCCAGGGCGACGAAATCCTGATCGAGGAGTGTGTCGCGGGCCGCGAAATGGGCTGCGGCATGCTCGTCGCCGGCGGCAGGGGTATGTTTTCCCGATCACGGAGATCGTTTCGAAGAAGGATTTCTTCGACTACGAAGCCAAATACACCGCCGGATTTTCCGACGAAATCACCCTGCGGACATCACCCCGGAGGTGAAGGCCGAGCTGAACCGCATGACGCGCGAAGCCTACCGGGCGTGCCGCTGCTCGGGTGTCGTAAGGGTCGACTTCATCGTAACCCCCGCGGGCGTGCCCTATTTCATCGAGCTGAACTCGATCCCCGGCATGAGCAGGGGAAGCATCGTTCCCAAACAGGCCCGCGAAATGGGCATGTCGCTCGGAGAACTCTATGACATCATTATCGCCGACACCTGCCGCAAATGATCGAGATAGACGACAAAATCGTAAGCGCCGACCTGCTGCGCGAGTGTTTCGCCTGCGACATCGCGCAGTGCAAAGGGATCTGCTGCGTCGAAGGCAACGCCGGGGCGCCGCTCGAAGCCGACGAGGTGGAGATCCTCGAACGCGAATACCCCAATTACAAACCCCTGCATGACGGCGGAAGGCATCGAGTCGGTCGAACGGCAGGGATTCATGGTCGTGGACGAAGACGGCGACCTGACGACGCCGCTCGTGGACGACGCCCAGTGCGCCTATACCTACACGGAAAACGGCGTCACGCTCTGCGCCATCGAAAAAGCGTGGGCCGAAGGCAAAACCCCGTTCCGCAAACCGATCTCGTGCCACCTCTATCCGATCCGCGTGATGCGCTTCTCAAACGGAACCGTGGGGCTCAACTACCACCGCTGGTCGGTCTGCGCCCCGGCCCGCCGGTGCGGCGCCAGACTGGGCATTCCGGTCTACAAAGCCCTCCGGGAACCGATCGTCCGCCGTTTCGGCGAGGAATTCTACAAGGCGCTGGAAGCCGCCGAAGAGCTGATCAAGCAACAATAAGAAAGAGATTATGAAAAAATACATTTTCACCCTTATCGCCCTCTCGATGATCTTCACCGCGACGGCCCGCAAGCCCAAAAACACGCGGACGACAGAGGCGGCGGCCCGCGAAATCGCCGCGGCCGATTCGCTGCGCCTGGTGGCGTCGCGGCAGGCCGCGCTGATCGACTCGCTGCAAAACCTCGTCGCCGTTGCCGAACAGCGGGATGAAACGGCTGAGAGCGAGACGGCCGCTCCCGATCCGGTCGTCGACCCGGAGCAGGCCGCGGCGGATTCCGTGGCGGCGCTGCGCCTCCGTCTCCGGCCCACGAAGATCGAGTCGATTTTCGACACCAACGGCTGACCGTGCTCGACACCCTCGCCACGGAAAACGACGCCGTGCAGGTGATCCTGTACAGCAACAATTCGTGGAAATACGTCCTCAACCGCGAGGTGGCCAAAGACAGCACGATTTTCGAGAAATACTGGGACACGACGACGCTCTTTCCCTACAAGGAGGTCGACATGTCGGAAATGCCCAAATCGGTGGTGATCGACCTCGTCGACTCGCTGACCAGCTACCACTGCCCCTATCAGGGTTCGGTCCACCCGCGCGGCAAATACGGTCCGCGACGCCGGCGCCAGCATCAGGGCGTGGACCTGCCGCTCAAGACAGGCGACCCGGTCTACGCCACCTTCTGCGGCCGCGTACGCATCTCGCAGTACAACAGGGGCGGTTACGGCAACCTAGTGATCATCCGCCACGACAACGGGCTGGAGACCTACTACGGCCACCTGTCGGAACGTCTGGTGGAACCCGACCAATGGGTCGAGGCGGGGCAGATCATCGGTCTGGGCGGTTCGACGGGCCGGTCGACGGGACCTCATCTCCATTTCGAGACCCGCTACTACGGGCAGTCGTTCGACCCCGAACGTCTGATCGACTTCAAGAACGGCACGCTGAGCCGCGAGACGTTCCTGCTGAAGAAGTCGTTCTTCAGCATCTACCCAACGCCGGACAGGATTTCGAAGACGAGATCGCCAACGAGGAGCAGGACAAGAAGGAAGCCGCCGAGAAAGCGGCCATGAAATACTACAAGATCCGTTCGGGCGACACGCTGGGCGGCATCGCCCGGCGCTACGGAACGACCGTGACGAACATCTGCCGCCTGAACGGCATCAAATCGACCACCGTGCTGCGCATCGGACGCTCGCTGCGAGTGCGATAGGGCAGCTCCCGATGAGAAACCGCCGGACCTTTCGAAAGGTCCGGCGGTTTTCCTATTCGGACGCAAACGGCGTCGCTTCGTCCCGCAGCCCCCAAAAAACGATTTCCGGCCCCGGGCGCAGAACCGGATGACAAGCGTCCCGAAGCCACTATCCGCCCCTAAAACCCGCCTTTTAGGCGGGCGGGCGCAGAACCGGATAAAAGCGTCCCGAAGCCACCGTCCGCCCCTAAAACCCGCCTTTTAGGCGGGCGGGCGCAGAACCGGATGACAAGCGCCCCGAAGCCACTATCCGCCCCTAAAACCCGGCTTTTAGCCGGGCGGGTTATTTTTTATTCTGAATAGCGTCGATGGCGTCGATCACCGCGCCGCGGAAGCCCTTGCGCTCCAGTTCGGCGACGCCCGCGATCGTCGTTCCGCCGGGCGAACAGACGGCGTCCTTCATCGCACCGGGATGCTGCCCCGAGGCGAGCTGCAATTTCCCGGTCCCGACGATCATCTGGCTCGCCATGCGGTAAGCGTCGGCACGCGCAACGCCGTGCTTGACGGCAGCGTCCCCGAGCGCCTCGATGAACATGGCGACGAACGCCGGGCCGCAGCCGCAGACGGCACTCGATATGCCGAGCAGGGCGGTGTCCATCGGCAGGACAAGGCCGATCTTCGAGAAGAGCGCCTCCACCTGCCGCCACTCCCCGTCCGAAAGCGAATGGCGGCGTTCGCAGACGATGATGCCTTCGCAAACCGAAACGGGCGTATTGGGAACGATGCTCAAATGGTGCGTCCCGGGGGCGAGCATCCGCTCGCAGTCGTCGAACGTAACACCCGCGGCCACCGAAACGACGATCTTATCCGCCAGCTGTTCCCGGACGGGCGCAAGCACCGCCTCGACCTGATAGGGGTTTCACGGCGACGACGACCAGATCGGCGAACTCCGCGACCGCCGCCGCGTCGTCGAAAGCCCGGAAGCCCTGCGGCTCCGTGTTGCGCCGCAGTTTCGCCCGGTCGCGCGCACGCGCCGATGTCGCCGGGCTGCACGGCCCCGAGCGGACAAACCCGCCCGCCATGGCCTGCGCCATATTTCCGAATCCAAGAAATCCGATTTTCATATAAGTTTGGTATAATTTATCATTCGTACAGCAACCACTCATAAAACGGGCTTTTAAGCCCGCGCCGGCCGAATATCAACGAGCCGACGCGCACCATCGTCGAGCCGCACTCGACCGCCAGCGGATAGTCGTGCGACATGCCCATCGACAGCGTGTCGAACCGCGGCCCGAAGTAGGGTTGCAGCAGTTCGAAACAGCGTTTCAGCTCCATGAAATCGCGGCGTATCGCCGTGCCGTCGTCGGTATTGGTGGCAATGCCCATCACGCCCCGCACGCAGACGTCCGGCATACGGGCAAACGGGGCCGTGCGGACATACTCCATCAGTTCGGCCATATTCCAGCCCGTCTTGGTCTCCTCCTCGGCGACGTGGATCTCCAGGAGGATTTCGAGCGTCCGGCCGCACTTGGCCGCCTCGCGCTGGATAGCCTCGGCCAGCCGCGCGCTGTCGACCGAATGGATCAGCGCGACGAACGGGGCGATGTATTTGATCTTGTTGGTTTGCAGGTGGCCGATCATGTGCCACTCGATGTCCTTGGGCAGGGCTTCGTGTTTTTCGCGCAGTTCCTGCGGGCGGCTCTCGCCGAAAACGCGGTGGCCGGCGTCGTAGGCCGCGCGGATCGCCTCCGCAGGGTGGGTTTTCGACACGGCGACCAGCTTCACCCCCTCGGGAAGCGTCGAGCGCACGAACGACAGTTGACAGGCTATTGAAGACATAAGTTTTTCGGTATTTGCCCGGTAAAAATACGCAAAATTCGTACAACACGAAACAGACCCGGGAAAAATCCGGGCCTGCAACTCGTTTTTCTGCGCGAAAACACTATTTCGCCATGACGATCTCCGAGCAGCCGAACTCCCCGGGAAGGGTCCGCTGCGTCTTCTTCAGCGCATCGTAGACGTGGATGCGGCGCATGCCGTCCGCCTCGCACAGCAGGTAGATTTCCAGCGAATCCTTATCGGGAGCGTACTCCGTGACCGAAAGCGCCGTGCCCGGAACTTCGGCCAGCGTCTCGCTGAAAGCGCCGTCACCGGCGGCGTTGAACAGCCGCAGCTGCGTTTTGCCCCCGGCCGACACGGCATAGCCGCCGACCTGATACCGTTTTTCCGGCTCGTCGGCCGAGGCGACCACGGTCCAAAAGGGGATCATCGCATCGGCCCCGACGGCTTCGCCCGGTCCCGCCCCGCCGTAGACCCTCAACACCAGCGGAGCGCACGTCCCGTCGGCATTGCGCTGCGCGAGCAGCAGGTCGGAACCGACCCGCACGAACGGCTGCACGGCCAGCGTCTGCACGACCTCGTCGGGCACCTGCCAGGAGACCGGAGCCGGGGAGGGAGAGCGGGTCGCGCTTTGGGTCGTCAGCGTCAGCCGCTCCGCATTGTAGGAAAGGAGTCCGACGGAGGAATCGGAGATATGCCCGGCCAAGAGACTATTCCGGTATCCGAAATCGTCATAATAATTCATCGTGAGGTCGAAACCTGCCATCGAACCGGAGCAGACGCCGTAAATCCAGCCCGAACCGGGAAGCCCCACGGCGCAGGCAATTCCCCGGCCGATGCCGAGCGTCGCAACCCGTGTCACCCCGCCCGTTGACAGGTCGATGCGCTCGATCAGGGTTTCGTCCGTATCGGATTTCGAAATGCCGTAGAGCGCTTCGGCTTTCGGGGTTCCGTTGGCAACGCGGATCTTGCCCAGCGGCATCATCCTGCCGCGACGGAGCAACAGCACCCGAACCGTCGAAGCGGGGTAGTGCCCCGGGGCCAGAAAGGTGACGCTCGTGGCGGAACGCACCGTGACGATCCCGCGCACGCCCTTGGCATAACCCTCCGGAGCGAACCCCTCGGCACTCTCCTGCCAATGGATTTCGAGCATGATTTCGTCATCAGCCTCGAACCCTTCGGCCGAGACGGTCACCCCGTCGCCGGGCGCAAAGACCCACGAATCGGGCGGCATGACGACGTTCTTCACGAAAACGGGAACCCGGTCCTTGTCCGAAGAACAGGCCCCGAAGATCGCCCCGGAAAGGAGCAGGAACAACATCTTTCTCATTCAAATAGCTGGATTTCATATTTTTACCACCACTCCGGGGGGGGGTATTTCCGGGGTGCGCAGAAAGCGCATCCGCTCACAAAGATAACGTTTTTTCGCCGTTATCCGATTTGTTTTCCATCTTTGGCGTCGTAACGACACTTTTATTCATCAGTCGGAAGATTCGGTTTTGAATCCATCCGACTTTTTCGTATCTTTGGTCTCAAAACCTGAAAAGCATGAAAAAAATCCGATTGATTCTTGCAGCGGCGGCCGCCCTCACATACGGCGCGGCGTCGGCCTGCACCAATTTCATCGTCACCCGAGGAGCCTCGACCGACGGTTCGGTGATGGTCACCTATGCGGCGGACTCCCACGCGCTCTACGGCGCACTGTACCACACCCTCGGCGGCAAGCACAAGTCCGGGGCGATGCTGCCCGTCTACGAATGGGACACAGGCCGTTACCTGACGGACATCCCGCAGGTCCGCGAAACCTGGTCGACCATCGGCAACATGAACGAACATTCGCTCATCATCGGCGAGACGACCTACGGAGGCCGCCCCGAACTGGAGGACTCGACGGGCCGCATGGACTACGGGTCGCTGATCTACATCACCTTGCAGCGTGCCAAAACCGCACGTGAGGCCATCAGCGTGATCGCCGAGCTGGCCGACACCTACGGCTACGCGTCGAGCGGCGAGTCGTTCTCGATCGCCGACCCCGACGAGGCGTGGATCATGGAGCTGATCGGCAAGGGTTTCAAGGACGACGGCAAGGGCGGCAACGCCCGCAAAGGCATCGTCTGGGTGGCCCGCCGCATTCCCGACGGCTACGTCTCGGCCCACGCCAACCAGGCCCGCATCACCACCTTCCCGAAGGACGATCCCGAAAACTGCCTCTACTCCCCGGACGTGATCTCGTTCGCCCGTGAAATGGGTTACTACGACGGCCCGGACGCCGATTTCAGCTTCTCGGACGCCTACGCGCCGCTCGACTTCGGCGGCATGCGCGCCTGCGAAGCCCGCGTGTGGGCCTTCTTCCGCACCGTGGCCGACGACATGGACCGATACACCGACTACGCGATGGGCCACAACAAGGACAACCGCATGCCGCTGTGGGTCAAGCCCCGCGCGAAGGTGTCGCCCAAGACGCTCTTCGACTGCATGCGCGACCACTACGAGGGGACCCCGATGGACATGACCACGGATCTCGGCGCCGGAGGCCACAACTGCCCCTACCGCTGGCGTCCGATGGAATTCGAGGTCGACGGCGTGAAGTACGTCAACGAGCGCGCCACGGCCACCCAGCAGACCGGATTCTGGTTCGTGGCGCAGGCCCGGCCCGACGTGACGCGCGACATGGGCATCCTCTGGTTCGGCGTGGACGACGCGGCCACCTCGTGCCTGACGCCGATCTTCTGCTCGGCGCAGGAGGTCCCCGGGTGTTTCCGCGAGGACAACGGCTCGATGCTCGAATATTCGCCCACGTCGGCGTTCTGGCTCTTCAACCGCACGACCAATTTCGCCTACATGCGCTACGACATGATCTCCGCCGACATCCGCAAGGTCACGGACAAGTGGGAGAACGACATGCTCCGCAACGTGCAGGCGCTCAACGCCCGAGTCGGAAAAATGTCGCCCGAGGCACGCCGCAGCCACCTCACGCAGCTGAGCGTGGAGACGGCGCAGCAGCTGTTCGACCGCTGGCAGCGGCTCAACAACTACCTGCTGGTGAAATACATGGACGGCAACGTCAAGAGCGAGCACGGCGACGTGCTGACGTTCCTCGACGGCGACGGCTCTGCGGCGCATTTCGTCGACAACGGCAACGGGAAACAGATTCCCGGCAAGATCCAGTTCCCGGGCTACAACGAGAAATGGAAGCGCGCCGTGGCCAAAGACAATGGTGAAATACTAAAAGTAGTGAAATGATGCGGTACGACATCATCATCGTGGGCAGCGGCCCCGGAGGCTATGTGGCGGCGATCCGCGCCGCGCAGTTAGGGAAAAAGACGGCGCTCGTGGAGCGCGCCGAACCGGGAGGCGTCTGCCTCAACTGGGGCTGCATCCCGACCAAGGCGCTGCTCAAGAGCGCGCAGGTCTACGGATACTGCAAAAACGCGGAGCATTACGGACTGGAACTTGCAGGGGAGGTGCGCCCCAACCTCGAAGCCATCGTGGCGCGTTCGCGCAGCGTGGCAGAAACCATGTCGAAGGGCGTGCGGTTCCTGCTGAACAAGAACAAGATCGACCTGATCCCCGGATTCGGGCGGCTCACGGCCCCGGGGCGCATAGACGTCGACGGGGCGGAGTACGAGGCCGACCACATCGTCCTCGCCACGGGAGCCAAGCCGCGCGAAATGCCCTTTATGCCCATCGACGGGGAACATGTGATCTCGTCGCGGCAGGCGCTGACGCTCACGCGCCTGCCCGAATCAATGATCGTCGTGGGATCGGGAGCCATCGGCAGCGAGTTCGCGTGGTTCTATGCCTCGCTGGGCGTGCGGGTCACCATCGTCGAATACATGCCCCGCATGATGCCGCTCGAAGACGAGGAGGTGTCGAAGACCATGGAGCGCGCATTCCGCAAACTGCGCGCGACGGTGCTCACTTCGACCACGGTGAAAGCAGTGAAGGTCAACGCCGAAGGGCTTTGCGAAGTGGAGATCGAGGGCAAAAAAGGCGCGGAGACCCTGACGGCCGATGTCGTGCTGTCGGCCGTGGGCATCCAATCCAACATCGAAGGCATCGGCCTCGAAGAGCTGGGCGTCGCCGTCGAACGCGACAAGGTCGTCGTGGACGAATTCTACCGCACCAACGTTCCGGGCGTCTACGCCATCGGCGACATCGTGCCGGGTCCGGCGCTGGCGCACGTGGCTTCGGCCGAGGCCGTCTGCTGCGTGGAGTCCATCTGCGGACTCGACCCCGCGCCGGTGGACTACACGACCATTCCGTCGTGCATCTTCACCCAGCCCGAGGTGGCGTCGGTCGGCATGACCGAACAGCAGGCGCAGGAGCGCGGCATCGCCTATAAAGCCGGCCGCTTCCCCTTCATCGCATCGGGCAAGGCCACGGCGGCGGGCGACCGCGACGGATTCGTCAAACTGCTCTTCGACGAAGAGGACCGCCTGCTGGGGCGCACATGGTCGGAGCGTCGGTGACGGAGATGCTGGCCGAGCCGACGCTGGCGCGCACGC
>VOFG01004631.1_pt1 | contig 15285 bp, 19 predicted proteins | sample 5384171 | NCBI WGS metagenome assembly VOFG01 (sample SAMN12384726, study PRJNA508395) | human gut metagenome | isolation source: healthy gut F | host: Homo sapiens
CAGGTTAAATAACTGGCTGTACATCATCGCCACAACAAAGTTAAAGGTATCATCCGTATCTGAAATGATAATAAACAGTGCTGTCCTCTGGTCACCTACCATATCCAGTTCCATTTCATCATAGCTCATGATCTCACGAAGCTCTGCAATGTCAAACGGTGCAAGCCTTGCACCACAGGAAATCAAAATACTCTTTGCTGTTTTCCTGCCGCCAGTTTATATTTCTTATACTGACGCACTGCAAAATGCTCCGGTTCTTCCTTTTCCAGTTCCTCAAACAGCATATCTACTGCATTTTTAAATGTCTCATCATCTTCCCTTGTTTCCGAAGCGTTGATAAACTCAAGCAGGGTCGCAAAGTTCTGTTCTTCTTCCGGTGCTTCATACCAGATATAGCCGATCAGGGCACAGTACAGAAGCCTCTCTGCTTTCGTCCAGAAATCCTCACTGGACTTCTCGCCTTCCCCTTTCGTGTTCACCATAATCGTATTTACCAGTTTCCAAAAATATCCTTTTCTGAATGGATATAGTGGAAGGGGTTATAGTGCATACTCTTGGAAAAATTGATCGTATTCAATACTTTCACTTTATATCCATGCCGTACCAGCATCTTTCCGCACTCAATGATGATCGTCCCTTTTCGGGTCCGTGACCACATAACTGATGTATTTTCCCATCTGCATCAAGTTGGGTTTACATAAAAACCGTGTCTTTCCTGAGCCAGATCCGCCAATCACAATCACGTTCTTGTTCTCGCAAATTTCGGATTCTTTGGTCTGCCATTCATGGTCAGCCGTTCCGTCATGGTCAGCAGGATATTGTTTCTCAAATACCGGGTCGATAAAGGGTGCAATGTCTTTTGCCGTCCCCATCTTGCCGAACCATACTCCACTCCCTGCCGGAACTTTTTGGCATTTTTCCCTTTCATATAGACCAAGAGCTTCACCGCCACAGCTCCTGTAAGCCCAACCAGTAATTCATTTTTGTGCATACTTGGGAGAATCCTGCTAAATGCCATCTGGAAATTTAAGATTAGCACCATCAATCTTTCTATCATGGAATCACCCACACAGTATTGATATAACCATGCCAGCTTATTTCCCACATAAAAGATCACAATATACGGAAAATTCATCAGAACAACCCGAAGCAGCTTATGTACATCCACTGGCGGTAACTCTCTCAGGTATCCTTTTCCTACACCAAGCAACTTCTGTAATCTGCTCATAATGACGGCTCCTTCTCCTTTCCTTTTGTTTTCTCAACTCTCTGTGCTTTGCAAGCGATTTGGTGATTGCCTGCTGTAACTCTTCTTCCTCACAGATGGTTTTTTGTCCTTATTCAGAGACTTGCCCGTGTATTCCTTAAAAGCGGCAGTCATCATCGGCATCCCTTGCCTTAAAAAGAACACATAATATCTTGGCAGGTCAGCAGTCACATCTTTTTTCAGACTGAAATCAATGCTGTACTTTTTGCTACCCGTTCAAAAGACTTGATGTTTCCATCTGTGATCTCAATGTTGGACAGCTGTACATTCTGCTTCATCAGCTTATCAAGACTCTGTTTTCCCTTATAGGTCTTATCCTCCTTTTCCTTCTGGGGCTGTTTCTGTGTTTTGCTGTTTTTCTCCTGCTCCATCTTTGCAAGAGCCTTTACCATGGCAGCTTTTCAGCAAGTTGGCAGTGACCTTGCCGCAGCGGATACAAAGTGAGACTGTTTTCTCATTCACTTCATCCTGCAATCACACCACGCCCTTTTTCTTCTTTCACTGCTGTCTTATCCTCATTTATCACATTGCTGCTCCTTTCCTCTCTTTTCTGCCAGTTTCATATATTCTTTTTTCTGATTCTGCCCCCACTTTGATACAGCACCAAAGGACAAATCCATATACCAGAAATACTGCAGCTGCAGCAACGATCAATACTGTTTTTGTCATCTTCTTTCCTCCCTAATTCTTTTGAAATTTTATTCAAAAGGGCATCTATGAATCCTGTGTCCATAAATGCCCTCATCCATTACTGAGAAATCCTATGATCTCTTATTTTTTCTTTTTGAAGAATCACTGTGCCACCAAGACCAGCCATTCCACCCCCTGCAAGCAGAATCCAGAACAGAATCGGAGTATTATCTCCTGTCTTTGGTGAAGTCGATTTCTTTTGTTTCTTCTGTGGTTTTCGTCTCCGGTGTTGGTGTGATTTCTGGTGTTTCCGTCGGTGTCTCTGTTGGAGTTTCCTCTGGTTTCGCCTCATCCTTCATCACAACCTTCTGGATTTCTCAGTATCTTTGACCGTAAACTTCACATATTCTGCAACCAATAACCATCCGGTGCAGTTTCTTCCACGGAGGATATATTCCCCGATTGGAAGCATCTCAATATAAGTGTGGTTTTTCTCAGATGTCCAGCTTTCTACGGTCTTTCCATCTTTATCAAGGGATCGTCAGTTTCGCTCTGGCAGCTCCTTTCCGGAAATATCGGTCTTGGAAATCTGCACTTTTGTCACATCATCCTTCATTTCACCTTCTGTACTTCACTGGTATCTTCCACCGTAAAAGTGATGCTCTCTGCTGTTTGTCACATAACCGTCCGCAGGAAGTGTTTCTGTCATGGTGTACTTCTTGCCAGCGGTCAGTTCTTTTTGATGATATGTGGTTCTTTTACCAGAAGTCCATTCATCCACAGTGTTTTTCCACTCTCATCTGTAACTTTCAGTTTTGCTCCCTCAATCTCCTTTCCGTCTGTCAGGGATGTTTTGGTAAACTCTCTACAGTTTGTCGGCTCATCTTCAAAAGTAAACACATAAGACAGTGTTTCCTTATCTGCCCCACCATATTCAAAGTAAATTCCTGTACCTGGTCTGTTGTCGCAAATCCGGTGCCGGAGAAGTTTCTTTCACATAGTAGGTATAGCCAGTGGCAGATCTGCCGTAAAGGTCAGTTTTTCCTTCCTTATCCGTAGCCTGCTCCTCAATAACCGTATCCGCTTTCAAGATCACATCGCCCTTTGCATTGACAATATTTTCTTTATTGCACAGGGCAAATACAGCCCCTTCCAGTACACGGTCGGAATCTTTTTCTTTCTTTAACACGTTTACTTCTGCTCTCTGGCGTTTGTTCTGCCAGTCAGCAGAATAAGTAACAACTGCGGTATTCTGGTCACGGTAAGTCAGATCCACTTCACGAGCTTCTCCATCCAGGACATATCCATTTGCTGTCTCTTTCTCTTTGACACAGTATTTGCCAAGAGGAAGGTCTGTCAGTTCGCCACTCCTGTTTCATCCGTCGTGATCGTTGCTATCAGTGCATCCTTTTTTGTAGTAATCTTCACTCTCACCATCCGCCGCTTTTATATCTTCTAAAGGCATAAACCTCAAAAGTAACGTCTTTCAGGGAACCGGAAAGATATTCAAACAGATGCTTCATCCATCCGCCAATGGAATCCAGTGCAGATATTTTCTCCAGGAACTCACCTTTTTTATTGATGATAAGTGTTCCGGTTGGCACTGCATCTTTCATCTCTACCTTCTGGATTTCAGCAGTATCGTCCACAGTAAAGGAAACTTCTTCCGCCATCAGATAGCCATAAGGAGCCATTTTCTTCACGAAGAGTATATGTCTCCCGGGCTGTGAGTCTTTCAATCAAGTGTTCCTCACCCTTTACAGACTTCCATGTATCTACCACATTTTCCATCCTTATCAAGCACCGTAAGCGTTGCCCCGGAAAGTTCCACGCCTGTCGTAATATCGGACTTCGTAAAGGTTACTTTTGTCGGCTGGTTCTTAAATACAGATTCCAGCTCTACCATTTTCACATCCTGTCCCTGATATTTGGCAGTCACTTCCAAAGTCTCAAAAGAAGAGACATACCTGCCGGAGCTGCAAGTTCTTTTGATATAGTAAGTACTAAAATGGAAGGTCAACGTCAAATACTGCCTTTCCATCTTCCCCCACTGACTGCTTTTCCAAGTAAGGTATCTGCCTTCACAATCCCTTCTTCATGTGCCAGAATATCTTCTTTTTGCATAGATACCAAACTCTGCACCTGCCACAACCGTTTTGTCTCTGCATCCTGTTTTACTACGGACACTTCCACTTTCTGGCGGTCATTCTCAAAGGTTGCTGTCTGCTCAATAACTGGTGTTTTCTGGTCTTTGTATTCAAATGTTACTGTCTGTGCTTCTTCATTTAACACACAAAGCCCTCTGGTGCTGTCTTTTCAACAATCTTATAGGTTCCAAGTGGAAGGTCAGCGATCTGTGCCTTTCCATCCTTATCCGTGGTAACAGTTCTACCAGTTCCCCAAGCATACTCAGGATACGGTTTCCATTATCATCTTTCTGAAATCTGCTGTATAAATATCTTCGGCAGCATATACCTCAAAGACTGCTCCTCAGAGTTTCTTTCTGATAAGTAAAGTCATCTTTATAACCATTTAAGACCTCACCCTGTTTACGATGTTCAGTTCTCCCTTAACCGGATGATTCTCGTATGCGATCCATGATCACATCGCCGGAAGTTCCGTCCATCTGATATGCTGTATTGGAATCTACATCTACCTCATAGTAATTCTCATTGAGCGTATATCCATAAAGGTGCGTTCACTTCCTCAATACGGTAATGTCAATCTTCAGATTCTGTGGAAGGATTTTAAGTATCCCTGCTCATCTGTAAAAAAGATTTTTGTGTTTTACCGTCGTCGGATACGTTGTTACCTGCTCCACATCTTTTTCTGTATCCAGGTTAAAATCTTAAACTCCGTATTTTTCTGAAGGACTGCTTTCTTTTGTCTCATCGTCTGTTTGATAATCTTCAGCTTCGCTTCAAACTCTTTGTCAAGCAGCACCCTCCATACCTGCGGTGAATGGATGATTCTCCGTAATCTGTACGATGAAATCATTGACCGAGTGTAATTATGTGGTGTGGTTGTTTCACGGACGATGTTCCATACGGAATCGCAATACTGCGGGCATACCCTTTCTCATCTGTAAAAAGATCTCTGTTGCACCATTTTCCCCGATCACTACCGGCTTGGCAGAACCAAAGTCATAGCTGCCATCTTCTTTTACTGTCAGGGAATGATACCAGATAAGCGGTAAATCCTGCACCTTTCAGTAAATCGGCATCTGTCTTTCCGTTGTTCGCTGCCTTGATGATTTCAAATGGCTGCTTCATTACCTGTTCCAGAGACAGACAGTCACGTTTTACCCGCTACAAAATCACCCTCATAGTTGCAGACCAGATCATGTTCTTCTTCATCTGCCAGGTAACCCGTTGGAGGAGTAATCTCTTTTTACATAGTACTACTACCAGGGTATAATCCATCTACGGAAGCCTGTCCATTCTTTATCTGACAAGAGTGGCAACCTGCTCTCCCTGCTTTGTAGATCACACCAGTTGCTCCATCCGGATGGACAATATCCTCACGGGCATATAGTCCATAGACTGCTTTTCTAAAGTAGCATCTCCTGTGGAACAGCCTTCTTTGTTTCTTTTGTCCTTCTGTAAGGAAATCTTTGCTGTCACACGCTCGTTTTTGAAGGTATGCTTAAATGTCAGTTTCGCTTCCTTATCGTTTGTATAAGAAAAAGTAAACGTATAGACATCATCCGCATTTCTCAGATAGCCTTCCGGAGCCTGTACTTCCTTTTACATCATAGGAAAATCCCAGCGGCAGGTCTGCGTGTAAACTTCGCCATTCCATCATTTCCAGTTGTCACTTTCAATCAGAGTGCCTTTCACAACAACCGTTCCATCTGCATTTGTAATGTCACTGGCAGCATAAATTCCAAAAAATTACCACCGTTCAGAGGATTTTCTGTATCCTTATCCTCCTTTGTCACAATAACTTCTGCTTTCTTTCTGTCATTCGTAAAGGTTGTCTCAGAAAAACAACATCTACATTCTGTCCTGCATAAGAAAGAGTGACAGACTTTTTCTTCCCCGGCATTATAAAATCGGTCGGAGCCTGTTTTTCTTTGACGATATATGTACCAAGATGCAGGTTTTTTCAGAATGACTGCCCCATTCGAGTCTGTTGTCAGATTCTCCTTTACCAGATCACCTTTTCTGTAAACTTTTGAACCATAAGCAGTTTTAATATCTGCCCCGGCATACACATCATAAATCGCACCTTTCTGTCTGCGTTTCTCATACTTAAATGTTGTTCCATTCTCGGTGACATCTGCACCTGTCAGAACCTGACCTTCTTTATAAACAGTCAGTTGCCCCATCTGTTCTTCATCCGAACAGTTACAGTTGTTGTTTGCTGACTTCCAGTTTTACATTGTAGGCAGCTGCATTGATACGGTATCCTGTCGGAGCTGTAACTTTTCAGATATACGGTATCCTGTGTCTTAATGATCTGTACGGACGATTCCCCGTTCGCATCGGTTGCCGGTAACTTTGTGATCAGCTTTGTACAGTTTGCATCACTGTATAAACCAAACACTGCACCAGACAGCTTTGCGTCTGCTTTTGCATCTTTTTTTAATCACCTTAACACTTGCGTACTGTACCCATGTTACTTTGAAGTCCACATATTTTTTCATCATCGACACCCTTCACCAAATACCAGTGCCAGGATCCTGTGAACCAGATCCGGTACTGATCTTATATGCAGAATAATCTTTTGTTACACTGCCTTCATCGTTGCCGACCAGCTTCCTGCGACATCCTGTACCTGTGTAAGAGGTGCAGATAAGTAAAACTTGGTTCCACCACTGATTTCCACTGCTTCACCAGCTTTGCTTGTTCTTTCCGGTTGTCACGTTGTGAAGTTTCACACCACTTGGAAGTTTCATTGTGATACTCTGCAGTTCATCTGTTTTAAAAGTGATTTCCTTTTGTTCTCTGGCTGTTGCCATCTACATAGGCTGTCACATCTGCATCTGAAAACTCCATATCTACATCCGGAATATCTGGCTGTGAAATACAGTAATTATACAGTTTCATTGAGTGTCTTTTGCCTTACTTGCTTGCACGGAAAAGCAGAATCTCCACCATTCGCATAAGATGCTGCCAGATGTACTAAGAATAAATCTGGCACCTGCACTCAGGTTTCCATATCCATTTTTCCCTCTGTGAAAATCCTTCATCACCGGAAGCCTTTGTGCCATAGTAACAAACCTTGCCAGCTTCTTACCATCACTGAGCTTTTGTAATATCATAAGTACCACTTCCCCGGACTGGATTTAGAAGGCTCCACGCAATATGCTGTTGCAGAAACATTACCAAACTGAACCGTATATTTTATGTCAGATAACTTCCATACCCGTAATCCGAATACTGATAGCAGGTTCCTCTTGTCACTGTAACTTTTCTTGGTACTCTGTGTTGCGTAAATATCTGTTGCCATGAAAGTAACCGCTTCTCCTTCTTCCATAGAATAAAGGTCGATACCGTTCTCCGCTGCCTGATCCAAGTATTTGGTTCTGTCAGCTGTTTCGGCTCTTTTACGGTTTACATTTCGGCTGATACGATAAGAAGGATTCCACCGACTGGCTCTACCTTATAAACTGTTTTATATTCTGCCTGGTATGTGTCAAAATCATCTCCTGCCTCATTCTTCGCTTCATACAGCTCTACTTCCTTTCACTTTTGGCATCATTGATTCCTTCAATACCGGAAAATCCACCTTAATGTCAAAATCAGAACCATAATCAATGCTGTAATCATTGGCAGTTAAAATCTCATCCGCAGCCAGTTTATCTTTCACCGCTTCCAGTTCCGGATACCGTGCTTCAAAGAAAAGCTGCCTTTTCGGTTCTGCTGCATAAGCAGTCATTGGCTGTGCCACAGCACTTGCAATCGTAATAACAGATAATACTCAGACATTACTCTTTTTCAATGTCACTTTCATTCTCAATACCCTCACTTTGCTTTATTTTTCTGTTACCGGTTTGGGCTTTCACCTGTCTGATACAATTCAAATCAAGGCATCACCCCCGTTTTAAATTTGTTGTGCCAAAATCATTACTGATGACAGCACAGTCATACGCCGGAACCTGCAAGCAAAAACTCCGCGCATGGTCTACTGTCATCGCCCGGCGAACCGGGCATAACAAAAATAAGGATTGAGCATTTCCGATCAGAGAACTTCACTGAAGCCGCAAAATGCGTAGCTGAGCTTTCATCCTCCTCCTGACCTTTTATTCCAGTTATCAAGGTACGGTGGATTGGGATTAAATCATTTAAAATGTTGTCTTGAATGCTTTTTCCCTCTTTCCCACTAATCACAGGCGGCAGAGGGCAAAAAGGTCAGAAAAATTTCAAAATTTTTTTAGAATATAAATGCTATTTAGAATTGAAAATAAACTTACAGAACTTCTTTACACATGCAGCTTCCCCTTCTCATTACTATCTTTTTTTGCCATCTTCATCATAATTCTTCTCTATTTATTAGAGCATATTTCAATTTCTGTTACGGCATTTCTCTTTACTCCATTTTCCTTTTGTAATCTGTTTATGTGTTTTCTGATTCCAGTAAAATTCCTGAACTACTTTTTTTTCTGCTTATCACTAAGTACACTCATCATCTCTTCTGCGATCTGTTGACGGTTCACACGTTCTTCTACATCCATCAATTCATCTTCCATTCCTTCAAAATCCTCTGAAATGCCATTGAATGAAATGCAGCGTCCCTGATCACGAGTAGCCAGGATTATGTGCTGTGCTTATCTCGCCAATCAGCATCAGACGCAGATACCATTCTTCCTTTCAAAAAACTCTTCCTCTAATTCACAGAATATTTCTTCTCACGAAGTCCTGTCTGGATTCCAGGTATTATTCTCATCTTCCTCTTTCTCTTTTCTTTCTGTCACAGAAGAATAACCATAACTAAGCTCCAGATTTACTGAATACTGTTGCTCTGTTTCCGATACATAAACCGTATATCCGGACTGATAAACACACATGTACCCTCATTCACTCCTGCTCCTGTTGTTTTATGAGCAACTACTGTGATTCTGTAATGAAGCTGCTTCGGTGTAGGAAGTTTCTCTCCTTTCTTGGGTGTGTGTCGATCAGTTCTTTCAGTGTTTTACTGCTCAGCATAACTACACCTTTCCCTGCAGGAACCGGTGACAAAAGGTGCTGCAGTTGGGCTTAAATAGACCCCGATTCCACTTTTTTATTAGCGGGAAACTTTAAAGTTCCAGCTCTGTTGCTTCTGTATGGAAAAATCTGCTGCACAATCACAGTACTAAGATTCAACCAGCATTATTTACTTCTATTTACTACTGATACGGTATCCGTCTTATTCTCTTTTTCTTTCTGACGGATTTCCTTTAGCCATCTGAATAATCACCAAGGCATCGTAGGGACACCTGCGGCGAAACTCTAATTCTTCCTGAGTCTGTTCTGTCCTCCTTATTTCAGCACCTCGCTGTTGATGCTGATTATAGAATAATCATTTTCGTTTTTCCCCGGCAGATGTGTGGGAAATCCTTATACTTCTCCCCACATCTGTGGAAATAAAATTTTTTTTACAAAAAAGCACCTACTCATATTTTATAAGTAAGTGATAGGCTTAAATTTTTAAAGACTGCCAGATTATCAAGCATGGATTCTACCATTGATAATGCAAACTTCTTTTTTATTCTTATCTAATCTTTTTTGTATCTGGAAGAACAAAGACACTATTTTACTATCGGGTTCTTGGTGCTTCTAAATCTTTAAGCAATTCATATGGACTTTGCTTTTTAAAGCATTTACAGTTTTTGCAAAGGTATGTACATCCATCGTATTCTCATTTTCATACCGGGATACTGCATTAGAGCTTTTTCAATCTTTAGTCCAAGCTCTTCCTGCGAAAAAAACCACTTTCTCTACGTTTTCACTTAGAGAATTGCCAAACGCAATTCTTCTATCCATGTTTTTTCTTTCAGACATGCAGTACCCCTTCTTTTATATTTGGAAGAAAAAGCCTGAAATAAACAGTAATCTCCTTACATACTAAAAATGCATAGTAAGACCCGTTCCAACTATGTAAAATCATCCTCAAGTATGTATATTGTACTGTTTATTCCAGGCTAAATATTTGTAGTCTTATAGAAATAAACTTTTCTTCCTTATGCTTAAATTATTATTTTTCTTAACATACTGAGTTTATCACAAGAAATTATTTCTGTCTACTTTAATTATCCATTTTCTGGTAAAAACGCAAAAACCCGACAAAACACTATGCTTAATCGCTATGTTAATAATATATAGGTATATACTATCCCCATAAACTTCCATATGTTTTTGCCGGGTTCTGATGTTTCTGTGCCATCTCCAACACGTTCAGCAAACTCTTGAATATCCGTGCTGTATGTGAAGATTCCTGCCGTCTAATATTACCAGATTCTGAATATTCTCATTCCTGCATATTAAATTGTATCACTATACTTTATTCTTCTCATTCTTCATCCCGGAGAACTCCTACCAGATGTGACATATACATCTCCTAAGCGATCAACTTCTTCCTTCGACCGCTTCTTATTCATATCAATGCCAACAACTACACCCAAAATCTGCAAATGCTGTCAGCTCTCTATGACATCTCTGGCAACGCACCTCTGAATAGGTAAAAAGGCTTTTCTGGTTCACTTGCATACTGGGCATAACAAATAATGGTTCTTTGCTCATCAATAATCACTCAAGTAATATCTACACAAACTATCCTCCAAACGGATAAGGGAAATGAAAACCGTTGATGAGTTAATAGCAGGCGATTCCGTAACGAAGCCATGCCACCTGCTATATGATGATCTTCCCTGGGATTGGCTCTGACAATCTCATCGCAACCTACACTGCTACTATCCATATCATCTCCAATGACTTGATCACATGAACAGCAACACCCTGAACAATTTTTCAATTCTGTGTATAAATATCCGAATACTTTGAATTCTCGGATGCAACCGTACACACCTTCTTTCTGTATAAAGGAAAAACCGCTTTTAATGTGGATTCGTATCTCACAAGTGCTACAACAATGTCTCCATCCGAAGCTGTATTCCTGCTTCCGAATTACAATCATCTCCACTGTTGATACCTGCTCCCGGATCATAGAATCTCCACCTCCTGGCGCAAGATAAAGAACTTCACCCTCTCCAAATAATGAAACAGGGAAGAGAAACATATTCAATATACTCTTCCTCCAGCTGCGGCATACCACAGGATACTGACCCAAGTACTGCCGCCGGCTTCTGTAAGTAGAGATATTTTTATTCGTTCTCTCAGTAACAATCTCCCCCATTGCGGTAGCTTAACATTCCCTCTGTCATTCATAGCAACAAAGGTACTTTGTATACTGTACTCTTGACTATACCGAGCGCATCTGCGATTTCGCTGGTATAAGGTGAGGAACGATGATTCAGCAACTGAAACTGTTCTGCATAATCCATAATCTGCTTCATCAATTCTTCGCTTTTTATGCCGCATCTTTTTCACCTTACGCTTTCTATCAGGCTGGTGCATTATACCGAACAAGTTTTCGCAAGTCAATATGTTTTAATTTTCGAACAAAATTTTCGTTCAATTTATCCCTCAAATTCCATTTCGTTCATTTTTCTGGAAAATCAGTAACTCAGAAACAGTCATATTGAATCCCATAGCAATCTTACGCAAAGTCTTCGCTTTGGATTCTTTTGTTCTCCCTCATCGTATACTATTAAGCGTTGATTGGGTAATCTGACAATGTAGCAAGTTTGTTGTCGTTATCCCTCTCTCAACACACAAATCAGTCAATCTCTTTATTATGGCATCTGAATACGTCATGTAAATTCTCCTTAAATTACAATATATATTCAGTATAAAGTTTCCCTTCGCTTTATTAACGGTGTGCCGTTGACATTTCCGTAAACCGATGATAAAATTAACGGTATACCGTTATTCACTTGCACAACCTTAAAGGAGGAATTTACCTAATGAGCAAAAAAGAACAGCAACTAAAAAGAATCTCTATAAACACTTACAGAATATTTCATTCATAATGCTAAAATAGTCTGTCATCAGAAAGTATTCTGGATCAGCTTGCCTCTTTTCGCATGGAAACAGGATTACCTGCCGCACTCAGACAAGATAAAAAATATCAAAAGCTCAGAAAAAAATGCAATAAAGCCAATGAAAAATATGAGGATATAAATCTAACTCCCCAGCAATGGGATGCAGTTGATGCCGCTATCACTGCTGAAAATATTTCATCCATAGAATATATACGGATTGCCTACAAACAAGGAATCATTGATGCATTTTTCTATTTTGAGAAACTCTTTAACCTTATCCATGTTAATCTAATCACTTGCAAGCAATGAAGCAGAATTTATCTCTGCTTTCCCATTCTTCTCTATTGCTTCCGGAACTCTGATCAAAGCCAAATCGCCATAGTATCGGATAAATGTATGAAACTCCTCTAATGTCTCCAAGTGCTTTCGGTTTCTTCACTTCTTCTGAAACCCTCTTACTATTTTCAAATGCCAGCACCACACTACTCCAGGCAAAGGCTCTTACTTTTTCTCTCGGTCTATCAGCAGCTCTCTGTTATACTCTCCCGTTTTTTTACCGACCTTCAATTTATATCGGAATGGTAATCAGTTGCCGTTTTAAATGGATAATCCTGAAATGCAATAACAGACTGCCACAAATTTTCCTCTGATGGTATTTTCTTTAGAAGCCGAACCTTCTCTTGTCAGATCTTATATGTCCGGCATCGCTCCGCATTGAACTTATCTCTGCTGCATTATAAATTCCCTTGAGTGTGTAGGGCAGATAAGAATGAACCGATGCTCTGGAAAGACCCGTGAGTTTCATAATCTCTGGAATCTTTTTCCTGACTGATACAGATTATTGATTTCTATATATCTGATGTGAATACATCTGCAGTAATAAGTAGCTTACGGAGTTTAAGCAGACTAATATTTAACTCATCTGCTAGTGATCTTAGGAATCTGCTTCTTCATGGGCATCTCTTAACTCTTGAAGCAAATTGTTAAGTGAAGTTCTGGATTATATTCTGGTTGTAAATCTTTTTAAATGTCCACAATAGTAAAATAGAAAATGGAACAAATAACATGAAATTCTCTATAGATTCTGTTTGAAACTGTCCCTCTTCATATAATCCCCCATCCTCCAAAAGCTTATTTAATGGATCAATCCATATTTCTCTATTTAATATCGTTTTTAGCAGTATCATCGCTGTATAAAAGGACAATAAAAATACTCTACGAAATGTTTGCAATTTTTAAATATTTTCCACCATGTTAGAATAATATACACTATATTTTTCTTTTCCAATTTTTCTTTGCATAAAGAAAAACAAACTGAACAAAAAGCAATCAATAATACCGTCAGGATGATACAAAGCAGATAAAACATTATATGCTATTTTATTTAAATTTCTTTCATTTTATCTATCCTTAATTTCTTAATTCATGCAATACAAATAATTTATCCACAAAACTTTAAGAACTCCCACAATGCTATAGACTAACCACTGAATTAACAATTATAACATGGATACACGATTTTAAATCGTTGATTTTCCCATATCCAATAATTATTTGAATAAAAATTACGATTTTAAATGCCAAAAAATGCAACATCATAATCGATAACTATGACGATATTAATATTTAGAAAACAGTCTTCAAATAACAAGAAAATTGTGAAATAGTAGCAAGCAAAACTTCTAAAACACTTATTGAACATGTAAATGACTTGGGATTACAATTTGGCATTCAAATCAATCTGGACTCCATATTTTCACAAATAACCAATATTAAAAAGCAGGAATAAAATATAGCTTTTTATTTTTATCATATATTTCTTTAATAAATGTCCTATTTGTTGATATAAGCTTAATACAGTTAAACAGTTTACATATTTATATCCCGGCATATTATGTGGTATTATCCAACTAAAAATAATAAACTTAAAAAGAATAAACTTTTTATTATTTCAAACTCTTTTTATATTTCTACTTTTCAAAAATACTCTATAAATATGTATATAATAGATGATATAAACACAGTTCTTAGAAACCACATTGCACCACCTAGTTCTCCTCCTCCAGAAAACAAAATGCATTTTTACTAAGCCAATAAATATTGATTTTAAATTATAGATTTTGTCATCCATATAACCCTAATCAGTAAATTATGTAGAATCAGGTAAACTAGTATTAGTGAAAGCTTCTGGAATATATAACGTTTTTATCTTTTTCTTTATGGATAGCTTTAATCCGCTAAAATTATCTGAATAGTATCACCTATACAATATCCTGAGACAATATCAAATAATGACATATGAAACAAATAAACTCCATTGTGTAACAAATAGGTGCACCAGCTCTATCCCATTACCATCAATATTGACATTCCTAATGCTTTTATCATCTCAATAACAGTATTTCTCTGCTCTCTGCTCTGCTCTGCTCTGCACTCTGCTCTGCTTCTGCTCTGCTCTGCTCCTGCTCTGCTCTGCATACTGCTCTGCTCTGCTCTGCTCTTGCTCTCAAATTATCACTCTAACTTTCTTAATACATGTCAATTTCTTCTGCTATATAACATGTATATGAACCAAATCATACTAAATGCAATAATTATACTAATCTCTGTAATCAAACCAATCCACGGTGAATTTGGAATTTATTCCATATTAAGCCTACATACATTCTTATTGGATAGTGTATTAAAAATAAAATACATGGACATATCTCCAAGTTTTACCATGACAGGTTTTTCAAAAATGAAACTATTCTTCCCTTTGAATTCACTAATACAATTATAATTATCGCACATATAATTATATCAATAATATAACAAACCACTGGGACATAAGTATATGTTCTATTTTAAATAATATCCATGAAAATAGATAACAATACCATAACATATGGAACAAATTTATATTTTTGTATTATTTTTCAAGATTTGTATACATAGCTATTAACATTCGAATACTACATAAAAATATCTATAGGTGATCCATAACTATAAATCATCATATATATTATTATCTATTTTTATAGTATCATCACTGTTACTATTACATATGATAATCAAAACAAAAATCATGATAAGTTTCTTTTGTGAGCATGGCTTTCTTTGCATTGATGTAACATAATAATAGGACTCCAATATATACCATGCAGTGTTGATACCAACTTTCTGAATTAAATGAATGACTAAATACTTTTAATCCTATAGCTGATTGAACTAGAAATATACATGGAATACTTTCTATTACAATTTTAATAATGCATCTTGAAGTCCCCCCCACGCAGTTATATTCATATATATATAATAG
>VOFG01002644.1_pt1 | contig 15255 bp, 23 predicted proteins | sample 5384171 | NCBI WGS metagenome assembly VOFG01 (sample SAMN12384726, study PRJNA508395) | human gut metagenome | isolation source: healthy gut F | host: Homo sapiens
AGGCAGGGCCTGTCAGCCAGAATCAGATCTGCTAACGCGAACATCATATTGCATTTGGCCCGTTGCTTTTCGAGCCCTCGGTATCGCGTCTTGCGAAACGCAGCTGTTTTTGACAACACCGAACACATGCTCCACTTTCGCACGCACAGAAGACTTTGCGTGTTCCGCTTTCTTTGCAGCGTACCGGCCGCTCCGGCTCAGTTTCTTGATCTGAGACGGGCGGCGATTGATCTTGTATTTGATTTTCCGGCCAGATTTGTTTCGGACGACCGCATCTTCCCGCTTTTGGGCACCAAGATACCCGCTGTCACCGTAAACGGAATCTTCCTCTCCGGTCAGCTTTGATGGTCCGCAACATCATGGAACATTGGCTGGTGTCGCCTCCACTGTGTGTACCAGGCCACTGTCCTTGTCATGCACCGATATGCGCTTTGTAGCCAAAGTGCCAGGTGTTGCCCCTTCTTGACCTGATGTGCATCCGGATCCCGCTTTTTCTCCTTGTTCTTGGTGGAAGACGGCGCGGAAATAATGGTGGAATCTACGATCGTTCCCTTTTTCAGAATGAGACCTCGTTCCATAAGCGCAGCAACGACCTGCGCGAACAGTTTCTCCCTGCAGTCCATTCTTCACCAGCAGGTTCCGAAAGCGGCCAATGGTATCTCCGTTCGGCACCTGATTGCTGGAATCAACGCCGCAGAACTCTGAAAATGCCCGGCTGTCGATCGCTTCTGCGCCGCTGTTGCTTCATCGCTCAGGTCGTACAGATTTTGCAGCAGATACAACCGCGTCCATGGTCGTTTTCCAGCGGATAGGGGTTTGCCATTGCCGCGCTCTCCTTTGTAATAGCACGGCAGATTTTGAAGGTTTCATGGCAAGCCATTCCTTCCACGGGACTATTCGTTCGTCCCATCAGAAACTCTTTTTTTCCTTCGTCCGCACCGATTTGCGCCAACAAATGAGTTGGTGCGGAGGCGAATGAATTTTTCGTCAGATGCAATGGCAGATTTTGAAGGTCTGGCGCGATCTCTACCGCGTTTTCCACCGTGCTGGCTCCGCCGAAGCAGATGCCGTTGCCCTTGGCGTTCAGATGCACCGCAAAGTTCGCGGACGGCAGCTCGATCGACCGCTCCACCGTGCCGTAAGCGTCGGTCAATACCCGCCGCAGCACATACCGCTTCGTCACGTCCAGCGCAATTTTTCATACTGTCCGTACCTGCCAGCCACCACAGCGAAACGCTGGTATCCACCGCCAGCATCCCAAGCTCCACTTCCGTGCCGCCCATGGGCTTCAGGTACGCTTTGCTGTCAGCACATTTCTGCCGCCCAGCGCACTGGCGAAGACCGCCTCCGTGCGCCACTTACCCAGCGCGTGCCCATGCCGTCCGCCGCCCCGTCCTCATTCACGCGCCACGCTGCCAGCTCCGTCACCCGCGGCGCGCTGTAGGGCAACACCTCGATCTCCACCTTTTCACCGTAGGACAGCCCGCGGGTGTCCGTCGCCTTGAACGTGATGATCTGCTTTCCTGCCGCCTTCAACAGCCCCGACTTCAGCGAAGCCCCGCTTCCGCTGTAACCGCCGCCGGAAATGCTGTATGCCATGATGCTTGCCCCGTATTTTCCGGCTGCCCCGGTCATCGCCGCGCTGTACCCGCACTTGCCCTGCACGTATCCGCCCGGCGCCACCTCCGGATACGTCACACCGTCCACCGTAAGCAGCGGCGCGACGCTCACCGCACCTATCTCCGGAGCCGCACCGGCGGGAACCGTCATCGTCAAAGGCTTCGCCACCGAGGCGAAGATGTTGTCCTCGCTCTTCTCCCACGTGCGAAGCCGCACCATCGCCACCCCCGAGGCCGCGTTGGGGATCGCGTCCAGCCACGCCAGCGGGAAAAAGGATCTCCGCCGTTTTCACACCCTGGCTGCATATGCGCCGCCATCTCATAGTCCCCGAAATTCAGAATCCATTGGTGCCCGTATTCCTCCCGCCCAGGCTTCACCGTCAGCGTCACCCGCTGTCCCGCCTCCACCGCGCTTGTGGAAAGCGCAAAGGTCGATGCAATTTGATCCAGCTCCCAAATGACCGTCAGCGTTACCTGACTGCCGCCGGCAACTCGGCAGCCCCGCCCGTTGCCGTGCAGCGAGAGCGTCGTCAGTCCGCTGTAATCATAGCTGGTGGACATGTCCCGTCAGTTGTCCCGCCTTGCTGAAGCCGAATACGCCGATGCTCGTTCCGTCCGCCCGCACCGTCACCGCGTCCTCGCCGTCATTGGCAATGGTGCAGGTGATGTAAGCCTTGACCACCCGATAGCGCAGGGCAGGCCACTCCCCCGATATTGCGCTGCATGGCAAAAGGTGGTATACTGTGCGCTGGCAACCAGCGGCTTGTTTCCCGAAAGCGTGGGCGAAGCATAGATCACCGTACCCTGGCCAAGAAGCGCCTCCTTTCTCCGTTTCCTTCGGAACTTTTTTCGCCCCCATTCTAAATGCGAATACGTGTTCTGTCTCCCCAAATGCCAAAATACAGAAAAACACACCGCCTGTCAATTTACTTTTTTCTCCCCTCTGTGCTATGCTGAAAATGATTGCATTCAAATGTGTCGCCCCGTTTTGGGGCCTTTTTATTCGTACCAAGGAGTGTGAATTTGCGTGTCTGAATCCGCAATCGAAAACCGCGTCTCAGCGCCGCACGCATGATGCTGGAGGAGCCCGTGCAGCGGTCATTTTACACCCGGCTGGCCGTGCCGACTATTATTTCCATGCTCATCAGCTCCATTTTATAACATGGCCGACACCTATTTCGTCAGCCAGCTCGGCCTCCGCCTCTCCGGCGCGGTGGGCGTGATCTTCTCCGCCATGTCCATCATTCAGGCCATCGCCTTTATGTTCGGCATGGGCAGCGGCCAACGTCCAGCCACGCGCTGGACGAAAAGCTTTTTGCCAGCCAGTTTGTGGCCACGAGGCTTCTTCTCCGCCTTCGGCGCGGGCGTCATCATCGCCATTCTGGGCAACCTGTTCGATCCGCTGGTGCGCTTTCCTCGGCGCAACGGAGACCATCGCCCCTATGCCCGGGACTATGCCGCGTATATCTTCTACGGCGCCCCTTCATGATGTGCTCCCTCGCCATGAACAACCTGCTTCCGCTTCGAGGGTTCGCCGCCTACGGCATGGTGGGCATCACCAGCGGCGGTCTGCTGAATATCGTGCTGGACCCGATCCTGATTTTCGGCCTGAAGCTGGGCACCGCCAGGGGCGGCCATTGCCACGGCCGTTTCCCAACTGGTCAGCTTCACCATTCTGCTGCTGATGACCAATCGCCGTGCCAGCGCCATTTCCATCAGTTGGAAAAACTTCACCCCACCGCCGTCATCTATAAAAAAGATGCTCAGCAACGGCTTCCCGTCGCTGGCCCGTCAGGGCATCGCCAGCGTATCCACCATTCTTTTTAAACACCACCGCCGGTGCGTGGGGCGACGCGGCCATTGCCTCCATGTCCATCGTCAGCCGGTATTTGATGTTCATCAATTCTTCTATCATCGGCTTTGGACAGGGCTTCCAGCCTGTGTGTGCGGCTTCTGCTACGGCGCGGGCAAATACAGCCGCGTCCGTCAGGCGTATACCTACTGCATCCGTGTGGGAACCGTCGTGCTGCTGCTGGTGCTGGGTGCGATCTCCTTCGTTTTTGCCGAGCCCATCATCACCCTGTTCCGCCGGGACGACCTTTGAGGTCATCCGCATCGGCGCCACGGCCCTTCAGCTGCAATTACTCCTCCCTGCCCCTATGGGCGTTCATTACCCCTGAGCAACATGTGTACCCGCCATGGGTCTGGGGCATGAAGGCCACGCAGCGCTCATCCATTGCGCGTCAGGGCATCTTCCTGATCCCCGCGCTGCTGATCCTTCCCGGGTCTTCGGTCTGCTGGGCTTGCAGATGGCTCAGCCCATCGCCGACCTGTGTACGGCCATCTTCGCCTTCTTTATCGTTCACAAGGTCATGCAGGAGCTGAAGAACCGCCCGGACGTCGTATAAACCCGCATATTTTTCGCCGCCCTTCATCACAGAGGGCGGCGTTTTTTATACATACGACTATACATACGACCTATTCTTTCAATTCCGACCTGTTTATACCGCCTTTTTCCTTGTCAAGTTTGGATTATATGCTATAATTATCCATGTGTGGGCCCTTATAAAAAAAAACGTGAGGGAGGTGCCTTGCCTTGAGCAAATGCTTCTTCTGTACGAAAGCGAAAAAGCCGCCTCGGCGCTGGTTCAGTCGGTGATCCACGCCCTGCCCATGCGGACGGTGGGCTTCCGTCTGCTGCCCTACGCCATTGCGGGCAGCCCCGGGGCAATTGATCCACTTTCTTGCCTCAGACGATCCCGTGCAGAACGACGTGCCCTGCACCCTGCGCCTGAGCCGGAAAAGATCGTCTCCATTGACGCGGTATGGGCGGAGCTGGCCGCACCGGCGCTGCTTCGCTGTCTGCCCCGGCGTGCGCCCATCCTGCTGGATCACCACGGCCCCACCCTTGGCCGTTTCCCGCCTTTGCGGAGGCGGTGAAGCGCTGCTTCGCCGGGGAAAGGTGCGCTGGCTCCGCAGTCGCTTTCCGATACTTTATCGGAGGAACTGCACGACGCGCCGCCCATGGTCTTCTCCTGCACCGATGAAACGCGCAGGAGCTCGTCCGCACCCTGACCAATGAGATCAGCCTGCGTCTGTAAAGCCAGACCATCTGATACTTTTTGCCACGAAAGAAAGAAGATTGTATGAAGAAGAAACTGATGTCCTGCTGCTGGCGCTCTGCCTGCTGCTGACCGGCTGTGCGCAGGAAGAGAGTCATTCCACCCCCACCTCCATTGTCGTTTGGCATTACTACTCCGGCCTGCAGCAGGAGGCCTTTTCAGGCGCAGGTGGACGCGTTCAACCACACCGTGGGACTGCGGAGAATATTGTCGTTACTGCAGTAAAAAGCAAACCAACATTTCCAGAAGCTGTATGAAAGCGTGGCGGACTCCTTCGCGGGCAAGGTGGGGCGCCGCTCCCCTGCCCGACGCGTTCTCCGCCTATTCCGACGGCGCGTGGGACTATGTCCGCGACGGCAAGTTAAGCCGATCTGTCCGCGTACTTCACCGTGATGAACTGAAGGAACTGAACCCCTCCTACCTGAAGGAAGGTCAGCTCAGTCAGGCTTCCGGCTGTATATCTTCCCCCATTCAGAAAAGCTCTGAAGCGCTGTATCTGAATTGGACGGCGTGGGAGCCCTTCGCCGCGGCCTGCGGCGTGACCACGGACGACCTCGCCACGTGGGAGGGCGTTACGGACGTTGCCGCCAAGTATTATAAGTGGAGCAACGGCCGTCACTTCTTCGGCCGCGACGCTTACGCCAACTATCTCTGCTGGTGGGCAGCACCGAGGCTGGGCGAGCCATGTTCCAGACCAACGACGGCAAGGCGGCTTTCCACCTGAACCGCGAGATCCTCCGCCGCATGTGGGATAACTTCGTCGTACCCTATGCCAAGGGCTATTACGACGCGGCGGGACGCTACCGCTCCGACGACATGAAGACCGGCGAACTGATCGCCTTTGTGGGCGCGACCTCCTCCGCCGGCTTTGCCCCACGCAGGTGACGGCTCCCGACGGCACTGTGACCGATATTGAGGTTCGCGTATTTGAGGTTCCCTCCTTCGCGGGCGTGGAGCAGCGCTGTGCCGTGCAGCAGGGTGCGGGAATGGTCGTGGTCAAGAGCAATGAGACCCGCGAGCGTGCCGCCGCCACGTTCCTGCGCTACCCACCGAGCCGGAGGCCAATATCGCCATTGCGCTGAAGAGCGGCTATATGCCGTTCGCACCTCCGCCGCCTCGTCGGAGAGCATCCGCGCCGCCATGGAAAAAAAGCAACGTTTCCGTCGGCTCCTCCATGGGTCAGACGCTGCTGATCTGCGCCAATACCTGACCGAATGCCATCTGGTCTATACGCCGCCCTTTTGAGAATGTCTATCAGGCGCGCAATGCCGTCGAAGATTCGCTGCGGCAAAACTGCGCCGATCTGCGCGAAAGCTTTGACGCCGCTGTCGCCTTCGGCCTCAGCCGTGAGGAGGCCGCCGCCCAATGCGTTCTGGGCGACGACGCCTTCAACGCGTGGTATACCCAGCTTTCGACGCGCTGAGTAAGCTGTAATCACAAAAGGAGCCGCTGCAGAATGTCTCGAAAGAAGCCAACGCATAAGCTGTTTTTGGTTATTTATCCGGGTGTTTGGTGTGCTTACACTCGATCGTCGTGGCTTTTTTTGCACTTGTTTTTTCACCTCCCGTACAGACGATACTTCAAAAAGCTCCCATGAATCCTTTGCGCAGCGCGCCTCCTCCAAGGCTGCTGCCGTAAGTCAAAACCTGCGGCGCCGCTGGAGCAATCTGGACAGCGTTGCCTCCGACCTGAACACCACCCTTACCGATACGCTGACTCAAAACAACGCTAATATTTCCGATATTGCCGATAATGCGCATCTAAATCAGACCATCCTTGCAGACATGTACAGCCAGTTGGTGAACCTGATCCGTCAGATGAACGTCAACGATGCGTACATCATCCTCAACGGACCCGGCCGTGAGAACGAGCCCGCCAAGACGGCCTGCGCCGCGCTGTATCTGCGCACCAATGCGCCAACAACTATTATCCCAAGAATAGCGACCTGCTGCTGCGCATCGGCGCTCCCGCCATCAGCCGCACATACAATCTGGCGCTGGACAGCTACTGGCAGTCCTGCTTCGTACCCAGTCTCTGCGCTGACACGGGATTTTTTTGATCAGCCCTATAACGCTTATCTGCATTCGCAGGGCACCGCCAATACGGGCCCCAGCGACTGGGGCTATTGGTGCATGGGGGAGCAAGCTCTATGAACATGACGCCGCCAATCTGATGACCTATTCCGTTCCCCTTTATAACGCCAGCGGCACGCTCTGGGGCATTCTGGGCATCGGCTTTTTGCAGCAGAATCTGGAAAGCGTGCTGCCCGCCGCCGATTTGGGCGATGGCGGCGGCGCGTGGCTGTTGGCCCATGAAAGCCGCTCCTCCATGCGGTTCATTTCCAGCTTTCGGCGACCCGGCCTATACGGTGTATCTGGGCGACTCCAACCTGTTTCTCACCGCGCAGGATCATCTCGCCACCAGCACAGTGGACAAGGTGCAGGGCATCGGAGGACTTGGCTGCTGTGTCCGTGCCCTTTGCAGCTCTACGCAAATAACACACCCTACGCGGGCAATCAGCTTTTACCTCATTGCCGTTACACCTTTAAGCATTCTTGAACCGCGCCGCCATACAGCACCACAACCTTGCTGTGCATTCTCGGATGTGTGATCTGGTTTGTCAGCACGCTTGGCACATCGCTCATCGCATGGGCACTGCGCGCGCCCAATTACCGGCCTGTCCAAGGAGTGTTCGCGCCATGGCGCCGCAGAAACCCATGCACCTGACTCCGCACGGGCATTGAGGAGATCGACGTGCTGAGTCAGGCCGTGGAGCAGAAGAACCGCGAGGCCTTGGAGGAAGCGTCCCGCTCACGAATGAGATCGCCGAAATGACTGGCGAGCTCTTTTCGGCGCGTTCGAGGTGGATAAGGCCAGCGGCAAGGCATTCATTACCGGCGACATGGTGCATCTGCTGGGCTTGAACCTCCTCCAGCATTGGGTCGAGATGCCGAAGAACCTTCGACCGGCGCATGGAGCTTCTCATGCGCAACCAGTTGAACAAGGATGAGCCTATTTACCGTCTGATAAACGAGGACGGCAGCTGTCAATGGATCAAGCTGAGCATGCGCACCAGCGAATACAGCATTCGCGGCGTTATCACGAACGTGACCGATCAGGTCGACCGCCGTCTGAAAAATGGACTACGAGCACACCTACGATGTGCTGACCGACCTGATGAACAACCGTGCCTTCCAAGAGCGTTTGAGCAAGCTTTTCGTGGACAAGAAATCCCTCGGTCTGGGTCTGATGATGATGGGACTTGACGACTTGAAGAGCATCAACGACTCCCACGGTCACGAAAGCGGCGACGGTTACATTCATTCCTTCGCCAACTGGCTGAAGACCGTCAGCGGCGCTGGGTCCATCGGTTTTCCGCCCGCCGCCCGGCGATGAATTTCACCTTCCTTTACGGCTTTGACAGCGTTGAAAAGCGCACAGCGTTCCTGCGCGAAATGAGCCGCCAGCTGCAAGACATGACCGACGAGCTGTACAGCGGCACGGTGGTGAAGCTCAGCGCCTCTGCGGGTGCGGGCCCGCTTCCCCGAGGATGCGGATACCCCCACCGAATTGATGCGCTGTGCCGACGCGGCGATGTATGCGCCAAGCGCAAGGGCAAGGGCATGATCGAGCTGTTCGACGCGGCCCGCGACTGTCGTCTAAGCGTGTATCTGACCGATCTGGAAAAGCTGAACCGGTTCATTGATCAGCGGATGGTGCGCTTTTGCCCATCAACCCATTGTGCGTCTGCGAGAGCGGCTGGCGTTTGAGGTGGTGGCTTCTGCGGAGTTGGTTCCGCCTGAGAGGTGGGCGCGTCTCTGAGAGGCTTGGTTGAGGTCACGGCGGCTGACAGAGCCGCCAAAACACCAAAGATGATCATCAGCAGCGCCGGTCGCTATTTGGTCATTCCCCATCGTCGGTGCATTCACATGCTTCGCGAGGATATGATGCGGATCAATCCGGGAGCGCTTCTGTTGCACGACCGGATGATCCTGATAAGCGAGCGCATTATGGTTATTAAGACGGTGATATTCGCTTTAAGTTAGTTATGACAGGACACCTGTTGCTAAACGTCGCGAAGAAGTATCAGTTACGAGGATATATGTCGAAACAGAGCTACAGATGCACATTTTGTATGCCAACCACGAAACGGCTACTTCCCCGACGATTGCGGAGATAGGGATGAGAAGAGAATCTGAGGATTCTACTATTGGAAGACGATCCGGGAGAACTGCATGATTGCGCATTCTTACTTCAGTCAGCATTCTCCTCAAAGTCAGGTGTGTATCTTGGCCGGGAAGAGGTATATGACTTTCTCAGGCAAACGCCATGGACGTCATGTTTGACTATCAGGCTGCCTGGGCAAGACGGTTCCAGCTTTCTGAACAATTTGAAAATGAAACCTGATATGTGTGTGGCAATCATCAGCATATGATAACTTTAGGGTATGCCTCATAGCAGGCCATTCGTCTGAATGTACATGAGCATTTGTCTTCAAAACCATATGCTGAAGAGATCTACCGACTTCGATAATGCACAGAAAGAAAATCGGGGATGAATGAAACTCATCTATGGGGAGTTCCACAGATGGCTGACAGGCTCCTATGAGTTGGGATTCGCTTTATGAATAGGGTATTCCAAATCAAAGAATGCGATGGATGGTTGTTTTGTGTTTGTCCAATTTGAAAATGAATCTCAGATGCCATATTATAAACAGGGTAGAAGAGAGAATACTTGCTGCACTATATCTGCTTTAAGTGAAAGCGCTTTATATCATCTTGTTGCATTTGAATGATCAGAAATCACTGGACTGGCTTGCGAATCCAGCCATGAATCTGACTGCCTGCTTGAAAAGTCCATGCAAACACCTCGGATACTGTGGGCGTCAAGCTTTCTGGTGCCAAGAGCGCAAAAATATCAAAGCTATTTGTCAGGGCACAAGGCGTGTATCAGCGGGTTCATTTGCTGGCGGATAATCTCTTCTATACAGAACCTTATACACTTCTGACGTGGCGCGCCAACAGCTGTCCATACGCTGAGCTTAAGCAGCATGCACTTGTGTCGCACTCCAGAGAATGGTCAATCAGGGGAATGCCACGAAGCAGTTGCTTATACGGAGAGTGTTTTTTCGGAAGCTTCTGATTCCGCCGTATCTTCCTTACCAAAGGCTGTTGTTTGAACTGCATACGCTGCTGCAGAATCTGATCAACGGTGACAAACATCTGCTTGCAGGGAACAAACCCGCCGGCGATATGAGCAACGTTTTGCAAAATGATCATGAATGATCCAGTTCACATAACACAGCTGAAAAAGAAATCCGAAATTTCATAACAGATCTTGCCGGAGACATTCATTTGTACCACACAGAGCCGGACCATATCGGAACAGAGCAGTATCTGAATATGTGACGGAAAACTGTATGAATAGTGCGTTTAATAAAGATATTGCAGCAGCGCACTTCGGATTTCATCCAGACTACTTTGGTGCTTTGTTCAAAAAAGCCACCGGAAAGACATTTGTCACTGTTTTGAATGAACTCCGCATGGAAAAAGCCAGGGTTCTGTTGACGACAACCCATCTGAAAGTATATGAGATCGCAGAGCAAGTAGGTATCGAAGATGTAAAAATACTTCCTGCGCTTTTGTTTTAAAAAGCATATGACGCTTCTCCGAATGAGTATCGATATGCCCACAGGAGAGAATAAGAGGAGTTGGAAGCATGAAACTGGGAAAAAAGCTGATTCTTGGTTTGATCGTTTTGCTGATTCTTTATGCATCTTTGTTTGCTGGGTTTTCGATACAGGCACAGCAGAACATCACTGTAGAAAATATTAGACACAGACAAGCAATACGCCCGTCAGAGCGGTATCGCTTAGGGATATGAAGCTTAACAAGCTATTATCCGGTATTAGCCTGTTGAGTACAGATCAGGAATTATACACGCTGTTTGTAATGGCATTCTGCAGATGGCTTCGGTGATAATTCGCGTGAAAAACATTCTTCGAAGGCTGATATATACATATCTGACCGATCAGGAATATCTAATTGATCTCCATATTCTGTCCAAGAAGATTGACTTTTCCTATAATAATATTACGGATTATACCTATGAATCTTTTTTTCAAAGAGGGGCGGTTTGCAGCCCAAAGTGTCGGAAATCATCTGCGCTGGTATGCAACGGAGCCGATTGGTGAGTATGTGAATAAGAGACTCAAACCGATATCAAAGGTTGCCTCAGTACAGGGAAATGCCTGTATTCCGCCTTGTGGAGAAGCTGCTTGTTTCTACAGTCATAGATAACCAGATTATTCTTCTGCAGGATGATGTGGATACTCCTTTATCGTATTATGGATCTTGATCCATGTTTATTTGATGATATATTCAAGAATACACTGCCGACATCTGACTCAAGCTATATGATCGTAGATGCCGAGGGCAGGATTATCAGTTCCAGCCAGACAGAACAGATGGGGAGTTGTGTTGATGATGAAGAAGTGCTCCACTTGCTTTCCGGCGACTTACCCGACGAGATTTATACTGGGCGCATACACGGCAAGGACTGCATGGTGTTCCAGACTGCGCTGAGCATCAGTGGCTGGCGTTGTCTGTGTTTGTCCCCACGAAGCAGCTGCATCGGCAGACAGCATCTGCTCAGTATTACCTTCTGGCCTTTGGCGGTCGGGCAGACGCTGTTAATTTTGTTTTATGGCGTTTTACGTACGTAACCGGTAAAGCCAGTGGAGAATGTTGCCAAATTGACGGGAACAGCTTGCTCGCGAGTATTCACATATCCCGGTGAAGGAGCAGGCTGGGATGAAGCAAAGCGGATTGCAGCATTCCATCGGGAATCTGAACAGCTATATCGAAGAGTTGATGAAACGGAATTCGGAAATCGCCAGTCAGGAGCAGGAAGCGACCATCCTTTCGTTGGAAAACACAGATCGTTCCCCACTTTTGTATAATGCATTGAATAAGCTGCATCTTTCCGCGCTGGAGGCGAATCAGGGGGATTTGGCGTCTCGATACTCCGGCTTGCTTCGATTTTCCGCTATCAGATTGACAGTAAAATGCATGTTGTCTTCTTTTTACCAGGACTTGCAGCAGCTCAAGCAGTTTGTTATGGCGATGCAGGAGAATAAGCCACAGAGTTTCTCTCTGTATTACGATATCGATTCGCAATTGTACGACAGCATTGTTCCTAAGATGTTCTTGCAGCCTTTGTGGAGAATTCGATTGTACATGGTTTCCGTGATCAGAGTCTGGCAGATTGATTCAGATCCGAGGCGTCATCGAAGGCGAGGATGCCGTTTACTATATCGAGGACAACGGATGCGGCATGGATGCACAGATGCTCAGCAGTATTACGGATGAAAAGAAATAGATATCCGGATGCGGCAATGCACGTAGAATTACATTGCTCTTGGGCAGAGGTACGGTGTATCTTTCTTCTCGGAGAGGGGAGAACTGTTGCAACGGTCAGGATACCGCTTGTATATGAAAGCAAGATGGGCAGAACGAACAAATGAGCGTTCCAATATTTTGTAGACCTATGAATTATCCACCTTTTAGGAAATGTTGAATTTTACTTCTTGTCCCTGATCCCCTATAATTGAACCAGATTGGTAGGTGAGGAAAAGCATGAAAATGGAATCGGCAAAAAGCCTTACAGATGAACGGGGGCTTCGGTGCTCGTATTCGCAAGGTTTTTTTGAACAATCTGTTTGAATACCTCTCTTTTGCTTCCTGGGTTGATATGGCTGATTGTGTTTTGCTATATTCCGATGTACGGACTAACCATTGCTTTCAAGGATTTTGATTCCCCGTTTGGGCATTATTGGAAGTCCGTTTGTTTTAAGTATTTCGTCAGTTCTTCTTCCAACCAATATTGCATCCCCTCAAAAACCATCATGAACATTCATGATGCTGGGTCTTGCAGCTGGTCTTTGCATTTCTGTTCCTGGTGGTGTTCGCTTCTTCTGAATCAGTTTCCGGCAAGTATTTCAAAAAGACGGTTCAGATTTGATTTTTTTGTTCGGCATTTTATCTCTGTAGTTGTTCTGGTCAGTATTTTCAACATCATGCTTGCCCTTAAAAGCGGCTTTGTAGAATCAGCTGATTGTCGCATGTGAGGAAAAGCTGGTATTCTTTACATCCCGCCCGTTGAGTATTTCCGGCCGCCGTATGTACTCCGGCATCTGGCAGTCGATGGGATACAGCGCGATTATCTATATTTCTGCGCTGACAGGCGTAAGTCCGGATCTTCATGAGGCAGCATGGACGGAGTTATTTGGGATTCCGGCAGCACAGTCCTGGAAGTCGGCAAGCTGTTCAGAAGGCGCTGCTGATGCAGAATGCGCTCAACATAGATGTAAGCGAGTTGATTGCCACCTATGTATATAAAGTGGGTCTGTGAATGCACAGTATAGTTTTCTACGGCGGCTGGGTTATTCAATTCTCTGGTGAATTCGTCCTGCTGCTGACAACGAACCTGACTGGCCGTAAGTGTCTTCGATTATTGGGCTGATGATGATAAGGGGGATGATGATGCAACTCCAAAAGAAGCGCAAAAGTGCAGAAGCATGAGCGACAAGGTTTTCGATTTTCTGAACATCGCGCCGATGGTGGTCATTATGATCATCATTCTGTATCCGCTCTATTTTTGTAGTAATGGCCTCCTTTACAGAGCCGAGAATCGTGAATACCGGTAAACTGATCCTTCCCCTCTGAGTTTTGCCAATAGCGGTTATGTGAGAGCACATTCCGCTATGACCCGCTGGACAGGATACCTGAACCCATCCCATACGGTGGTGGGTACGCTTATTTCCATAGTTGTTACGGCATGCGTGCATATGCCTTTAAGTCCAGAAAGGATATGTTTTGGTCAGTCAACGCAGATGATGCCTTCCGTTTACGATGTTCTTCTGGTGGTTTGATTCCGAACTATATCCTGATGAAAGCCCTAATATCTATGACACCTCTTTGGGTTATGGTGCTTCCCAGCAGCATCAATGTGATGAATCTGGCCGTTTGTCGGACATTCTTTCAACAACGATTCCCGAGAGAATTGGGAGGCGGCCAGCATTGATGGCTGTGATGACTTTGTTTTCTTTTTAAGATTGTTCTCCCGTGTCGTCGACAATCATTGCTGTTCTTGCGTTGTTCTACGGCCTGCAAAAGTGGAACAGCTATTTCGATGCGTTGATTATCTGATTGACAGTAAAAAGATGCCGCTGCAGATCGTGCAGGTTGCTAATTACGGTCGACGGATATGGTCGGTGACAGAATGATAAGAGCGTCAACGCCAGGCAGAACAGGCTCAAGTACCGCATTATCGTGGTGTCGGCAGCGCCGCTGCTTGCCTGTATCCGTTCCTTCAGAAATACTTATGAAGGGCGTCATGATTGTCTCAGTGATAACTTGAAAGGCTGGTTTAAAATGGCATTCTGCATATGAGGAGAGTTTCTCTGATCTTCGCCTGTCAGAACCGACTGTGTGTTGAATAATGGTTTCTCTAATGGTTTCTAAATGGTTTCTCTAAATGGTTTCTAAAACAGTTTCTCTAAACGAATTTCGGACAGGGAGGCATATCTGATGCAAAAGTTGTTGGCTCCTTCTCTGCAATGCTTCAGATCCTCTCTAAGGTCGAGTATGATCCACAGAATGTCAGTCGATGGCACTTCCCATTGTGGCCGACGCAATGAAGCATAGCTGCTGATATCGTTTGTTCCAGACGCGCTTGCACGGTGATGCTGCGACATGAAAGTCCCTTAAGATGCTTTGCCGAGGATACCGGTGTGAAGATCAATTTTATCGGCATTCCGAAGGCGAACTCACTGAGCAGGTCAACCTGATGTTGGCCAGCCGTGATCTGCCTGACGTTTTCTGGGGCAACATCGACTATTCCAGTCAACATCAGTACATGAACCAGGCATTTTATGCCGATAGAAGATCCGGATTGAAAAGTATTGCCCAATCATTTCGATGTCCTCAACAGCAATCCGGAATATGCTGCGCTGTAGATCACCGCATCGGACGGTCACCCGTTACGGCTTTCCCGACGATCATTGAAAGCCGTGGTCTCGTTTTGACGCAGGACCGTTCTGATCAATAAGACGTGGCTCGATTGCCTTGGTTCATGTGCCGACTTTGGAATCTTGATGAGTTCAAGCAGGTGCTTATCGCGTTCCGTGATGCTGGCGATTTGAAACGGCAACGGCGAAGCAGACGAGATTCCCCATGCGGTCAACTTTGCTGAACAACGCTTTGCGACAAATAACTCCCTGATGTTCTATCTGATGTCCTTGCTTCGGAGAGACCGGTACCTATGGCGATTGGTATCCTTACACCAAGATCGGTCGCGGCGGCTCTGTCAGCCGCCGTGACCACAACCAAGCCTAGGGGACGCACCCACTCACAGGCGGAACCAAGCTTATGCAGAAGCAAACCAACTCAAACGCCAGCCGCTCTTCGGGAGAGAGGGGTCTGGGGGAGAGGCGCTTCTCTCAGAGAAGCGGC